>Ga0207646_10001466_pt1 | contig 29185 bp, 20 predicted proteins | sample KBSK5502metaG_FD_184343 | JGI IMG/M metagenome (GOLD analysis project Ga0207646, IMG submission 184343) | Corn, switchgrass and miscanthus rhizosphere microbial communities from Kellogg Biological Station, Michigan, USA - KBS K5-50-2 metaG... | ecosystem: Host-associated > Plants > Roots >...
GTGCCCGTCACTTTGTTCAAGCTGTAAGCGACTTCGGCTGCGTCGAATCCGCCGCGTAGCATCTTTGAAGCCAGCATGCCTACACCGCCGCTGATGGGGCCGGTGGCAAAGACTTCCTGAATCATCAGGTTGTCGTGATTGACCGTGACGTAGAGGTTCTGTCCGTCAAAAGGAATCCGCCAGGTCGCGCCGACCAGTTCGCGCGGACGCTCAAGCCTGATCGCTCCCTGTCGCCGAGCGGCCGCTTCCGCTTCGGCCAGACGCCTTGCCGCCGCTTCGTTTTCTGATTCAGTGCGAGCGACGGAGGGCTCTTCAATTGCTTCGACCACGGTTGTAGTCGTGACCACCGCTCCGGTCTCAGGCTTTGGTTCCTGCTTCATCGAAGTCAGCACCTGATTTTCGCGCGAGCCGTCGCGATAGTAACTCACGGCTTTGCAACCAAGCTGTTGCGCCAGGCGATAGAGATGATCGACTGACTCGACCGTGTCGTTGACTGCGCCGTTGCAAGTTTTCGAGACGCTGTTGTCGACGTTGCGTTGCGCGGCGGCAAGCACGTGCACATGCTGCTCTGCGCTGATGGACATCGCCGAAATAAAGTAAGACGGCAGCTCGTGTTCATGCTCGACCACATAGCTGGCGGCCGCATCGATTGAATCCGGATCGGTCTGATCGACGTCGATACCCAGCGCCTGCGCGGCCAAAGTGTGAACGTACGTGCGGGTGCCGAGAGTGTCCTTGCGCACGTACGCCCATGAGAAGTTCGGTTCCACACCCGACGACGTTTCTGCGACCAGGGAAATCGTGCCCGTAGGAGCAATCGTCGTTACCTCATAGTTACGCGGGGTGAGCAAAACTTCACGAGAGATACCAATTTCGTTGTAGAGAAAATCCGCATAGGCTTCGCGGTTTGGTTCCAGTTCAGGAAACACCCCACGCTCTGCGCCCAGGCGGAGGCTTTCGTTCCAGGCCTCGCGGCGAACGAATCCCATTACCTCGTCCATTAAGTCGATTGAAGCAGGTGAGCCGTAAGTGATCTTCAGGTTCAGACACAGGTCGGCAAAGCCCATGATGCCCAGACCCAGGGGCCGGGTGCGTTTCACCACGTCATTTATCTCCGGCAGCGGCCAGGCACACGTGTCGATCACATTATCGAGAAAGCGTGTGCATAGATGCGTAACTTCGGCCAGACGATCCCAATCCAGACGATTTTCGCGATCGTAAAACTTGGCCACGTCGATCGAGCCGAGGTTGCACGAGTTAGCAAAATGCAGGAACTGTTCGCCGCAGGGATTGCTGGCCATAATCGGCCCCATCGAATTCATCATGTGGTTGTGGCGATTGACCTCGTCGATGAAGGCAATGCCCGGCTCAGCGTAACGATGGGCGCTGGCGATGATGCGGTTCCAGATGTCCGGCGCATAGGTCATGCCCGGAGCGGGCGGTTCTTCAATCAATGCATCCGAGAGATCAGCGGTTTCGAACGTCTCCTTATCGCGGAACGTGATGGTCGAGCCATCTGGCCGCCGATACACGACGTAATCCCGGCCGGTGACCGGATCGAAAATCGGATCGTTCCAGGACTCGCCGTCAAAATCGAGTTGATACCATTCGTTGTGATCGACGGCCTCGAGGAACTTGTCGGTAACGTTTACCGAGATATTAAAGTTAGTCAGCGAGTGCTGATCGTTCTTGGCGTGAATGAAACGCAGAATATCCGGATGCGTAACGCGCATCATGCCCATGTTCGCGCCGCGACGCACGCCACCCTGCTTCACCGTGTCGGTGGTCGTGTTGAAGATGTTCATGAAGGACACCGGGCCGCTGGCTACGCCGTGGGTCGTACTAACCATGGCGCCACTCGGTCGCAGCTTTTCAAAAGTGAAGCCGGTGCCGCCGCCGGTCTGATGAATGATCGCGGCGTCGGTCGCCGTCTTCATGATACCGGCGATCGAGTCAGGCACATCGAGCACAAAGCAGGCGGCCAGTTGGCCGTTGGGCTTGCCTGCATTCACGAGACAGGGCGTATTGGGAACGAATTCACGCGCCAACATAATGTCGGACATGGCGCCAAAGAACTCATCTCGCTTTTCGGGATCGGCCTCAGCTACCGAGACGTGCGCAACCACGCGGGCGACGATGTCCGACCACTCTTCCAATGAATCGCCGCGTGAGTCTTTCAGCGAGTAGCGTTTGGAAATAACACGCCTGGCGTTTAGACCAAGCGGCGCAATCTCACGCTCGGGGGAAGCGATCGGTTGGGCAATTTCATTTGCAGACACCTTCGTCATCTTCACACCGCCAGCCGTGTTCATCTATTTTACCTTTCCCGCGCAGGAACCGCACGCGAGCCGATTTTGGGGAATAAAAGCCATCGACGATGCGTGATCGCCGCTTCAAAAACCTAAGTTGTATTGCGGATAACTACGGTCAGTTTTGCGAAGTCAAAAAACCTTGTCGAGCCGGGATTGGAACCCCGTGACCCGCTCTCGCCAGCCGCCTCACTCCGAGCAGAACGCACTATAAACCTCTTGACTCAAGAAGTCAATATGTTGTGGTTACTTTTTTTTTCAACACGATACAGTGTGTTACCTGACGCGATACTTTAAGAGCTAAGTGGCCGGAAATCAGCCCGTTAAAGGCGACAATGGTGAGGGCGGCGAGTTCAGAAATGGCGCCCGAAAGCGAACGATATGCAAACCCTTTGCGATGGACGTTTTGGGACTTTGAAGTCTCCGGACTGAGGAAGCGAACAGCGCGATCCGGCCAATGACCGGCATAGCGCCTTACTTGCTGGAGGATCCACTGGAAAGGAGCAGATCGAGCTCGCGATTTTGATGGTCGAGCATGCCAAAAGTATCGGCCGTCTCTTCCAGCATCTGTCGCGTCATGGCAATCGAGTCGCTCAGCTCTTCGAAGTGCAAAGCAGAGACTCGCTCGGGGGTCGGCAACGTCACTACCTGATCATTAACCAAACCAAAAAAGTTTTCGATCGACTGTAACTGTCCTTCAACCAGGCGGACGGAGCGTTCGAGATCGCTGAAAGCTGCGACGCGCCGTTTAAGAATTTCCGCATTCGCCTGTTGCACTCGCTTGGCGCGATCATCGCTGGAAGTTTGGATCGCGTGCTCAGCCTGCTTCAGTTGATTCTGGACAGCCTGGCGGTTGATGGATCGCAGATGATGCTTGCGACGGCGATAGACATCGAGCAAATCGACAAAGTCTTCCCAACGCTGATCCAACGTTTGCAGATTGGCGGGAATTTGTTTGCTGGTGGTGAATTTCCGGTAGTTGGAATAAATCTGGTTCTTCATCCAGCGGAGGTATTCAACCGCCTCGCGCTCGCGAGGATCAAAACTCTTAATTACGGTTTCGCGTTGGGCATCGCGCAGCTTGCGGGCGCGTTCTTTGTCGCGACGCTCAACCAGACGACGATAAAAAGGTGTAGCAGGCACCGTAACCAGATAGACAGCTTCAGCAGCCAGCGCAGCTACCAGCGGCGTAATGTCCTGCATGTAAGCAGCCGCCACGGCAAAGCCGGCCATGCCCCAAAAGTTGATCGGCTCCTTGAATGCCTCTTTCAGATACCGAAGGTCGATTTTGGGCAAGTCCATCTATCTTACGAAACGTGTCTAATTATTTTTCGAACGGCTTTACCGAAAAATTGGATGCTTGAGTTCCACCTTCAGCCGGCCCGGCCGCAAACTTCTGCGGCCTAAAATGGCGGGACGCAAAGACACCCCTCGTCATTGCGATGAGGTTTCGCCCTGCGCCGGCAGGGCCTGCGGCGCCGAACTCTCGGTTGCAGCCGGTAAGAGACCCATCTGGCGCTTGTAGTCGAGTAGTTTGTCCTGCAGTTGCATGTCCATCGCCTCACGCTCGATCTCCTGCATCTGATTGTCGACCGAAGCGGAGCCAAGCTGCATCTTTGCCTCCGCGGCGGCGGCCCGACGATCTATCTTGTCGCGCATCTCGTTGAACGTCGATGCGTCGTCGCCGAGATTGAATGCTTCCATTGTTTGCGCCAACTGCTCTTGCAGTCTGGCCTGCTTTGACTGATTGATGAGTTGCATTGCCTCGGCACTCCGCTTCTGCATCTGCAACACATAATTGTCGCGCGCCTTCAGCGCCTGCTTGGATGCCAGATTAGCGTGCTCAAGCTGGTGTCCGGTTTTCTGCAAGTCAACCTGCGCCTGCTGCAGCTGGCCGATGTAGGCCGTGGCAATGTCATCGCGGCCCATCTTCACCGAGGCCTTAATCTTCGAATCCAGGTCGACGACCTGTGTCTCCAGCCGCTCCTTATTCTTCGCCAAGAGCTTTTCGGTAGCCATGACCTGCGCCACTGAGTTATTGAGGTCGGGGATGCGGTCGCGCATGTCGCGAATCGTTTGTTGGAGTATCAGTTCCGGATCCTCGGTCTTCTCAACGATTCCGCCAAAAAGCGCGCGCATCGAACGCTTTATCCTAGTCCACAGTCCCATTTCATCCTCCGGCCAATATAGATTCGAAGATCAGGTCAGATTCACAGTGGTCGTTGATAATGCCAGCCGTCGAATTGTACGTAACATCGGCCCACACGGTTGCATTTTCAACCAATTTTAGAGGTGAGTATAGCAGAGAACGGAGGGCAAGTAAGCAGTCGATGGACGGCCGCAGGCCGAAAACTGCGCGGACCGGCGACGACCTAGCTTCCTGCTGCCACGCCCGGTTCCCCTGGACGCCCAATGTCGCGGCGATAATGCATGCCGTCCCAGCTGATATCGTCGACCACCTCGTAGCAGCGCGACAAAGCGAGATTGAGGTTTTCACCAGTAGCAGTGACCCCGAGCACCCGCCCGCCGGCTGTTAGCCATTCTCCGCTTTCGTTGCGCGCGGTGGCCGCGTGAAAGACAGCGACGCCTTCGTGCTGTTCGGCGGAAGCGAGACCCCTAATGAGCGCCCCAGTCTCAGGTTTTGCGGGATAACCTGGCGCCGCCAGAACCACGCACGCCGACGAATCCTGGGACCAATCAATATCAATATCCCCCAGGCGTGTTTCGGCAATTGCCTGGAGGATTTCTGAGAGGTCACTATTCAGTCGCACAAGGATCGCCTGCGTTTCCGGATCGCCGAACCGCACGTTGTACTCGAGCACCTGTGGCCCGCTGTTTGTGAGCATCAAGCCAATGAACAGAATGCCGCGAAACGGAAAACCTTCGTCCCGACATCCCCGAAGCGTCGGCTCTACAATCTCGCGGACGATGCGATTACGCGTTGCGTCATCTAACACATTCGCATCGGTGATCGAGCCCATTCCACCGGTATTCGGACCAGTATCGCCTTCGCCGACGCGTTTGTGATCGCGCGCGGCCGGCATCAGCCGAAAATCTTTACCGTCCGCAAAAAGCAACAAGGATACTTCTCGACCGGATAAGACTTCCTCGATCACAATTCGGCGAGTTGCATCGCGCCCAATCGCGCCGCGTTGCAAATCATTTACAGCCTGCACGGCCGCCGCGCGGGTCTCCGCAACGATCACGCCTTTTCCCGCGGCAAGGCCGTCCGCCTTGACCACCACCGGAGTGTCTTCGCCGCCGAATTCGCCACCCTGCAAAATCTCGAGGGCTTCCCAGGCGCAAGATGCTATGCGGTACCTGGCCGTGGGGATTTCATGGCGGCGCATAAAGTCTTTCGCGAAAGCCTTACTGGATTCCAAACGCGCCGCTGCCCTGCCCGGCCCCACAATTCGCAAACCCCGGCGTTCAAACTCATCCACGATGCCGGCGGCCAGCGGCGCTTCGGGCCCAACCATGGTTAGATCAATTCCTGATTCCCGGGCAAACGCCGCCAGGGTTGACAGATCGTCAGCACCGATGGGAAGGCACCTGGCAATCTGAGCGATCCCGGCATTACCGGGAGCGCAAAACAATTCCAGTTGCCAAGCGGCATTTCTTTGCAATGTCCAAATCAGAGCGTGTTCGCGTCCGCCTGATCCGATTACCAGAATCTTCATTTTCAAAGGTGGTTGTGTACTCTGTAGCTAATGATAACCGCGATTAACGAAAGACTACGATTGAAATAGTTTCGTACAATTCGATGGATGTTTTGCTGAAAAAAACTTGACAGCAGTTAATCAGAGTCATATAAGTGCACCCGCTGTGGCCGGCGCCTTGTGCTCGCCTTGAATTGCACCAGCGAACCAGCGTTAGTTTAGTTTTTCACGGCCTCCTCGTACAGCCCTCTGAGGTTACGCGCCCGCCCTTTGGCGTCACAAGTACACGGGAGGGACCCATAATGGCAGACAGCAATGGATATGAAGCTGGCGAGCAGTCGTCTGATTTTCAGGATCGATCTATCACTTGCGTCGATTGCGGCGAGTCTTTTGTTTGGACCAGCGGCGAACAAGTGTTTTTCCACGACAAGGGTTTGAAGAACGAACCAAAGCGCTGCAAGCCCTGTAAGCAGGCCAAGAACGATCGGCTGGCGGCGATATCGGCCGCTCAGGTTTCCGGAGTCAAGCAACGTGTAGAAGTGACCGTGACCTGCGCCCAATGCGGCGAGCAAACTACTGTTCCTTTTTATCCTTCACAGGGTCGGCCAGTTTATTGCCGATCTTGTTTCCTTGCCGCGCGCACCATGACCGCCACCGCCTAGACTCCGGCCTGGCCGGAAACACTTGCCATTGAAACCTGCCGGTATTAGTGCTCCAGATGATAGGGCACATTCGTGACCACGACGCCTTTCTTGAAGAGCAGAGCCCCTTTCAAAAAAAGCGTGTTTTGATTGTGCAGCAGGTTCTGCCACCACCTTGCCGGCACAAACTCGGGCAACACGATGGTCACCACTTCGCCGTGTGAACTTCGCTTTACCCGGTCCACATAATTAAGCAGCGGACGCAGTAACGAACGATACGGCGATGCGACCACCACCAGGTTAACTCCTGAACCCCATTGTTCCCACTTTTCCCGTAACTTCTGCGTAGTCTCGTCATCGAGGTTGACGTAAACCGCCGTGACGTGATGCGGAGCGATTGACTTGGCATACTCGAGTGCCGCGATTACGCCACGATGGATTCCGGATATCGGCACAATTACTTCATGATGAATCGGGCGCAATCCTGCCAAACCTTCGGTGGAGAGTTGTTGTGCAACCTCCAGGTAATGACGGTGAATTCTTAGAAACATCACCACCAGTAAAGGAATCAGCACCACGACGATCCAAGCGCCGTGCATGAACTTGGTCACGATAAAAACCATCAGGACGATAAAGGTGGACACGGCGCCAATACCATTTATTACCAGAGCCTTTTTCCAATGAGATTTCTTCTCGAGTTGGGCTATCTCTGCCAGGGATTTAGGCTCAGCGCCGGCCGGTCGATGGGCCTCGATTTTTCCGGTCACCCTATTTTCCTTACTCGCCGATGCTTTCGCTCCGGCAACCCCAGCCGCTCCCGCAGCTTGAGCTCCTGCTCGCATAGCACGCAATGCCTGGCCCTCGCGTCGCCAATGAATTACCATTCCGGCCTGCGATAGCGTGAACGAAAGAAAGACTCCGACGGCGTACAAAGGAATCAACCGGCTGGTGTCACCATTAAACGCCCAGACTAAGAGACCAGAAAAGATCGCCAGCAAGACAATGCCGTTGGAAAAAACGAGACGATCACCAAGGTTTGCGAGTTGTCGGGGGAGGAAGCGGTCGCGGGCCAGCAGCGATGAGAGCCGCGGAAAACCAGCGAAGGAAGTGTTGGCAGCCAGAACTAGGATCGCCGCGGTAGTCGCCTGCACTACATAATAAAACCAACCGAAGCGACCGGTGAAAACAATGCGAGCGATCTTCGAAATTACAGTTTCATGTTCCGAAGGATGAATATTGAAGAGGTGCCCTAACAAACTCGCCCCCATAAACATCGTAATCAGAAGGGCCGCCATCCATGAAAGCGTCGTGGCCGCATTCTTCGATTCGGGCTGTTTGAATGCCTGAACACCGTTGGATATAGCTTCTATTCCGGTCAGGGCGGCGCAGCCGTTAGCAAATGCGCCGAGCAGAAGCAAGAGATGCAGAGGCTGCGGGTGATAACCTTCTGCAATTTTCAGGTCGACGTCATTTGGCGCCCCGGTGATCGCCGGATTCATGTAATAACGCCAGAGCCCGTACCCTATCAGGAATAGAAAACTTACGATAAACGCGTAACTCGGCGCAGCGAACAGAGTACCCGCTTCGCGAACACCGCGCAGGTTGGCGACGGTGATAAAAGCGATAAAAAAGAGACACAACCAAACCCTGTGATTATGCAGGCCGGCGAAACGGGTCCCCACCATTGCTGAGGTAATGGCCTCAACTCCCGCCGCGATTGAGACCGATACGGTCAAGACGTAATCAACCAGTAGCGAAGCGCCCGCTACTAGTCCCGGCAAAGTGCCCAGGTTTTCCTTGGCCACAATGAACGCGCCGCCCCCGGAAGGGTAAGCCTGAATAGTTTGCCGGTAACTGATCGCAACTATTATCAACAGTGCGCTGATCGCGATCGAGATGGGCAGGACGTAACTGAAAGCGTTCGTCTGACCCGCGACGTATGCCGCAGCCAGGACGAGCAGGATCTGTTCAGTTGCGTATGCAGTGGACGACAGTGCGTCCGAAGCGAAGATCGCCAGGGCAGTCTTCTTGGTCAGTCGCTCGTGTGCTAAGCGTGCTGTTCTGATCGGACTGCCGACCAGCAGACGCTTTAATGAGGCCATCTTTTCGTTACGGCAACCAGCCCTTCAGCAGTGCAAACGCGAAAAAATGCCACAGCGCGCAGCTTTTGAAAAGCGCCGACTGTGGCGGAACGTACCCTAATGGCGATTGCTGCTCCGTTATCTTAGCCAAAAACCGGGGGCTCGTCGTCCGTGCCGTATATTAAGCCACTTCCTTTGAAAGTCAATGCCGCCCGACCGCGTTGTTTATCGTGACGCGGGCTTACCTACGATGAAAAACCTGGGCCTACAAAAGAAAAGCGGGCGGGGCCCTCCCACAAGCCCCACCCTAAGGCCACGTGTCCTCACCCCACGCGACCACTTCGCCCACCGGGGAGGCGGGCGCGGGATGATTATGCACAAGTCGCCCTAAAGATGCAACCGAAACTTAAATATTTTTTCGATCTTCGGAGTGCTCCAAATCACCCCTCTTTTCGAATCATCTTTTATGATGGAATCCTATCACTTTCCTTGCGGTAAAACGGACTCAATACTGTGCAGCAAAACGATTACCTGATCGCTCTGACCGTCGCCGCTCTTGACCTTTAACGCGACGTAATCATTCGTAACATCGGTGATGACGCCTTCATAGACTCCGCCGGAAATGGTCTTGATATTAACGAGCTGACCGCGAAAACGTATTAGCAGATTTTCGACGTGCTGATAGTTCATTTGGGAAGCTCCTTATGATGCGGCGCTAGCCATTACCTTTCTTATCGCTCGCGCTTCAGATTGTCCCACGTCACAAAAAATAACCGATAACCGTCCGGGTCCCGCAGACTCACAAACCTTCCGCCCCAACCCTCGTCCCGCGGCTCGCTCACTTCTACGCCGCCGCTCTTTAATGCTCTATGAAACTCGTCCACGTCGCTAACACTCAAAACGAAGTGCACACCGCGTCCGCGCTTGAGCATGGTCTCGAGCTGTTGGACCAGGTTAATGCGTAAGGGACCAACACTCACGGATGCCATCGGAGGTTCAGCTTGAGGATGATGCGAGTCGATTTCACACCCGAGGCGATCATGATAGAACGACAGCGATTCCTCGAGGTTGTTCACTTCCAGGAACAGCATATCAAGTCCAATCACCATCAACCGTTCCCTTCTTCCGCGTCAACCGTCAGATCGTTGTCAGGATGAGATAAACCCCATAGCCTCCGCCCAGGACAAATGACCAGAAAGCGATCTCCTGCACCATGCGAAACCGGCGAGCGGGATGCGTGACGGCGAAGGACGCGCGCGCATTAGTCATCGCCGAATGCGCGATCAATACGCCAAACAGCATCACCCCGAGGGCCAGGATCGAGAGCGGCCAAAGAAACCACAAACCATTAAAGCGCACCAGCAATAGCAGCACGAGACCAAGCAGCAAACAAAGTAGCGCGCTCAGTAACTGTCCGGAGACTCCAACGTCGCGAGCCGTAGGCGCCACGGCGACCGCACCGACTTTGGCTTTCAAACGTTGGCGCTCCGAATCGTATTTGCTTCGCGTTACGTTGTCACGCAGCACCTGATACGCTTCATTCAGCGCCTTCATTTCTTCTTCGTTGCCGCCGCGGTCGGGGTGCCGCGCGTGCGCCAGACGCTTGTAGAGGCGCTCAATCTCGCGCGGCGAAGCATCTTCGCGGGCGCCGAGAATTGCATAGTACTCTTTTTTCTCGTTGAGTCGGTCCAAGCTGGTTCGGCATTGTAAGTTTGCGAGCGTAGATTTTCAATGAACTCAGACTGATGTTCATTGCCAGGAACCAATTCAAGGCCTTGCCTGACATGCCCATCAGAGACAAGGAAAGAACCCCGGATCCAACTAGGATTATGATCGAGTTGCTGATACCTTCTGAAAGTTATGGCACAAACATTTGCCGCGGGCGACGATCTAATCTTTCAACTTGAAAGCGGCTTTGGTTTGTTGCGTGTGATTGCCATCGATGAAGGCGAGACAGACACAACGTGGCATTTGATGGCCTATGAAGAACTGTTTCCGGACGTCGAATCCGCCGAGCGCGCGCTGGGCGACCCGGCTTCGCTTCACATTCGGAAAGCTCACATGGCGTTGACTACCCGCGCGTTTGAGCGAACGCCGGCAGCGCGCCTGGGTAACCGCCCCGTTGCCGAGAGCGAACGCGCGGCTTTTCAGGAGTGGGTTGCCAGCGACGGCAAAGTCTCAGACCGGTCGGCGTTGTTGATGCTCGGACTTCGCTGACGGACACCTTTGAAACGGACAATTTGATGATCAACGCGCACCACACTTCCCAAAAATTCCAGCGGCTTCTTTTTCTACTCTCGCTTGTTTTCTTATCCGCGACTTTTGCGCCGGCTCAACGCCGAGAGCGGGCTATTGATACCTGGAAGCCGCTGCATTACGAGGTGGCAATCGCCTTCAACGAGCAACTTACCGAGATTTCATCGGCGCGAACTGAGATAGACCTGGAAGTTTTGGCGTTTCACGTGACCAGGATCGATCTGGATTTTGGTGAGATGCCAATCGACTCAGTATCGATCTCCAACTCGCCCGCACGCTTCACTCGCACAGCCGAACAACTCAATGTCATGCTGGCGCGGCCGGCAAAACGAGGCGACAAGCTGAAAATCACAATCACCTACCACGGCCGGCCAAAGGACGGTTTGATCTTTGCCAGAGATCGCGACGGCAAGGCTTCGGCCACCGGTGATAACTGGCCCAACCGTGTCCATCAATGGATTCCCTGCCTCGATCATCCGTCGGCCAAGGCTACCGTGTCGTTTACCGTAGCAGCACCGCCGCGAGAAGTCGTCGTCGCAAACGGAAAATTCGTAACGATGACCAGAAATGGCGCGGCCCCATCGACCTGGAGATTTGAGGAAGCGAAGGCGATTCCAGCCTATTGCATGGTCGTCGCCGCAAGCGAGGGCGTAAAACTGGATACAACTGAGCGAACGGTGACGCCGCTTTCTTACTACGTACCGCAAAAGGATCGCGCCTACGCCCCCAAAGGATTTTCTGCCGCCGGGCCGGCTGTCGCGTTTTTTAGCCAAACGATTGCTCCTTATCCGTACGAGAAGCTGGCGTTGATTGTCGCCGCGACGCGTTTTGGTGGGATGGAAAACTCCAGCGCTATAGTGTTCAGCAACACGCTGTTCGATCTTCACAGCAACGAGAAGATGAGTGTGCGTTTTGGTATTCCCCAACGCATTGAGAGCGTGGTGGCCCACGAAATCGCCCACCAATGGTTCGGTGATTCCGTGACTGAACTAACTTGGGCGGATCTCTGGTTAAGCGAAGGCTTCGCCACCTATTTCGCCGGCCTGTTCATTGAAAAGTACGACGGTCAGGATGCCTTTCGTGAATACATGCGTCGAGCGGCTGAACGTTACTTCAACTACGAGAAGCAACGCAAGGCACCCATCCACGACATCGAAACCCAGGATCTAATGAAACTGCTCAACGAAAATAACTACGAAAAAGGAGCCTGGGTGCTGCACATGTTGCGCACGCGTTTGGGTGACGAAGTCTTCTTCCGCGGTTTGCGCGCCTACTACAACGCGCATCGCGACGCCAATGCCACAACGGAAGATCTGCGCGAGGCTTTAGAGAATTCCTCCGGAAAGAATCTGCGCGAGTTTTTTGCGCGGTGGGTTTACGGCGCCGGTCATCCGACATACGAATTGACTTCGGGAGCCGCCGAACTCCCCGACGGTGGAAATGACTTAACGATCCTCTTGAAACAAACACAGGACGGGGAAGCTTTTCTCGATCCGGTGCCGATTGAGATCACCAACGGTAGCGAGAAGACACGAATTACAATTCAGCCCACGGGAAAAGTCGCGACGGCGCACCTTCGCACCAGGAGAGGGCCAGTTTCAATTCAAGTTGACCCCAATCAAACGCTTTTGAAGGAAGTGGTAAGCGGGCAGATGGAAAACTAGATGCCTCGAACTTCTCTAAGGAACTATTCTGACGACCCCGGTATTGCTGACCTGGCCATGGGCTTTTACGGTCACTATACACACGCCGGCGGAGAGATTATCCGGCAGGCGGAAAGTCACCTGCGCCAAATCAAAGTTCGGTACCACCCGCACGTCTTCCGCGGTCACGTCGTAACTCTGGTTACTGTTGTCGACCAAATGAACCACCACGGCAGAAGCTGTTTCGCCCAGGTTGAGTTTCAGGTTGGCAGCAAAAATCGTCACCCGCGTATTTCGATCAGGACCGAGATCGAGCCAGCTCGCCACACTCTGAACATGAAAGGGATCTCTTAGGAACAGCAACGAATCAAAGGCCGCTGCCTCGTTAGGATCGGGGCCTGATTCTTCCAGGATTAACTGAGGCGGCGAAGGCGTGATCACATCATTATCGACGATAGTCAGCGTGGCAGTATTCGGACTGCCGAGAAATGCGCCCCCAGTCGGATTGCTCAAACTCAGCTTGACGGTTTCGTTGCCTTCAACAAAGAGGTCGTCGACGATAGGAACATAAAATGTTTTGAAGGTTTCGCCGGCGGCAAAATGAAGAGTGCCCGAAGTCGCGAGATAATCAGAAGGGCTGGTTGCCGTGCCGTCACTGGTCGCATAGTCCACAGTTGCCGGCGCCGCAGTACTACCCAAACGCGTGACGGTAATCAACGCGCTTCCTCCCGTCTCTGGCACATACGAGGCTGCCGAGTTGAATTGCAAACTACTTGCGCTTGATCCGCCCTGGAACTGACCGCGGATCTCGCCGTTCGGAAAGTTGCTGCTGTGCACATTGATGTACAGCAGGCCATTCTTCAGATTCGCGACGTCGGTTGCTGTTAGCGAGATCGAAACATCACTCAAGTTGCCATTAGCCAACGGAAAAAGTATCGGCGCGATCACGCCAGGGCCGCCTGGGCCGTGAATGTGCGCGCCAGTTTCCGCGCTCGACAGACCCGAAAAGTTCAAAGAGAGAACCGCACTCGTCTCGTCAGGACTCAAGAGTAAAGTCGCAGTGCCGGTAGCGGTTGAATTGGTCGGTGGGGTTTCTTGCGAGCCGTTGAGATTGGCGACGAAGAGCGTCGGTTGCTTGCCTGAGATTTCGTAAACCGCGCCGTTGCCGAGCGATACGACAAACAGATCGCCATTCGGGGCGGTCTCGATGTCGGTAGTGATTCCAAAGTCTCGACCGATCAGTAGCGTCTCGCTCTCGGTGATATCGAACTTGTCATTGTTGTCAGCGACGAGATCGTTGAGCCGCGCATCGCTAAAAAGAAAATGCAAGCGGTCATTCGTAAGTTTGAAGCGAAACAAATATCCACCCGACAAGAACGTGCGCGCCGCGCCTACGAACATGTCTCCTTCGAATTGTGGCCCCAGTCCTCTTCCCTGGACGAATCCCAGCGGTGATGGCGCCACTGCGTATTTCCAACTGAATTCCGGATCGTTGTAATGCGCGCCGGGCAACATATAGAGAGCAGCCAGGGCGGCGGCCGGCGTATTCGCGATCAAAGACGGAGGCCAACGTAACTGCTGAAGATCGCCCGCGCCATAGGTCGTCTCGATCTGCTTGTACTGGCTGACGCGGCTGACTGGACCCATGATTTGGACCCAACCGTTGTTTGAGCCGGCAGTCATTCGATTCATTTCGTCAAATGAATCGTCGCCGTTCTCCTCGTCCCAGAGATTGCCGGAAAGGGGATCAAACCCCATGCCGAAACTATTGCGCACGCCGTAAGCGTAAACCTTTTTGATATTCGCCGCGGCTTGTCCGCTCAGAGTAGTCGAAACATTGAAAAAAGGATTATCGGTAGGCGTCGTCCCGTCATCATTCAGTCGCAGGATAAAGCCGGTAAGGTGGGTGTCGTCAGGTTCTGGCCCCCCAAACTGATCGTCGGGCACCGGGCCGAACTGATTGTTCTGGAGGAATCCGCGCCGTCCGTTGTCCCCCATCAGGATGTAAAGCTTGCCGTCCGGCCCAAAGCGCAAAATGCCGCCATTGTGATTGCCGCGCAACTGCTGATTCGCATCAGCCTGGTACGCGCGCAGTTTGATGAGGTTGCGATCAAACGTCAGTGTCGATCCGTTCCAGAGGTATCGATCAACGCGATTTCCCAACGTCGCGACATCGGCGATGCTGGTCGTATCAACTCCGGTACTGCTCTCAGTCCAATACAAATAGACCAAGCCATTGGAAGCGAAGTTGGGATGCAGCGCTATTCCTAATCCGCCGCGTTCCGAGGCGCTGTTGACGGCGAGATCGAGTGGCGGAGTGCTTTGCACTACTCCATTAATCACTCTCTGGACCTTCCCGGTGTTTTTCTCAAAGACCAAGAAATCGTTGTTGCCGATGAAAGCCATGCTGGTCGGCTGAGAGAGTCCGCTGACGACTGTTTTGACCGAAAGATTCGGATCAATCATCGATGGGCCGTTCGACGGAGCGTTGACCGTCGTTTGAATGCTGACCGAATTGTCAGTCATGTTCGGATCGAACTCAGTTGCATTAACACTCGCGGAGTTCGTCAATTGGCCGGGCGCCTGAGGCTTGACAATAATGTTAATGACCGCCAGCGCGCTATTCGCCAGCGATCCCAGATTGCAAGTGACCGTAGGTGAACCGGTGCAAGTGCCCTGAGTCGGCGTCGCTGAAACGAAGCTAATACCGGAGGGAAGGTTGTCAGTCATGATGACGTTCGTTGCCGGCGAGGAGCCGTTGTTAGTCACAGTGACGCGATAAGTCATGTTCGCGAGGGATGTCGCCGGATTTGGCGATGCAGTTTTTGTTAACGCGAGGTTTGCACTCGCCGTTCCCGAGACGATTAGTTGAACCGAAGCCGAATGCTGCAAGTTTCCGCTGGCGGTGGTGACAGTGATGGAATACGTTCCGGGCGGCGTCGCCCCGGTGGTGTTAACGGTCAACGTGGAAGATTTAGCTGACGCGTCGCTGATCGCGATCGTGGCCGGACTAAAATTCGAAGTCGAATCGCTGGAGAGTCCGCTGACGCTTAGACTGATTGTTCCGGTAAACCCACCGCCAGGCGTCGCCGTAACCGTGTAGGTTGTTCCCCCGCTGGGGCTGACAGTCTGCGAGCCGGGCGTCACCGCGAGGGAATAGTCGCTGGCCGACGTGGCGTCTGAAATCTTTGCTACAAAGGCATCCTGATTGCCGCCGTTCGCTGCTTGCAAGGGCGAGCCGATCGGAAAGTTCGTCGATGACGTGTAACCCGTAATATAGGCATTGCTTGATGAATCCAGGGCGATCGGGTTGGTCGAGGTCACGGCGCTGACCGTGTTCTCGTTAGCACTGCCACCGAGATAGGTCGAGTATTGGAACGCGCTCCCTGCCGGATTTAGTTTCGCGACAAACGCATCAAAGCCGCCGCCGTTTGAAATCTGCAGTGGGGTCAGCGTGGGAAAATTGGTGGAGGCAGTGAAACCGGTTACATAAGCCGCGCCGGAAGCGTTGACTGCGATCCCGGTCCCTCGATCATCGCCGCTGCCGCCGAGATATGTGGTGTAGACCTTTGCTCCGGCGCTCGAGATCTTTGCAATGAAAGCATCGAACGATCCGCCGGGCGCCGGTTGCGCGGGATTCAACAACGGAAAATTGCTCGAAGAAGTTTGGCCGGTAATGTAAACGTTGCTGGCGGTATTGTCGATCGCGATCCCATAAGCCTTGTCATCACCGCTGCCGCCCAGATAAGTAGAAAAGACCAGGGAACCGATTCCGTTTGACGTGGTGTCGATCTTCGCAATAAAGGCATCGAAGCCCCCTCCTGAAGCGGTCTGAAAAGCATTCACGTTGGGAAAGTCCGCGGATCCAGCAAAGCCGGCAATGTAAGCGTTGCCGCTTGGGTCTATAGCGACTCCCGAGCCGCGATCAGTTCCAGTGCCGCCAAGATAGGTCGAGTAAAGCAAACTTGTGCCGGTAGAATTGATCTCGGCCAAATATGCGTCAGTATCGCCGCCAATTGTTCCCTGATACGCGCTGACCGTAGTAGGAAAACCGAACGACTTCGTGCCGCCGGTGATGTATGCGTTCCCTGTCGAGTCAACCGCCACGCCTTCGGTCGAGTCGTTTGCCTCACCGCCTATGAAGGTGGAGTAGATCAGAGCATTACCTTGTGCATTAAGCTTGAATAACACGCCGTCAAAATCCCCACCGCGATAGGTCGTGGCGAGCGCGCCATTGGTGGTTGGAAAATTGGTGGAAGATGAATCCACGCGACCCGCGACGTAAGCATTACCGCTGCTATCAACGGCGATACCATCGCCACGATCAAGACCGCTGCCGCCAATATAGGTTGAATAAACGATGGCGCTCCCCGCCGCATTGATCTTGGTAACGAAGATGTCGCTCAATCCCGCGTTGTTTGCGAATGCGGGTCCCAATGTCGGAAAGTTGGTCGAACTCGTAGTGCCCGTAATGTAGACGTTGTTGCTGTTATCAACCGCAATACTGCTTCCCACCTCATCGCCGCTGCCGCCGAGATAAGTTGAGTAAACCAGTGTCGGATCGATTATCAACGGCCGCGTTTTGTCGTAAGCGCCGACGTCGAATGAGATTTCACGCTTGCCGGTAAGCAAGTAACGGCCAGGCACTGACTGCCTCGCGCCGGCAACTTCTTGATAGACGGTCGGAGCTGGCTCCCGTAGCTCACCACCCTTGAATCGTAAAACGAGGTCACCGTTCGCGGCGATGCGAGGCCTCACTTCGCCACTGAAACCAAACTCTATCGCATGCGGATTTGCGCCCGGCAAGATCTGGAAATCGTATTCCAGGCGACCTTCGCGGCCGTAATAGACGAGGCTGATGCCGGGATAAACTTCGTCATAACGAACTCTTCCGTAAGTCGGGATGTTCACCCGCCACTTAGTCGGATCGTTACCAAGAAAATAGTTTCGCTTTCCCGGCAACTGATCGCGCGCATCGCCCTTAACCTTCGCGTCGGCGCCGATCAACTTCATTTGCAGAATCTTCACACGACTTTGTTCAGTGACGGCGATCGTCGCCTGCGAAGGTCCGATCATCAATCGATAGCCACCACCGTGCACCAGAAATTGATTAGGCTTCTCCGCTGCTTCGAAACTAAGCGGCAAATTCATCAAGCCAGTTCTGGCGGTCGCTTTCGAACCCTGGGTCTGGTCCCTGAGCGGATTGTCTATCCCTGACTTATTCTCTGCATGAATAGGATGGTTGATGATCGGGCCGGTTAAGCAAAGACTCTCGGCCACCAGGAACAAGAGTAGGAAGGAAAAAAAGAAAGTGACCGAGCGGAGCCATTGACGACGAAAGATATTTCTCGGCATCTCTTTTTTCAATCGCAACTCAGTCACGACGGCAAAGCTACCAGCAAACAAAATGCCCGACACGGTGAACGTATTAACTTGCTCAATCGTGCCGGGCTGATTCCTATGCAAACGCCACCTTACGGTCCCATAAATCCGAGGTTCTGCGACGAGAATCGCGACAGATTCGGGAACACGGTCGGAATATCGGTCGAGGCGAGTCCATACCATGTCGCGAGCGTCGCGGCATATTGATCCACGGAAGTCGTTGGAATCCAGCGCCCACGTGTGTCGGTATCATCTGGACCATTGAGCTGAAGTGTCGGATAGGTGCCGTAGAAATTCTTGCCAGTCACTGATCCTCCCAAGATAAAGCCATGGCTGCCCCACGCGTGATCCGTTCCCACAGTGCCGGCTCCCGATCCGGATGGTTGAAACGTTCGACTAAAATCCGACAACGTGAACTGCGTCACATTATTGCTCAGACCCTGCGCGACCATCTCGTCATAGAAGGCACGCATTGCCTGGCTCAACTGCGTCAGCAGGTTGCCCTGATTTCCGGCATTATTCGCAACCGTCGGAGTACCCGACGTCTCGTTCGTATGAGTGTCAAAACCTCCCAATGCACAGAAGAAGATTTGACGGTGCATGCCGAGGGTATCCCGGAGACTAATTAGCTTTGCTGCCTGAAACAACTGGCGGCCGAGAGAAGTATTTGGGAAGGTTGTGGTCAAAACCGGATTCACGTTCAGCGCGGCCTTGGTCGTCAACGCCTGGTTGGTAGTATCGCTCGTGGCCTTAACCAGAGAAGCGCCGTTATCCAAACCAAGCAACGCGCGGTACGAGCTATTGTTGTTATTTGGGTTGCTTCCGGCGTCCCCGCTCCAACTCAGGTTTAATACGTTTGACAAGGGCGTGTTGGAATCTGCGATCACCAGTTGCCGCGTGTTGCGCCCTGTAGAGAACAGCGCCGAGCCTGCTATCGAAACGTTCATTGGCAATGGAACGCTGCCGTTCAAACCACCCGTTATATCAGAGACGCGTCCACCCCAACCGGTCTGGCCCACGCCATTAGGGACTACGGTCTGCTGCTGGGTCTGCTGATCCGAGTGCGAAAAGAGTTGGTACGGACGACCGATGTTCGCCTGATACTGCGCGCGCGTAATTGGCTGGACCAGGCTGCCATAGTTGCACAAGATCGCAAGGTTGCCTGAATTCCAAACATCAAGCAGGCCCTTGAATGTCTGTGCCGGAGTATTAGCAACTTCCGGCGAAAGGTTGGGATGCAGTCCGTAAGTAACCCCACTCTGGTTTAGTGGAGTGATCGGCAGCAGGGCCATTTTCGGCACCGCCAATCCCGAACCGGTGCGAACGCTGTCATAGCCGCCCGTCGCGGAGTAATTATCGAACGGAATCACCATGTTGTTAGCGTCACTGCCGCCGAAGAGAAAGATACATATCAAGGCGCGATAATCACTCGCTACGGCGGGCTGTGGAACCATTGCGCTAACCAGGTTCAGCCGGTCCAGGCTCGACACCATCGCGGCCGCGGTCAAGCCACAGGCCGCGTCTCTCAAAAAGGTTCTGCGTGGTTGTTTCATTGTTACCTCTGCACCTGATATTGCGACGAGGTCGCTACGAGATAGATAGCCGTTTGCGTGCGCAGAGCGGCGCTGGCGACAGGAATGGCAGACACCGTCGAGACGATGCTCGTGTTCATGGCTATTGACATGGTGCCGTGCATCATCCGTGCGTTCAGAGTGTCGACAAGCTGCTGTGGATTTCCGGCTAGCGCCTGGTAAGTCGAATAGTCGGCTTTCGTTCCCAGAGGGCGATTGGGCGTACTTACCGGAATTCCGTTACCGGAATTCCCAAGGAACAATGTGTTAAGGAAGTTGGCGCGCTTAAAGGTGGTCGAAGTATCAAGGATCCCAAACTCCGGACCAAATAGACTGGTACCGGGCAAGCCGTTGTCAGCCGGGTAATAGCCAAACACGGTTGGCGGATTGAACAGATTCTGCCCCAGGTCATTGCTGTAACTAAAGGGGCTGCTGGCAAGGACGCCATCGCTGACCGCGCCGGACCCGTTAAAGGTACGGAGTACGTTGGTCATCAGCAGCACTGGCTCGCGCAGGTGTCCGTAGTTGGGATCAGTCTTTACATCACCACGCGCTTCCGGATCCAGCAGGATCGCAGTGATAACCGCCTTCATGTCGCCGCGAGTCCCTGAGCCGTTGTTGGCAAAGGCTGCCGAGCATCGTCCCACATAAGCCGGGCTCGGATTGCTCGTCACCATTTGATGAATCAGTTGTGTGCACAGGTACGGCCCGGTGTTCGGGTGATTGAACAGCGCATCGATTGCCATGTTCAGCTCATTCGTCTTGTACGCCTGAGAATTTGCCAGATTCTGAGCTGCGGTTCCGCCAATGCAATTGGAACAGGCTGGGAAGGTCGTGCTGCTGACAGGCGCCAGCGTCTTTGCCTGTATGTCGTATCTCGCTGTGTTATTGTTCAGGACCATTGGGTCAAGATAATTCGTAACCGGGGTGCCAACGCCATTGATAGTGGTAGTCCGGTTGGGACCAAGATCCCAGCCCGTGAAGACCCGCGCGAGATTCGTGATCGTAGCCTGACTGTAGCTCGGAATCCGATTGCCCTGGGCGTCGAGCACCGGGGTGCCATCCGGATTTAGCGTATCCACGCCGATCGAGAAAAGCTGCATGATTTCGCGCGCATAGTTCTCGTTAGGCGCCACCTGCGAATTCCCTCGCATATTCAGGAATTGACCCATGCCTGGATTCAGAGTGATGTCATAAAGCAGAGTGCGGAAGTTTCCGAATGAGTCTTTATCGATCGTCTGCAAATACGGCGCGTACCAGCTGGTTTCGTTGTTGTTCAATTCGAGCCCGGCAGCCACGATGAACTGATGGACGGCAAACGATACACGCTGTCGCAACTGATCCGGTTGGGTTAAAGCGTTCGTGAAGAATTGCTTTTGCAAAGGGTAGAGCGTGTAGTTATCCCTCACGCAGGTCGCGTCGCAGCCTGGAGTCGGTACCGCAGATGGCTGGCTCGGATACAGCGGTGTCGCGGGATAGTCCGAGGATAAGGGAGGTATGGTCCCTGAATTATCAATGAATTGCGGCGGTGTATTAAATTGCTCGTTGATATAAGCCTGCATGCCAATGCTGCGCAGATGCTGCAAATCAGCATCGCTCGGTCCCCAGGTTGTTTGTTCCAGAAACCTTAATCCATCAGCACCGGCCGCCAGCGAGGGATCACTAAATTGCGCCTGGTACTGCGTGAGGGTTAAGGGCGTGGCCGCTGCCGGCGGGGTGTCTGGCGCCGGCGTTCCGACAGCGCCCGGATCGTCCGCGGGGCCTCCTCCTATTTGGCCGATAGCCATGCGCACTCGGTTGCTCGCTATTCCGTGCAGGTTCAGACGGATCAGCACATCGCCCAGGTTGCTCGTCATCGAATCATTGAGTCGCAGTACGACCATGTAGATACCCGAAAAGCCTGGCACTGGGGCAACGTATTCAACGTGCAGTGGATAGTGATTGTGCGCTGCATCCTCAGCATCGGCGGTTAGAGCGTTGGCGCCCTCCCCGGCCAGAAAATCCAGATTCATGCAGAAAATAGTTACGCGCGTTCGCGGATCGTTTGGGCTGAAGTTAAGTTCAGACGAGAGCGAGAAAGGCTCAGCCGTCATCGACACCGATTCCAGTGCCACGGCTCGAGTTGAAGACGCCGAAACGCTGAACAGGAGCGGACTAATCTGTGCGGCGGACGCGTTTGTAAAGACACCGCATATTAAGATCGCCACGCCGGCGCATACGACTGCCTCGAAGCATTTGCGTAACGCAAAAGCACTGTTACTCATAGGAATTGGCTCTCTTCGGTCAAAGCAATTCGAACAAATCGACAAATGAGGCTTTAGCAATCTAAGTTGGTGGAGGGGCCACCGGGCAGTTTACCCAGGTTCAAAAACAATATACGGGCGGGCGGGCGCGCGGTCAACAGTTTTTAGACGAAGTAGACAGGATTTTGGTTGATGCTTTTTGACCGATCAAGTGGGTCGCCTCGGCATGCCCACTAAGATAGTTTAGAACTTGTACGAATGAACTCATAAAAGCCTGCGGCGGCACCGAGTACCAATCCAAGCACCAATAACCAGGGTTTGGTTCCCAACCAGCGATCCAGAATCCAGCCGATGATCAGCCCGGCGATCACAGCGGCAAATAGAGAGAAAGCCGCGGCATAGGCAAGACCGGACTTGCGATTGATCTCTTCTTTGTCTTCGTCGGACATGAAATGGATCTTAACTTGTCCGATACATTCCTTCCGTTTAGCGGCTGCGCGGAAGAGGCGTTGCCTTTCCGCGCATCGGGTGGCATAGCCTCCAGGCTACCATCTCTCCCGAGTCAGATAATTCTTCGGCCCTTCGTAAAGCAAAGCCTGCCGCGAGTGACGCATCGAGTCGTGAATGAAGCAGACGTGCGTACACCAGCAGGCTTTGCCACCGTCAATCGCGCCGAGTTCCGTCTGTCGTTCCTGCGCCTCCCAAAGTGCGCCAAAGTCGTAATCATAATCGGCGAGAGTGGCGAACTTCGCGCGCAACTCGCACGCGCGAACGTCGCCGTTGTAATCAATGACCGCGATCGTTTCGCCGGCAGTGCAGGCAAACGGCCAGGCCGTTGATTGGGAAAAGTTGGCATGTTGGGTTCGATAATGCGTCGTGATCGTGCCGACGTAGGCGACATTTTTGGCAAAGCGTTTGAGCGCGTCGTCATCCGTGAACATCCGATCGCCATAGCGTTTGGTCAGTTGCGAAACGTACGTGTACATCCGCGGCAGCGAGTCGACCGGCACTTGTTTGATCTCATCGCCTACCAGAGTTTCGCCGCGCACTATATTGAAGTACTGGCCATCAAGTCGAAAATTACTCCACATGAACTCAGCCAGCTTCTCAATCTCGGTGTAATTGTCGGCGCACACCACCGTGTTCGCGTTCAGCCGCAGCCGGTCGCGATACTTCTCTTTCAAGGGATAAAGCATGGTGATGCAATCGAGTGTCTTCTGCCAATGACCCGGCACCCCCCGAATCCGATCATGAGTTTCGCCGTAACCATCCAGTGCGATGTTCAGATAAAGATCGAGATCCGAATGCGCGCCCAGAGCCTGATCCACAATCTCGTAAACGCGCGATTTCACCAAACCATTAGTAGGAATAATCAAACGCCGCACGCCATTCTTGCGGACGAACAGGCGGATGATTTCCGAGGCGTCGTGTCGCAAAGTCGGCTCGCCGCCGGATAGCCAGAGGTCGGTTATGGCCGGCATGGTGCGCGAAACCTTCTCGATCTGTTCAAAAGTCATGTCGCCGGGACGATTGAGTTCTGCATGATAGAAACAGGTGCGGCAGAAAGAATTGCAGCGCGAGGTAACAAACAGGATCACCGTGCCGAGACGTTTCTCGCGTTTCGTGGAACGCAGCAGTTGCACTAGTTGCACGGCTTTATTCGGCATGGCTTGATGGTACGACAAACCCTGGGAAACTCTGAACAAGTGCTTTACGCCTGAGAACGTATCAATTTTGAAACGGACGTTATTTAGCTGGTTCGGCTCTGCCGTTTCGGATGCGCGGCAAGTCTTCGACTTGCCGAATGCTACGACCAAGCCATTCCCGGTCTATGACCCTCGGACATCGGTCGCAGACCGAAGAAGTTGCGGGCGTTGCCGGCAAGTCTGAGACTTGCCGCGCATCCGGACGGCCAAGCCGTAGTCGCCGAGGCTCTGAAACCGTCATCAGTACCCAGTGCGACGACTTGATCCTAAGGTTTGTCGGACTCGCCGCGAATGATGACAGTTTCACTAGCTGATTTCAATTCATAGCTGATTCCACGCCAGGTGATGCGACGTGAAAATGCGGCCGCAAGAGCATTGCAGAGATAAAGCAGCGAAGCGAACGGCCAGAGCAAGAGGTGAGCCAAAGTAGTGCCGAACGATCTAATTCGGTGATCGTCAATTGCCAGCGCCACCGCGCGCAGACGCAAATACGCCTTCATTGCGCCCATCGCGAACATAGTCAGCAAGATCAATAGTGGCGTTGCGAATGACAATCCCGCGAGGGCGCGGGCGACCACCAGCGCAATTCCGCCGAAGAACACGAGCACGAAAATCGCGCTCCCGAACAGCACGCCCTTCCAAAGGTGCGCGGCGTAAGCGCGCGTAATTTTCATTTGCCGGTTGGTGAATTCCACCAACTCGCGCCATCCGCAGCCTTCGAACGAAGGCGTCAGGCATTGCGGAATAAACTTGATGGGCAAGTCGGAGTCGTGCATGGCGCGAGTCAGTGCGAAGTCATCTGAGACCGTACCACGCCAATACTCAACTACTCTGCAGTTGTGAAACGTTGTGCGCCGGATCGCCGTTGAGCCACCCCAACAAAAGTTCTTCTTCTCAGCAGCACCCAGCGCTGAAGCAATCGAAGAATTCCAAACCGCGCGTAAGTGCGAGGCTAAGCCGCCCTTGACCGGGACGAACCAGCGATAGCCGGTGGCCGCGCCTATGCTTTGATCCCGCAGCGGCGCCACCAGTGATCGTAGCCAGTGGGCAGAAGGCCGCGCGTCGGTATCGACAAAGACGAACACTTCACTCTGCTGATCAGCCTGGCTGACCGCGACGCGCAGGTTATGAACTTTCTGGCCGCTGTCGGTCGCCGGCCCGGCAATGACCAACTGCATTGTCGGACCAGATTTCCCGGTAAAGGACCGCCGCGCCTCGTCGATAATCCGGAGCGCCGGATCGTCGCGGCTATCGCTAACAAAAACGACTTCGAACGCCGGATAGTCCTGCTCGAAAATTGCCTCGATGTTTTCCCTTAGTCCTTCGTCCAATCCGCGACAGGGAACAAACAAGGAAACGAAGGGCGTGAAGTCAGGATAGTCGTTCGCTAATTCTGCTTGCAGGTAGCGAACGAAGCGGACACCACCACGCAGGGAAATGAAGCCGAGCCAGATGGAGATCGCGGCGAGGAAATAGAAGAGAAGAAGGATAGATTCCGCTAACGAAGACACGCTCAGTCTCCGTTTGCCGGCACGGCTTTGCCGCCGGTGATCTTTACGTCCTTACGTTGGTACACGGCAGCGTTCTTTAGTTTGGTTGCCGCGACTTTCAGACCGAACGTATGGGTTCTGCCGCCGCCACCAGTTCCCGCCGTGCTTGCTTCGTACTTCCAGTCTTCCTTCGTAAGGAAAACGACATCCACACGCCAGATAATAACCGGCTTGTTAGCCTCTAGAGACATCGTCGGATCAACCAAGTATCGCCAAACGATGTACCAGCCGGAATGATCGTAGTGAGATTGCAGGGCCCAAGGCCGCTTACTTGCCTTTGACTCAAGCGAGACCAACGGTGAAGGATTTGGTCCGCTCCCTTTTTTTCTTAGATCTGGAAAGCGCTGTTGGGCAAGATCCTGATGGCGATGCTTCTCGTAAACACTCGTTGCATCGAGGGCCTTCGCGCCGTAGATACCAACTACCAATCCGCTGAATACATTTGCCTGTTCAAGATAGATTTCGACGAGATCGGCTAATCCTTTTTCAATGTAGTCGATTGCCTTCTGGATAGCCGTGGTCGTCAAGCCGGACGGGAGTGGAACCTTACGGTTGAAGTCCTCTTTTCGAGCCATCAAGATGATTCTCAGACTTCAAGTTCGGCAAGACGAGGAATTGCTGATTCTGACATTGAGAAATATTCGGCTCGGATCTCAAGACCCACGCTTTTTAATCCGCATGCGGTAGCGGCGGCGATCGTAGAGCCTGAACCCATGAACGGATCGAGAATTATGCCCTCGCCAAGCGGCAAGGCGGCGCGCACAATCTGTCTAAGAAAGTTCTGTGGTTTCAACGATGGATGCGGAGCGATCTCTCTTTCGCGGCGCCTCGCCGGCGAAGACAGGATGAGATCTTTGAAAGGCTCGGATCCGGAAATACGTCGCAACCCACCCGTCTTCCACTTGCGCAGATTGTCCTGGACCCTGCCTTCGCAAGGCTTACGAAAAAGACCCCATGGTTCCCAGCAAGACTTAGGCATGACACTCACATCAGAGAACTCATCGTGAGCATTCTTGGGTCGATCTCCTCCTCGTAATGTGTAGACCGTCCTAATTATTTCTGCTCTCTTTTCAAAACCGTTCTTCATAAAATTTTCATAGATTAAGTGAGAGATCAGCGGATTAGTTGCGATAAAAACATGTCCGCCGGGAACGAGAACACATTTGAGCAATGACGCTAAGCGAAACGAAAAATCTCTCAGGGATTTTTGGTCCGCTTCGGTTAACACCGTAAACCGAGGTAGCGGCATGCGCTTGCTGCCGTCAAAAGAGGGTGGCAAACGCCAGATGCCTCCCTTGCCGTTCTTAAGTTTGGTCAGTTCCTTGTCAGAATACTCAACGAGACCATAGGGCGGATCTGTTACGACTGCTTCGATAGAATTCATCGGAGCAACTGCCAGCCATTCGAACGCATCGACATGATGAATTTGGTAAAGAGAGGTCGATTTCGAAATCGACGATGGAAGTCTGCGCGTTCGCGCTACACCGGTTAGTGCTTTTTGAGGCTGCATGTTCTTGTTTCTCTGAGATGATAGCTTATAAGGAAACTTCCTCAAAGTAATTGGATTAGAATGGCATCAGTTTCGGTAACGCTGACACAAAGCTCAACAGGACTTAATGGACAAATCTAGACTCTTTAGGAAGCGTCGAAAGGAACTCGTCCAACTTAGTCCCCAGAGTTATTCCTTTTTCGCATTCCGCTGCCCGTTAGTAACTCACCAGTCTGCGAATCAAAGCATTGTAGCGCGAATGCGCGGAATCGGGTTCGTCCCGGGCAAGGAGCTCGTAGAGACGACGCTCGGGATCGTCGGGCAGGACCTCGGGCAGTTGGACTTCTAAGCGGCGGAGGCGCGGTGCTCCAATCGCTACCAACAACGCGGCAACGGTTTCGCATTGTTCGCGCAGATCTCTGACCCCTGCTGCGATTAATTCTTCTCCGGGCAGAGCTGGATTCATGCTTCCAGATTACTTTGTAACCTCGGGATTGGTCGGGGGCGCTGCATTTGCAGTTGTCGGGCCGGCGCTTTGCGAAGGAAGAAGTTTCTGTGCCAGGACGATGAATGGCTGTGGATATACGCCAATTAAGAGGATTCCAATCAGGGATGCGACCAGCGCCGTTCGCAATGCGGGAGACATGGTCAGCGGCTCGGGATCGGCGACGCGATCCCCTAGATACATCACGCGGATAAATCTGATGTAATAGTAAAAGGAGACGACGATGTTGATGACGGCCCAGCCGGCCAGCCAGTAGTACCACGACTTGTGTTCGGCATCGCCGCGCACCAGCAGGCCCCAGAGCAGAAAGTATTTGCCGATGAATCCGCCGGTGCCCGGCAAACCGCCCAGCGAAAGCATGAAAATTCCCATCATCGCAGCCATACCCGGCGCTTTCTGGGCCAACCCGGTCATGTCGTCGACGTTATCGCCAATGATGCCGCGGCGCCGCAGGCTTATCACCACTCCAAACGCGCCCATATTCATCAGCGTGTAGACGAACAGATAGATCACCAGGCCGATGTTGCCGTAAGTGTTGTTCGCGATCAGTGCCAGCAACAGGTAACCGGCGTTCGAGATTGAAGAATAAGCAAGCAGGCGCTTTGAGTTCTCCTGAGTAACGGCCGCCCAGTTGCCGACGACGATCGTCAACGCTGCGACCACTCCCAGCAACGGTGCCCAGTCAATCTGCATTGGCCCGAGGGCCACGAAAAGGATGCGCGCATACAATGCGAAGCTGGCTGCCTTTGATCCGGTCGAAAGAAACGCCGTCACCGAAGTCGGTGCGCCTTCATAGGCGTCCGGCGCCCACATGTGAAATGGCACGGCCGCAATCTTGAAGAACAGCCCCGCTGCCAGCGCGATCATTCCGAGCAGCAACATCGGGCGCAGTTCAGGACCGGCAGCGGCCACCCCGCGTCCGATCTCACTCAGATTAGTTGAACCCGCAATGCCGTAAAGCAAAGACACTCCGTACAGCAGAATGCCGGATGAAAACGCGCCCAGCAGGAAATATTTCATGCCCGCTTCGTTGGAACGCTTCTGTCGCTTGGTGAACGCAACCAGCACATAAAAGGTCACGGCCATTAACTCGAGTGCGATGTAGAGCGAGATCAAATCAGAGCCGCTGCCGAGGAACATCATGCCTACCGTCGCAAACAGGATCAGCGCATAGTATTCGCCATGCTGTTCACGCTCGATGTCCAGATAGCGGGCTGAGATGGCCACGGTGAGGGCCGCGGCAATCAGAAAGATGGCTTCGAAAACCAGCGCAAAGCCATCGATGCGAACCATGTTGTAGAAGCCGTCAACCGGCGTGACGCTCTGCAATGCGGCCAGATTGAACGAACCGCCCATACCCACAAACTGAGCACCCAGAGAGATCAGCGCGAGAGCAATTCCGACCAGCGAGAACCACGCGGTCCACTTGCTGAACTTGTAAGGCAGAATAACTTCCATCACCAGCGCCAGACAGGCCACGACTGTCAGGATTAGTTCCGGAGCGATCATTTGCAGATCGCGCACATTCAACAGCCCTGTTGTTTGAAGGAAGAGTAGCATTCGTTAATTAATCGACTTCATGAATAAAGTGCTTGTTAAGTCCGTAAAACCGGCCGATTTGAAAATAGCCCAGCACTTCAGTGCTGGGTGAAAGGGCGAGAGATGGGTCGCAGCCCGTGAAACGGGCGACAGAAGTTACAGAATCCCGACTCCTCGTGGTACCGACCGGATGCAATTGGTTTGAAGTTCTGACTTCCCGCAAGTTGATTTCCGAATCCTCCTCGCTGCGCGTCGGGGTTCTGTACCTTTCTGTCGTCCGCTTCGCGGACTCGCTTGAATCAGCCACGCTTTCCCAGCGATAAATCGCTGGGCTATTTTCACGCCGTCCGCTTCGCGGACTGAATTTCTTTGTCTCAATGTAGTTGCCTGTGGCTGCTAACCATGAAAACCCTCCGCTCTATTTCTGCGCCTGAATCGGCGTTACCGGTTCAGCAGGTATTGGATAGTTCGGCCGTACTTGTTTGACGATTGCGTTAACCGGCTTTTCGATGTAACGAAGGAAAGGTCCCGGGTAGATGCCAATCCAGAAAGACATGATTACCAGCGGCAGCATGTACGCCCACTCGCGCCCGCTCAGATCGGGCAGCAGC
>Ga0207646_10001467_pt1 | contig 29170 bp, 24 predicted proteins | sample KBSK5502metaG_FD_184343 | JGI IMG/M metagenome (GOLD analysis project Ga0207646, IMG submission 184343) | Corn, switchgrass and miscanthus rhizosphere microbial communities from Kellogg Biological Station, Michigan, USA - KBS K5-50-2 metaG... | ecosystem: Host-associated > Plants > Roots >...
AGCTCACCGCCCTGATCAAAACCCGGCTCAAGCGCATGCAGTACCGGCCCGGCCTGCTCGGCGGCTTCCTCGCCAGCACCGGCCTGGACCTCACACCCTTCTGTAACCCCCGCAATTAAGAATGTTTAGTCAACATTAAGATTGGCCAGGCTTGCTTTGCGGTCCTTGGAGGCTCAACTGGCTAGAGAGCACGCGGCACCGGATGTTGCGCTGACAGTAGAGGCCTCCACTACCACCGAGCTTGGCGCACGCATGCCTCAGCATTGGAAGACCGATCTGACCTCAAGCAGCCCGATGCGGGAAGGCCATGAGTGTTCTTGCCGCTGGGGACAAGTGCGGTAACGGCACATATTGAGACAGGCCAGAGCGCGGCCAGAGCGAGGCCCCCACGACGAACCCAGACGAGGTTACGGGCCACGTGTACCGGCGGAACCATTCTGTGGAGTAGCGGGGAACCTCAGAGCCTGGCCCGTAGCCGGGCGACATCCAGGGCGGCACCAAGCGAGGCATAGATCTCTACGGCCCGGGTGAACGCGGCCCTGCCTGACCCCGGTCGCCGGCGCGGACGAACTCTCCAGCCGCCGCCTCCAGCGCCCTTGCGGACAGCAGCGGCCGACTGGCGTCGGCATAGCGCTCCGCGGCGGTTAGCAGCCGGGTGGCGTCATGATCGAGCAGGCCGCGGCAATACAGCGTGTTCGCCTGCCGGTGCGGGATCTCCGAGCCCGCAGCCAGCGCCTCGGCATGGTCAGCAAGTGTCTTCGCGGCACCGAGGTCGCCGATCTCCGCGGCCAGCCGGGCAGCGTCAGCGACCAGGTCCTCGATTTCGTCGAGCTCTTCGACGTCACCGGCGAACCCGGCTGTCAGCGCGGCCAGCGCGTCCGCCAGCGCGCCGTCGTGCTCGCGGTCCAGGCTGCGGGCCAGTGCCAGCGGGCCGACAACCCGGTTCCCGATCCGCTCGGCATACGGCATAGCAGCAGCCAGGTGGCGTCGCGCCGTGGTGACATCGCCACGATGGAAGCAGATCGCCGCTGCAATGCCGCGATCCATACAGGCCGCTCCGGGTTCCTTCAGGCCTTCGTCCAGGATCTCCACTTCGGCCAGCGCATCTGCCCACTGACCGGTGTCGAAGAGCAGCTGACCGAGGGCGCTGTGCGCCTGAGTGAGCCGGACGACCGTGCCGACCCGGCCGGCGAGGTCTAGCGCCTGCCGGGCCGCGGCGAAGGCCTCCCCATGCCGGTCGAGGTCGCCCAAGGTGATGGCCTTGTTAATCTGCAGCAGGAGCCGCAGGTCGGTGAGCGCCGGGTCGGCCTGGGTCACCGTCAGCGCCTGGTAGAACAGTGGCAGCACGTCGGTCATCTGCCCTTGCATCGTGGTCACGGTGATCAGAACGTGCAGTGCCCAGCCCATCGCCCAGTTGTCGCCCGCCTGCGACGCCTCTGCCAGCGCGGTCATGGTGACTTGGCCGGCCTTTTCGACCTGGCCGAGGTTGCTATGCGTGCGTGCCGCGAGCACGGGCAGCCGTGCCCGGTGCCGGGCCGAGATCCCAGGGGAAGCCAGCGCCTGGTCCAGTGCGGCCAGGGACTCCACAGACTGGCCGAGCTGCATCCGGCACTGCGCCAGGGTCCAGTGCAGGTCAACGAGGAGATCCGGGGCGACGGCGTGCACCAGTGCCCGGTTTGCCACCTGTTCGGCCTCGGCAGCGTCCCCGACACGGTAGAGAGTGTCAGCGAGCCGGCTCATAAGACGATCACGCTGGGCCGGGTCCGGCGGGGAACTGTCCACCGCCTGGCGGAGCAGCTCTGCCGCCACCTGGGGCGCCTGGCCGACCAGCAGCTCTGCGGTGTCATCCAGCCAGCGCAGTATCCACTGATCCATCGCGCTGACCGGCCTGCCGGGGCTGGCAGCCGACCACAGCAGCTGCCGAGCGACCCGGTCGGCCGGCGCGTCGGCGTTCGCGAGGGCACGCTAGTCCGCCGAGCAGCGAGGCCGAACGGAGATGACATGCCACAGATCGATGCCGGGCCGAATGGAACCTGGTCGCGCGGCTACCCCGCGCACATTGGCGAGGAAGGCCAGTCCCGGCCCAATGCCACCAGCCGAGGCAGCCCGGAGGGCCGGTTCGTGACGGATTCGGGCAAGGCGCTCGGCCGCCACCTCGCCGAACTCAGGGACCGGGAGGCCAGCGCGGACTTGAGGCTGACGCGGGCCGAGGTGACCCTGGCGCGCGCCGAGGTCGCGGCCGAGGCGCGCAAGACCGGCCACCGGGGCGGCGACCGGACCTGGCTGCTGCGCCTGCTCATAGCGGCGGCGATCGTGACCGAGGGTGTGACCGCGTATGTCAGGATGGAGATTCTCGTGCCGAGCCAATCGCTCGCCATCGGGCTCGCCGCGCTGGCGGCGCTCACCGGCGCCGGGATAGCCGGCGTCCTGGCCAACCGGAGGCTGAACCGGCTCCCGGTGCCCTCCGCGGCCAGGATCCTGGAGGGCGTCTTCGTGGTAGTGCTTACGCTGCTGCGGTACGACAGCCTGCACGTCCAGGGCGCCAACCTGGTAGCGGCGGGTGGTGGCGCCGCGCTGGCCGCTCTTATCAGTGCGCTCGGGCTGCTGGGGATCGAAGAGATTCTGGTGGAAACCCAGACCTTCGGCATCTTCTTGGGCAAGGTGCGGGCCGCCTGGAAGCGGTGGCGGTATGAGCGGGCCGCCACCCGGCTGAGCATGAGCCGGGCCAAGGTGCATGCAGCCGCGGACAAGCTGGAGCAGCACTTCGTCGACTTCCTGCTGAAGGAGGGAACGCCTCTGGGCGAGGCGCGGCAGCGTGCCGCCGCTCTTAGCGGCGCGCTCACCAGCAGCGGGGCGCGGGCATGAGCCGGCGCCGGCCGGCCGCGCTGGCCGCCCTGGCAGCGATCCTGACGGCCGGCTGCTCGTCCCTGACCGGCCTGGCCGACGTACGCACGGTGGCGGCAGCGGACTGCACGTACCCCGATGGCGTGATGCTCATCATCGGGGCACACCGGGACGTGCCCGCTCCGGTGCTGAGCCCGGCGCAGGATCCGCGCGTAGCGTGCCTAGTCACCGCCGCGATCAGGGACGGGAACCCGGTCTGGATCGTGGTGGCGGCCGGGCAGCCTCAGTTGATCCGGCCGAAGCTGGTGACCGGCACGGGCTCACTCGCGCAGCAGAATTCACGGTGGCTGTCGCAGGACCTGAAGCGGGTCGAGGCAGCGGTCGCCGCCGCCCGCCCGGATTCGGCCGGGGCGGATGACCTGGCGGCGCTGGCGGTCGCCGCCGACGCCGCGCGCGCCGCCGGTGCCCCGCGCGCCTGGCTGGTGCTGCTCGACTCCGGACTAGACGACCGGGGAGCCCTCGACTTCGCAGTGCCCGGCGTTCTGGCGGCCGTCCCGGCTGAGGTCGCCGACCAACTCAGGCGCGACGGTGACCTGCCGCACCTCCGCGGGTTCACCGTGGTTTTGGCTGGTCTCGGCTACACCTCGCCCCCGCAGGTCCTACCGTCCGCGCGGTGGCGCGGCAACATCACGGCCATCTCGGCGGCGGTGATGACGGCCGCCGGGGCCTGGGGTGGAGGTCATCCCGGTGCCGGTACAGGGCCCGTCCGTCCGGACCGGTGAGCCGGTGAAGCGGGTCCCGGTGCCGACCGAGCAGCCGGTCACGCCGGTTACAGGGCGCACATTCGTGCTCAATGGGGGAGTCAGCTGCCCGGTTCCGGCCCGACAGTAAGGCCTTTGCCGACCCGGCCGCTGCCGCGCTAGCCCTCGCCCGGTTCGCCGGGTGGCTAGCCGCGAACCCGGCCCGGCACGCGTGGCTGGTCGGCACGACGGCTGACGTCGGGCCCATGGCCGGCCAGGTCAGGCTGTCGGTGCGGCGCGCGGACCGTGTGCGGTTGGAACTTGTCGTGCTTGGTGCTTCGTTCGCGCAGATCTCGGTCAAAGGGGTCGGCAGCGACTTCCCCCAGTTCAAGCCAGACCGCAGCCCATCAGGCACCCTGCTGGCCGGCCCGGCCACCCTCAACAGATCTGTCTGCATCACTCTGGGCGGCCCCGCATCGCCCGTCGGCAGGTGACCGCTAGACATCGCAAGAACTTTAATCCCAAGCCACTACGGGATGACCAACCAGCTCAGGGCACAGAACCCTGCACCGCCTTTTCTTCGCCGGCGAGCAATCGCGGCACTTGTGCGCTGCCGCTGCCGAAGGCGTCGGCCAGGCCAGCGTTCTTGACGAGCCGGCCCCAGCGTTCTTGCCGACCGTGGGCACAGGCAATCGCCCCGCCGCTGGGCAGCGTCCCGTCTGTGGCCCGGTTGGCGAGTGCCCATTGCCACGCCTGCCGCTGCAGCTCACCACTGACAGGCTGGTTGCCCCGGCCTGCCCGAGGCGGGCCTACTACCCGCAGTCCGGGCGCAGACCCGCGCCCACCTGTGGCAAGCCTTGCGGGCTGCGGTTGACACGACCGGGGGCGCTGCGCACCCGTGCCAGCCGCACCGCGGCGTACCTGGCGGGTCAGCAGCTCATACGAGGCCGTCAAGGCGAACGACGGCCACGCCGCGATCACCCGGCCGATCAGAGTCGGCTCAGCCACCGCAACGTTGGCGGCAAGGCTCGCGACACTGCCCGCAACCAGCAGCGCCCACGGCCCCGGGTTCCGCAGTTCAACGCTCAGCATGGTCGACGCATCCCACCCGTGAACTGCGAAAACAGCACTGATACCGGTACACCGTGCGTGTCACTAGGCGTTTGCGTTTCCGCAGGCCAGCACGCCGCGCCGCCAGTGCGGTGACCTGCTGTTTGCCACCGTCAGGCGGAGACAAACCCATACATATAGTTCCGCATCCGGGTCCCGGGAGCACATTAAGCACCGGCATGCCCAGGCGCCGCGCAGTAGGATCATGGCGCAGATCTTGCGGCGAGTCGGACACCCTGACCGACGCAGGTCCGTGACCTGCGAGAATGATGGCTCCTAGTTACACGCCGATTCGTCGCGCCCACTCCCTTTTCCCCAGCTCAAGCCAGCGTTTCGTGTACCAGGCGCCAGGCTCATCTGCGGAACCCGGGACGGCAGCGCCCCGCCTTTACGCCCTGACCGCGAGTCAGCCAGCAATGTGGTGGACGCGGCGACGATCATCCCGTCCACCGACAGCGGGGTCAACGCGGCGACCCAGCCGGGCTGCCCATGCTCCGCCACCAGCATGTGCATGTGCAGGTAGGAGACCGTGCCAGCGATCAGCGCGAGCAGCCCGACGCACCCGATCGTGGTCCACCTGATCCACCGATCCGCCCCCGCGCTCATCGGGAGCCCCCAAGAACCAACTCGCCGGTGATAGTAGGTATGTACGTAAGCGGCGACTCGCTCTCGGACACATTAATTCCCCATGTCCATTTGTTTCTGGGCATGCTGGAACGTCACCGTGGCGCAGGCTGCCGCCAGCGCCGGGCGACCGGCTGTTCTTGCTGGCTCTCCTTCCGGTGCGGGGCCTGAGCCCGGTTAGCTTGCTTTCAGGGTGACGGTCGTGGCGGCCTTGCCGGTGCCTGCGTGCAGCGTGCCGGACGCCGGGTTATAGGTGAGCGTTACCTGGTTTTCGCGCAGGTAGCTGATCGCGGCCTCGCTTGCCGTTGGATCAGGCCGATTCCAGCCGCCTTCCGCAAACGCCGCAGGCCAGCAGCCCGGCCAGCAGGTACCGCCGCCTCCCCGGCCCCGTGAGATGACCCTCGGGCGACGGGCCGCGGGCGGCCTTGACGTCCTGGGCGGCGATGTAATCGGCCTCGCTGACCAGCGCCGGGTGGGCTGGGCGGGCGGAGATGACCCACCCGCCGGGGAGGTTCCACCGCTGCACGCTCTTATGCCCCAGGCTGGTGTTGGCCGGGTCGGCCAGGTCCTTGTCGGTGCGCTGCCGGTTCCACACCTGACGTCCCGTATACCGCGGGTTACCCAAGATCGTGGTCACCGTGCCCAGCGTCCACGCCGCGCCCGCACGGTGCGGGTTCCTCATGGGGCCGGCTGCAGACGGGCATGGGATCCCGGCATCGTTGAGCGCCCGCGCGATCCGCGCCACTGAATGCCCAGCCAGCCGCTGCGCGAAGATCCACCGCACCACATGGGCGGTCTCGGGGTCGGGCTCGAGCCGGTGCGCGCGGCGGCCCCACGCGGCGTGGGCCTTGTTCGGGTGCGGCCCGGCATCACCCAGCCGGTACCCGTACGGCGGGCGGCCGCCCAGGTACCGGCCCTGCTCCCGCGCCTGGACCACCATCGCGGTCCGCACCCGGATGCTGGTCCGGGTCACCTCCCGCTTCGACGACAGCCCCAGCACCGTCATCGCGCGCTCGTCATGCTCGGACGCGAAATCGACCCGGCCGCCCGCCTCCGGCATCCACAACTGCACTCCGTAATGCTCGAACAGCGGGGCCATCGCCGCGTACTTGGCGCCGTAGAACGCCCGCTCGTACTCCCCGGCCACGATCGCGTCCCACCCCCGGCATGGGTCTGCTAGCTGGGCGACCAGGGCGGCGGCCTGCGGCCGGCGCCCCCAGGCCACGGTCCGGCTCTCCCCGATGTCGAAGAACTCCGCCACGACCTGCCCGTGCCCGCGCACCAGCGCCTGCGCCTGCTCCCGCTGCCGCGCCCGCGACGTCACCGGATCCTGCCAGTCCTCGGCCGGCACCCGCCCGTAGAACACAAACCGCAAGCCCCCGCGCGCCGGGCCGCCAGGACGCCGCCGGCCCGAGCGCCCGGCCCACACCAGCAGGCCGTCCCCACCCCCGCCATGCGGCGCCCGGTGCTGGCGATGACGCTGAGCGGTAAGGTCACCAGCCATCACCGCACGCTGCAGCCAGCCCACCCCACACCCACAGGGCCTAACGTCACCTCCAAGCCGCCGAAAGACCCACCCACCACCACCACCACACCGCGGCCACCCGCGCAGCCCGCAGGCACCACACCGAGCAACCACACAAACATTCGCATCACGGTCATAATCACTCATAACGCCGATTCCGGGCGCGAGGGCTGCCAGGCGCGCGCACTGCTGGAGATGCAGATATTGGCCAATTCTGTGTCGGCCAGGCGGCAGAGTCGGCAGCCACCTCTGCCGACCAGATCGGCGTACAGGAAAGCCACCACTCACGACAGCCGACAGGCCGGTGATGGGCTGGCAGCAGCACGGGCATGACGCCCTCTCGTCACCGTCAGAAATGACTTTGCCGACCCTCTGGGTGGCGGGTCCAGCCTCGCAACTTCGTCCCGCTCCTTCCGGCGCATCTGCGACGCCAACTGCTCGCGTCGCTGCAGCTGGCCGAAAGCATCGAAAGGGAAATAAGACCATCGGGCCCGGACAGAGCGCCAGCTGCTGCATCACGCACGTAACAGCAATGCGGCTCCCCCGCAGTGGCATAAAGTCCTGCCCGTTCCGTCGCTGCCACGGCCTCAGCAGCCAGTACTCAGGCCTGCGTAAAGGACGGGCCGCCGGTCGGTAAGTACGTCATTGCGGGGGCTGGTCGCCTTGTCACGGGCCTGGGGCAGTTCACATGCGGCGGTCAGCACCGCTGGCTTGCCGGGGTCAGCTGGGCCGGCCAGTGGGTAGCCGTCTGGGCCGATGATTACCGAGCCGCCGACCCAATCGATGCCTCGCTCAGACCGGCACCGGTCGGCGACCGCCACGAACACAGCGTTGACCGAGGCGTCGGCCTGCGTGCGGATGATCTCGGCGGGCCGTTCACCGGCAGGCGGCGGGCCGTGGGCGGGCCAGTTCACGGGTGCGGCGATGATGTCGGCACGATCGAGGGCCGCCAGCCGCACCCATTCCGGGAACTCCAGGTCATAACAGATCATCAGCCCTATCCGGCCGAACCCCAGATCCGTAACCGGCGGTGGGGCATCACCCGGAGTGAAGATCAGCTTCTCGGTGTCCCACAGATGCGCCTTGCGGTAAAGGGCCTTCGTTCCCGACCAGTCAACGAGTGCAGCGCTGTTGTAGAGCCGGTCGTCGGCACCCAGCTCGCAGAAGCCGCAGGCGATCACGATGCCGAGCTCATCTGCCAGGCATCGCCAGCGCTGAAGCGTGGGGCTGTCCGCGGCCGGTGCCGCGAGCGCGCGAGCTTCGGCAGGCCCGCTGAACACGTAGCCCGTGTCGCTGAGTTCTGGGAGGACGACGAGTTGTGCGCCGCGAGCGGCAGCGTCATGCACGGCGGACGCCGCAGTGCGGGCATTGCCAGCCAGGTCGCCTATGGCAAGAGCCAGCTGGCAGGCTGCGATGACCGTCATGGCCACATCCTGGCGCTCTTCACGCTCTCATCGTGGCGCACTCCGGCAGGCTCGGTCAGGCGGGCAGGCAGCCGAACAGGGCTTGGATCTTTGGCAAGTTCCTCCCAGTGTTGTCCAGCCCGAAGGTGACGCTGATCATCGCCACAAGTCCTGTAGTTCATGCCTGTCCGTCAGGGAGAGCAGTTGGCCAGCCGGTGGAATGGCGCGCTCAAGGTTTGTTCCTGGTAAACATGATCAAGAAGCGTTCCAGCTGAAGTAGCGGCGCGGGTTGTCCACCAGCATCTGTTCAATCTGCGCCTCGGTCACGCCGGATTCGCGCAGGGCTGGTAGCACATCGTCGCTGATGTGCGTGTAGTGCCAGTTGGGCATGATTGCTGCCCTGGCTGCGTCCTGCTCGGCGCCGAAGTAGTCGATGAAGCAGTTCGCGTCGTGCGCGAGCACGATCCGGTCGGCGTAGCCGCGGCCGGCCAGGGCTGTGATTGTCCGGATGCGGTCTGGTGTTGGGTTGAACAGGTCGAGCCCAAAGCGGTCCATGCCGAGCGTGGCCCCGGTGTCGGCCAGCTCCATGAGGTAGTCGAGGTCGTTGCTGTCCCCGGCATGCGCGATGACTACTTTGGCCAGGTCGGCGCCTTCGCTGCGGAACAGGTCAATGGCCAGCCGGCCCGACTGGGCGAGGCTAGAGGTGTGTACTGTGATCGGCGCGCCGGTCTCAAGGTGGGTACGGGCGACCGCCCGCGCGATGCGGTCTACGCCCGGAGTGAGCCCTGCTGCGTCCACGCAGCATTTGAGCAGTGCCGCTTTCACGCCGCTGGTGCCGATGCCTTCGGCGATGTCGCGGGTGAAGTCAGTGATCATCGGCTCTGGCACGTCGAATAGCAGTCCCGGACCACGGTAGGCGTATTGCTGGGGTAGCTCCTCATACACGTACAAACCGGCGGCCACCACGATGTTTAGGTCGACCTGTTCGGCGATCCGCTGGATGCGCGGCATGTAGCGGCCAAGGCCCCAGACGGTCGGGTCCACGATCGTCTTGATCCCCTTGTGGTGCAGAGTGCGGAGCTTGCTGATCGCATCTGCCACCCGGCCTTCCTCGTCCCACCACAGGCCGTCACCATAGTTCTGCACATGCTCGGTGGACAGGGCGAAGATGTGCTCGTGCATGAGTGTCGGGCCGAGATCGTCGACCTGAACCGGGCCCCGGACCGTTTCTACTGTCGCCACGGCGCCTCCTCTGCGTCAGGGATTGCCTGACTCCAGGCCGTCCGTTTCGGGAGATCTTGCGAGCTGGGCGATGGTGGCGGAGCTGATGTCTGCCTTGGCGATGAACATGTGGCCGTCGAGCTGGGCGCCGAACTGGGTGCGGTCGGTGCTGGAGGTGAGGATGACGATGGGCGGGGCGGGCTGCAGCGCGCGCAGCCGGCGGGCGATTCCGAACCCCGTGTCGGCTGCGGGTCTCACGTCTACGATGACCATTTCAGGGCGGAGCGCCTGGGCCATCGCCAGCGCGTCATGGCCGACACTGAGGTCGGCAACCACATCGGCACCTTCGGAACGCAGCAGGGCGCAGATAGCCGCGCGGGAGATCTCGTGATCATCGATGATCAAGATCCGCAGCGCATCGTTGTGGCCAGGAGTCCCAGGAGCGCCTGTTCGCATGCGCCCACGATCCCTTGCATGGGCCGTTGGTCGCATCGGTGATGTCGCCAGTTCCGGGTGGGTTGGGTGCGCCGGTTCCACTGCTGTAGGAGGTGGTGCGCTGCCGCCGGCTGGCCCGACGCTAGCCGGGGCGCTGCTGGGGCAGGCCGTCGCGCACGAGTTCGGTGCGGGATGCGATGCCGAGCTTGGTGAAGACCTTATGCAGGTGGTAGTCGACCGTGCGTGGGCTGAGGAACAGCTGCGCGGCGATGTCGCGGTTGGTCAGGCCGTCGGTGACCAGCCCGGCGATCTGGAGTTCCTGCGGCGTCAACTGGTCCACGGCGGAGGCATCCCGCTTGCGGGCGGTTTCTCCCGTTGCCCGCAGCTCGGCCTCAGCCCGCTCGGCCCAGGTCACCGCGCCCAGCCGCCGGAAGATGTCTATCGCGGCACGCAGGTGGACGCGCGCATCGGTGCGCCGCCGCTCCCGCCGCAGCCACTCGCCGTACAGGAGCTCGGTGCGGGCACACTGCATGGGCGGCAGTCCCGATCCGAGTGCTATCGCCTCACCGAACGCTTCTTCCGGGTTGCGCTCGCCCAGCAGCGCCTCGCAGCGGGCCAGCAGCGCCCGGCGCGCCGCCGTCGGGGCCGCTGCCACCCGGCCGCGGAGGCTCTGCAGCCGCGCGGCGGCCTGTTCGCGCTGGCCGGCCCGCACGCCAGCCTCCACGGCGTCGGGCATGACCTCGAGCGCGATGAGGGGATTGTGGTAGGGATGGCCGGGGCTGGTGATCGCAAGCAGCCGCTCTGCTGCCTCGGCCGGCCGGCCCGCGGCCAGGTCGATCAGCCCGAGCGTCCACTCGGCGCCGATGGCCGGGAACAACGAGCCGCGCCGCTGGCTCAGCGTCTGAGCTTCTTCTATGTGCTTGCGGGCATCCTGCTCATGGCCCCAGGCGGCTTCGGCCGCGGCCATGTTCACCAGGTGCCCGCTTGAGCCATAGCCCAGGTCGACCGACAGCCGGTACCCCTCCTGCGCCGCGGCGTAGGCGAGGTCGAACTGGCTCAGCCACTGCAGCTCCATTGCCTGCCGGCGCAATACCAGCGGCAGGAGGCCGGCCAGCCCGTTGCGGCGGGCATGGTCGACCGCCCGGTTGATATAGGGCAGGCCGGCCCCCAGGCCCTTGCTGGCCGATGCCGCATCGGCCGCCCACATCAGGGCCCGGGGGTCAGTTACCGTGTCGGCGCGGCGGAGAGCCTCGGTGATCAGCGCCTGAGCCTGATCGTGATCTCCGGCGTACGCCCGGACGAACCCGCCGAGCGCCGCAATCTTGAAGCGGTCCAGTTCATTTGCGGGAGAGATGCGTGTAACCCGCTGACCAAGCTCCACGATGGCGGCCGGATCGCCGAGGAACGAGGCGGCATCGGTGGCCTCGAACAGCAGCTCGATCGTGAGCGAGGGATCGGTGCTGGTGTCTGCGGCGTCCACCAGCAGGGAAAAGGCTTCCTGCACGTTTCCGGTGTGCGCTTCGATCAGCCCGCTCAGGTGCAGCAGCTGGGTCCGCAGCTGGCCGGTAACCAGCGGCAGCGCCCGGCCGATAATGTCACGCGCGCGGTCGGGCTGCCCGGCATCCCAGGCGGCATGGGCGGCCGCTGCGATCCGCCGCACGCGGCGGGCGTCATCGGTGCTCAGCTCCGCTGCGCGCAGGTAGGCGGTGGCCGCCGAGGAGTGCCCGGCCCGCAGCTCCGCCCGGCGGGCGGAGGCCTCGAGTGCCACTGCGACTTCCTCATCACCGGTCAGGGTGGCCATGGCCTGATGCCAGACCCGGCGGTCGGCGTTGTCGTCGCCGTGCAGGGCGCTGGCCAGCGCCGCGTGCACTTGCTGGCGCTGGCTGAGCGTCGCTGCCTGGTAGAGCGCCGAGCGGACCAGCGGATGCCGGAACGCGATTATCTTGCCGGTGATGCGGATCAGCCCGGCTCCCTCGGCGGGATCCAGCGCGTCGGCGGGCAGCTCCAGCGTGGCCGCCGCCCGGAGCACGGCTGGGGCGTCGCCGGTATTGTCTGCGGCGGCGATCAGGAGCGTGGTCTGCGCGTGCCGGGGCAGGCGCCCGACCTGCTGCCGGAACACGCCTTCCAGGCGGGGGGTGAGCGGCATCGCATCAGGCAGCGGAACCCGGCCGCTCAGCTGCCCCTCGGACAGGCTTGCGGGCAGCTCCAGCAGGGCCAGCGGATTGCCGTCGGCTTCAGCCAGCAGCCGCTCATACACGCTGGGCGCCGCCGCCCGGCCCATGGTCGCCAGCACCCTCATGGCGGCCTCCTGGCACAGCCCGGCGAGCACGAGCTCGGGTAGCCCGGCAGCCTCGAACCGGCCCGCCTCGCTGTCCCGGACGCCGAACAGGATCGCGAGCTGCTCGGCCCGCAGCCGCCGGGCGGTGAACACCAGCGCGTCGGCGGACGGCCGGTCCACCCATTGCGCGTCGTCGACCAGGCACAGCACGGGCTGAGTTTCGGCGGCGGCGGCGAGCAGGCTGAGCGCGGCCGCGCAGATGAGCAGCCGGTCCGGCTGCGCGGCGGGCGCAAGCCCGAGCGCCCCCGCCAGTGCCTGCGACTGAGCGCCCGGCAACTCGCCCAGATACGCCAGGACCGGCCGAAGGAGTTCGTGCAGTCCGGCGAACGCCAGGTCGGACTCGGCCTGCACGCCGACCGCAGACAGCACCAGCATCGGTGCCGCGTGCTGCCTGGCGTAGCCGAGCAGCGCTGACTTGCCGATCCCGGCCTCGCCCCGCACTACCAGCGCCCCGCCCGCGCCTGCTCGGGCACCCGCCAGCAGGCGGTCGATGACCGCGCGCTCTTGCTCGCGTCCCGACAGCCGCACGGGCTGCCGCCCGGGCCCCGCCATAGCGCGCATGGTAACCGGTGTCCCGGCCACCGGCCAGAGGCCGTAAGACTCCCCGCATGGGACGCGGCTGGCAAGGTGACGCGTGTACTGAGCCAGGCAAGGCCGACACTGGGTCATCCCGGGGCCGCTCAGGCCGTCATCTCTACCCCAGCCCGCAGTTCGGGCGCGTCGATATGCACTAGGCCCACCTCGGTGACCCGCTGCGGGTGGCGGGCGTACAGGTAGAGCAGGTAGATCACGCCGGTGAACATGAACCCGGCCACGCCCGGCCCCATGTACGACGACGGCGGTGCCAGCGGCGCGATGAAGGAGAACGCTCGGATCCCCGCTGCGGTCAGCCAGGCCGGAACGAACGCGGCGATCCCCGCCAGCGGGATGATCAGGTGCAGCAGCGGGTTCCAGTGCCGCCCGGGCCCACGGTTGGCAGCAGAGGCGAAGTACCCGATGCAGGCCGCGTTGGCCACGATGTACACCGCGACAATGACGATCACGATCCCGGTTCCGACCATCGCGAACGCGTTCACCGGGTTGAAGGCCAGGCCAAGTCCGAGCGTGACCGCCACGGTGATCAGGAAGGTGACAGAGATGGCCACCACCGGCGAGCGGTGCCGGGGGAGCACCCGGGCCGCCACGTGGGGGAAGGCCCCGATCCGGCCCATCGCGTAGCCGGTCCGGCTGGCCACGTTGAAGCCGGCGTTGGCGTTCGCGACCGTCGAGTTGACGATGGCCAAGAACACAAAGAACCAGAACAGCCCGTACAGCGAACGAGCCATCCCCACCCACGACGCCGCGCCTGAACTGCCGAACCCGGCGAACGCCGCCGGCCCGAAGGCCACATCCACCGCGTACGTGGTGAACACATACAGCAGGCCAATGCCCAGCGTGGCCAGCAACACCGCGCGCGGGACGGTGCGCCGCGGATCCCGCGCCTCCTCGGCCAGCGGAGCCGCGCCCTCGAACCCGCCGAACGCCAACATCGAGTACACCGAGCCCGCGATCACCCCAGAGGTGCCGTGGAACCCCTTCGGGGTGTACCTGGTGGTGAACACCGCGGCCGTGTTGGCGTGCCCGGCGTGCACGACGAAGAACACCGCGAGCACTCCGAACACCGCAATCTCGGTAATGCCGAGCAGGGTGCCCAGCCGCGCCGAGACCCTGATGCCGTAAAAGCCCGCGGCCAAGATGATCACCGCGCCGGCCAGTGACCACGGCCACCACAGATTTGCCGGGTATCCGTGGAAGTCAGAGTTGATCGTGTCGGCGGTGGTGAATCCCAGCTGGAGCAGCGAAATCGGCGCGATCAGCACCCCGACCAGCACGTAGCCCCACGCGGTCAGGAACCCCACCGCCGGATGCAGCCCCCGGGCCGTGTAGGTGGACAGCGACCCCGCCGACGGAAGCTCGCGCGCCAGCAGGCCGATACACGACGCCGACAGCAGGCACGCGACGAGCGCGACCAGCACCGACAGCGGCAGCGCCCCGCCCGCGTACAACGCGCCCGCGGGGATCGCGGCCGCGATCGCCGCGCCGGGTGCCATGGCAGTGATCGACTGAAACAGCACCTCACGCAGGCCGATCGCATCACGGCGCAGACCCAGCACGCTTGGCGCTGATCCTGAGACAGCTTCCCCCCTGGCCGCCATGGCGTCAGGATCCCACGGACATTTCCTTTGGCACAGACCTCGCTGTGCTTCGTTCGAATCTGCGTCATTCACATCCACGCCGGGTTGTCGCCACCACGGCGCACGAGCCAACGCCAGCCCCACACGAGCACACCAGCACGCCTAGCGCCGCGGCCACCAGCCCGACAGCCATCAGACCCGCGGCAGACCGGATGACTAGCGATGTGACTGGTGACTTCACCGATGCCAGCCGCTCGGCAGCCGGGCGAGGTTGGTGACCTAAGCGATGCACCGGACTCGGATCTGAAAGGACAGCCGATGATGACCATGAGCACACAACAATCCACCAGCCCGGGCGCTGGGCCGCTGGCCCGCGCGGCGCGGCTGGGCCTTTGGGCGCTGCCGGTGTGGGCGGCGCTGCTGTGCATCGGCACGCTGAGCGAGCAGCCCCACTGGCAGACACACCCGGCGGCCTGGTCCAGGTTCGTCACCACCCCCGAGTTCCTCGCCAGCCACCTGATCGCCAGCATCCTGGGCGCCGCCATCGGGGCCCTGGGCATGGTCGCGCTGGGCGCAGTGCTAGCCCGCCGCGGGCACCCGGCCGCCGGGCTGGCGACCATGGTGACCGGGGTGGCCGCGAACGTCCTGTCCGCCTCCGCCTTCGGCGTCGCCGCATTCGCCCAGCCCGCCATCGGCCGCAGCTACCTGGCCCACCCCACCGCCCAAGCCCGCCTGCTGATCAAAACCGCGGCGAACGGAGGATGGCTGACCACCATGATCATCATTTCCGGCCTGCTGCTCATCGCCAGCGTGATCGTGGCCGGGGTGGGCGTCGCCCGGACCCGGTCGCTGCCCCGGGCCGCCGGGATCGGCTTTGCCGTCTCGATGGTGCTGTTTGTGCTCGCCAACATCCCCGACACCGGGCCATGGCAGGCCATCGCCGGCGCCCTGATGACCGCCTTCACCGCGTGGATCGCCGTCGCCGCCGGGCGCCGCGCACCAGCCCCGGCCGGCGCCGCCGGTGACACCATCCCAGCCGCAAGCCATCCGCCGGCCCGGCAAGACCGGTCGGCGCGCGTGCGGTAACTAGCCAGGCCAAGCCGCCCCGCAACAGCAGGAGACGACAACAACGAATACCTGGCAACACCCGGCCGCGATAACGGAAAGGGGCGATGATGACTCGATTCACGACCATCCTGGTTGCGCTGGTGGCGTGGCTCGGCGCGATCGCGGCGATGCCCGCGGCTGGGACCAGCGCGGCCAGCGGCCACCCCGGCCTGGCAGCCCAGCGCGCCGGCACGCTCGGGCAGGAAACACCGGCGCCAGGCGGGCCCCGAACCTGGCATGTCCTGGTCGGCGGCCGGTCAAAGGACCAGGCGATTCAGGCGGAAGGTTATTACCCGCACGTGATCACCATCGACGCCGGGGACACCGTGGCCTGGACGCTCAATACCAAAGAAATCCACGGCGTGACCTTCGCGGGAACCTGTGAGCAGACGTCCTGTTTCCCGCCGAGCTGCCTCAAGATCAACCCTGACATCAGCCCCTGCGGGCCGCACAGCTACAACGGCGTCACCGCCCTGGACCAGTCCGGCAGAATGGTGCCCCCGGAATACAACTGGAATCCCTCCTTCCCCCGTAGCGGCACGAGATTCTCGCTCAGGTTCACCAGGCCCGGCGCCAACATCTATTTCGACCCCAGCGTGTCCGGGATGCGGGGCGTAGTGATCGTCCATCCAGCCGGAGCCCCCTACCCGTTCACCCAGGCACAGTATTCCGCGCAAGCACAGCAACAGCTGCGATCAGACCTCGCGGCAGGGGCCCGCGCAGCCAGCCACGCCCCACCGCTGACGGTCTCAGCCGGCCCCGGCCGAACCCACACCTACCATGTCGCCCTCGGCGCCAGTCCCCCGGAGAAAGCACGCGCCGTTCTCCGCCCGGCCGCAGGCTCGGCCGCGCACGGAACCGCGGTCCTCGACGAACCGGGAACCGGAACCTCGCCGAACCCGGGCATCGCCATCAAGGTCAGGCTGGCTGGGCTGGCACCCGGCAGCGTCCATGCCGTTCAGGTTCTCCCCGGTGCCTGCGGAGCGCCCGCCCCGGGATTCGGCTTCCTCTTCAGCCAGCTGTTCAATCCCCCGGCGTTCACCTTGAACCAGGTCACCGCCGGGCCCGGCGGAACAGCGACCAGCACAACCGTTATCACCCAGCCGCCCAACCATCTTGGCGGCCCAGCGCTGCTCCGGATCCCCAGCGCCGGCTGGTTCATCAACATCGCCGCAGGCCCCGCCCCAGATAACGCCACAACCTCGGCCGCCTGCGGCAACATCGTCTTCCGCAGCGCGTCGGTCATGAGAGATATCCCGCAAAACATCCACATCCACGTCGGCGACACCATCGTCTGGACCGACAACACCAGCAACGAGCCCCACGGGGTGACCTTCCTCGCCGGACAGCCCCTTCCGCCGATCCCGGACTGGTATTTCAGCAGTCCAACCGGCAACGGGATCCGCTACGACGGCTCCACCTACTTCAACTCGGGCCTGCTCTACATGGCCGACGCCGGCCGCGGCCACACCCTCACCCTGACCTTCACCAAAACCGGCACCTTCCCCTACGTCGATGTCGGCGACTTCGTCCTAGGAACGCAAGGGACCGTTACCGTCGCACCGTAACATCATCGCCTCGGCAGACTCCCACACGAACTCACCAACATGGCGCACGCGCGGACCCGCACCCTGTCCGGGCCACCGTCCATAAGGACCGCTACTCCGGCGACTTCCCTGGGCGGTGGCCCCTTGGCGCGCCACACAGATCACCCGGTTCGGGCCTAATACAGGCAGCCAGGGCCCGCGGCCAGGTAGTCGACCATAACGGCAGGGAGGCGCGCGCGTTTATCATGACCTGCGCGAATCACGGAAAGTAGCGTGAGCGGAAAGCAGCGTGAGCCTTGGGCAGCTATAGGGCCCGGGCGCCGACTCGGCGTGCCGAGGCGGCGTGCCGGTCGCGGCCGTGAGAGCCCGCAGATTATTTGGCGCTGTAGGTACGGCGCTGAACCGTCGTGACGTCTTGCGCTGCCGGGTATGTCCGCATGAGAGAGCAATGCGGCGCGCTGCGCGCGTCGCTGACCGGGGCGTGCGCTGGGCCTGAGCCGCGCGGCGTCGGTGGCGGCGGCGCGGGCAGGCAGCGCCCTCCTGGACGGGAGGGCTGAGTGGGAACGGTCCGCGACGCGCTGCAGCTCCCCGATATGCGGCGGATCGAGCTTGGCTACGGCCTGTCGATAACGGGAGAACTGGCAGGCACCGTCGCGCTGGTGGTCTACGCGCTCGGGGCGGGCGGCGCCGCACTGGTGGCTGTATATGCCGCCTCCAGGACCGTGGCAGGCATGGGGGTGGCGCTGGTCCTGACCGGTCTGACCAACCGGCTGCGGCGCGATCGCCTGCTGCGGTGGATCACCGGGGTTCGCACGGTCCTGCTGGCGGCCGCGGCGCTGTTTGCCGCGTTTCACCAGCCGCCGGTTGCGGTCATCGCGGCCGGCGCCGCCAGTTCCTCGCTCGCGGGAACCTACCGTCCGCTCCAGGCTGCCGCGCTGCCCTGGCTGGTGCGCACGCCAGCCGAGCTGGCCGCATCCAATGCCGTCACCGCCGTGATGGAGAACTCCGGGGCGCTGATCGGGCCGCTTGTGGCTGGCGGCCTGCTCGTCGTGGCCGCCCCGGCGGCTGCCATGGCGTTGGCGGCTGGCATCCTGGCCGTGGCGACGGTGTCGCTGCTGCGGCTGACCGTCCCCGATACGCCGAAACTGGCCGGCCGGGGCGCCGCGGACGTGGTCCGTGACGTCACCAGCGGGCTGGCCGGGTTCTGGGGCATGGCTCCTCCCGGCGGTGTCGCGATCTTGGCGTTCGCGCAGACATTGCTGCGCGGCGCGCTCGTCGTGCTGACCGCCGTGCTCGCTGTCCACGTCCTGGCTCTTGGCGGGTCCGCGGTCGGCTGGCTCACCGCTGCCTTCGGCGCGGGCGGCCTGGCCGGCGGTGCGGCGGCCGCGGGAGCGATCCGCGTCACCCGGCTTGGCCGGAGCTTCATCGCCGGCATGCTGCTGTGGGGCTTGCCGCTGGCCTTTCTTGCCCTCGCGCCGGCGGCGGCCCTCGCTTACCTGGCTCTGGTCGTGGTCGGGATCGGGAATGCGGTCGTCGACGTCTCCGCCTTCACCATGGTGACACGGCTGGCCAGGCCCGGCACCGCGGGCAAAGTCCTGGGCGCGCTGGAATTCGTTGCCCTGGCCGGGCTTGCCACCGGATCGATCCTCACCCCCCCGCTCCTGCACGTGCTCGGCGTCCGCGGCACCCTCGCGCTGCTGGGCGGCGGGCTTGCCGGTCTGGCCCTGGCCCATGCCGTCCGCTTCGCCCGCCTAGACCGTGCCGTGCCCGCGCCGGGCCCGGAGGCCGGACTGCTGACCAGCCTGCCGATGTTCGCACCGCTGCCGCTGGCCGTGACCGAGTTGCTCGCGGCCGAAGTCGAACCGCGCCAGTTCCCGGCTGGCACGGTGGTCATCCGCGAGGGGGAGGCCGGCGACCAATTCCACCTGATCATCGATGGGTCCGCGGCGGTGAGCGTGCACGGCGCGGCCAGGCCATCCCTTCAGCGGGGAGACTGCTTCGGCGAGATCGCGCTGCTTCGCGACATCCCGCGGACAGCGACCGTTACCGCGCAGCAGCCACTGCGCACCCTCGCCCTGGGCCGAGAGGAATTCCTCACCGCCGTCACCGGCAACAGCACCAGCAAGGCGGCGGCCGACGAGCTCGCGGCGCAACGGCTGTCCACCGACGCCCTGGACCGCCACGATGGACCTGCCCGCCCATGACCCGTCCGGACACCCGCCACAGCAAAAGGCCGCGGCTAGCACTACCGGAAGCCTCACCGAGGCCAGCGCGGCGGTCCAGCCGGGATTGCCGTGACGCACAGTCTGTCTGTGGCCGCCTCCAGGTCGCCGGTGTCGTCGTGGGGCGGCCATGGCTCGTCGATGGGCAGGCGGATGATCCTCCCATCGCCCGGGGTTTCGCGGCTCATGGCTGCCGGCGCCTCGGCGCGTCAGGTCGGGGCCGGGCCGGCCAGACAGGATGGGCGGAGATGATCACCTGGTCGGGGTCGTAGGCGGCTTTGATCTCCTGCAGGCGGCGGACGGAGGCGGGAGGGAGCACCGCAGCGGCCGTGGCCGGGGTGTCTTCGAAGTTGTAGTAGTCGTAGCTGGCGTGCCAGGGTGCGAGGGCATCCTTGACCGCTTGCACGTGCGCGCGCACCGGGCCGGCCAGGTCGGGCGTGGGGGTGCCGCCGGCGGCGTAGAGCAGGTAGCTCGCGTCGATGCTGGGCTGGGCTCCGCCTCCGGGGACGGGGCGGGCCAGCGCGCCGCCCAGGTGGCGGACCTCGACGCTGTCCGGCGGTGTCTCGGCGTCCGGCCCGGCCACGGCGACCAGGGCGTTGATCGCCGCGGCGGGGAAGCCGGCCAGGAACGCGCCGTCGCCCTTGCCGGGCACCGGCTGGCTGGGGTCCATGTTCAGCTGGCCGAGTGCGGAGGCGGGGATCATCGCGAAGGTGTCCAGTTCCGGGCCGAGTTGGCGCAGCGGGCCGATCAGCTCGGCGCCGGTGCCCGCGTCGCCGAGGCAGGCAGCCTCGAGTATGGCGAAGGCCCGGCCGCGCAGCGGTTCGGGGAGTTCGGGCAGTGGCGGTAGCCGCAGGATGTGGCAGATGGAGGTGACATCGTCCGGGGCCGTTAAGGTCCATTCGCGCCAGGCGTGCAGGACCTCCGCGGCGCGCTGGACCGGGAAGAACAGGTCCCCGGCGTACAGCTCGCGGACCGGGTACAGCCGCATCTCCAGCGCGGTGACCACGCCGCCGCCGCCGCCTCGGACCGCCCAGAACAGGTCCGGCTCGTGGCCGGCGTCGGCGCGGACCAGGTCGCCGCGGGGGGTCACGAGCTCGGCCGCGGTGACGCTGTTGGCGGCCAGCCCGTAACGGCGGGCCAGCCAGCCGAGCCCGCCGCCCAGGGTGTAGCCGGTCACACCGACGTTCGGCGAGCTTCGGGCCAGCCCGGCCAGGCCGTGCTCTGCTGCCGGGACGATCAGGTCCTGCCACACCGCGCCGGCCTCGGCGCGGGCGGTGCGGGTGGCCGGGTCAATGCCGACTTGCCGCATACGCGTCGTCCGCAGCAGCATCGCGCCGTCGAGCGGTTCGAGCGGCGCGGCGCCGTGGCCGGTGCCCTGCGGGGCGATCCGTATCCCGTGGGCGCGGGCGTACTGGACCGCCTGAACCACGTCGGCGGCCGACCCGGCGACCACGACAACGCAGGGGCGCTCGTCCACGGCCAGGTTCCACGCCTGGCGCGCCTGGTCGTAGCCGGCCTGGCCGGGGACGAAAACCTGGCCCGCGATGGCCGCCGCGCTGACGATGACGGGCAGTGAGGTGGCCTGCAGAAACCCGGCGGCAACCGCGCCGCGCGTGCCGACTGCGCGTGCGTACAGGGCCGCCGGTGCGCCCCGCGCGATCAGCAGGGCGAGGAGGAACAGCGGGATCCTCGCCAGAGCCGACGGGCTGCGCGTCAGGGCGCCCAGGTCAAACTCGACGCCGCTTGACACGAAGAAGACGGGGATCAGGAACCCATAGCCAAGCCCGTCCAGCTTCGGGTGGAAGACTGGGTGGCTGGCGGTATCGCGGTCCACGAGGTTGAGCACCACCCCAGCGAGGAAGGCGCCGAGGATGGTCTGCAGTCCTGCCTTCGCCGCGAGGGCCACGAAGCCGATGAGCAGGGCGACGGCGATGCGCACCCGGATCTCGGCGGTCGTGTCCTGCAGCCGGGTGAGGAAGGCGTCCAGCCGTTTGTTGCGGCCCGCGCGGCCGAGGGTGACGCCGACCGCGGCTACCACGGCACCGAAGATCCCGAAGGTGACGATATCGCTGGCGGTCCCGCCCTTGGTCTCTGAAAAGAAAAGCGTAAGCAAGGTGATCGCACCAAACTCGCCGGCGGTCGCACCCGCGATTATCAGCTGGCCCAGAATGGTTTCCGATAGACCCGCGTCGGCGAGGATGGGGACAACGAGCCCGACGGACGTGGACGCCAGCGTGATGGCGAGAAAAAACGGATCGCGGACCCATCCCACAGCATGGAAGGCGGCGCCCGCGACGGCCCCGAGCATCAGCGAGCCGGCGAATCCGGCGAGCGGAGCGCGGAGCTGGCGCGGGGTCGTCGCCCGCAGGTCGATCTCCAGCCCGGCCAGAAAGAGCAGGAATGCCAGGCCAAGCAGGGCGACCACAGTGACGGGCTGATTGATCGTCACCCAGGCAAGAACGGACGGCCCGACGATAATCCCGGCGACGATCTCCACGACGGCGCTGGGCAGCTTCACGCGCTTCACGCTCGCGGCAAGAATGGGCGCGGCGACCGCGATCACGCTGATAATCAGCAGCCCATTGAAGCTCACTGTGCTCACGGACCGCACGGCCTTAGGAGCGGAAGCATTGCCAAGTCCCTAGCCTTGCCGCGTTCCGGTCGCCAGCCCGTTCAAAGGGGCTGGAATGGGGACACCGGAGACGGGGGCCCGATCGCCACGTGCCTGGCTGGAACCGGCTGGCCGGCTCGGATATCCGGTCCCCGCGAGCCGGCCGGCGCCCCGTCGCTGCTAGGCCAGGCCGATCTGCCGGCGCTGCAGGGCGGCGTCGTAGAAGGCGGAGATGACGATGAGGTGGTCGCCGTCCCACTTGGTGGTCTGGCCGAACTCGAGGTCGAACGCCTTTCCGGTCGGGGGGATCACGGTGCCGTCGGGCAGGGTCATCTCCCCGGTGAAGGTCCCGGTGGAGTTGGTGACGACGGTGATCCAGTCGCCGCTGCCGAACTGGATCGGGTACGGGTCGCTGTACACGTGCATGTCGGGGAAGACGCGCAGCATCTGCTGCATCGCCGCGGCGTGCGCTTCCTTCCCGTAGACCGGTTCTGCGAGCCCGGTGATGTACGCGATCATGTCGGGGTGGTGGACAGTGTCCACCGTGGCGAAGTCGCGGGCGTTGAACGCGTCGTCGCCCTTCTTCATCAGCGCGAGCAGGTGCGCGGTCCGGCTGGTGCCGTCGGTCGGGGTAGTCATGATGGCTCCTTCGTGCTGGCCGGCGGCGCAGGGCCGCCGGGGGTGCCGCCGCGATATCGCTGCAGCTTCGAGTCTGCACTAAATTTTGAGTCAAGTCAAAGTTTGATATGCTTGGCCCATGACCGAGCCCATCACCGGCCCCGGCTTGCGCGAGCGCAAGAAGGCCCGCACCCGCCAGGCCATCGCCGACGCGGCCGCGCGGCTGTTCGCCGAGCGCGGGTATGAGCAGGTCGCGGTCAGCGACGTGGCGCGCGAGGCCGAGGTCTCCGAACAGACCGTCTACAACTACTTCCCGACCAAGGAACAGCTGGTCACCGACCGCGACCAGCTGATCCAGGATGAGCTGTCCCGGCTGATCCGAACCCGGGCACCCGGAACCACCCCGGCCGCAGCCATCCGCGAGTTCGTGCTCGACGCCGTGGAGGGGATCCGCCGCATTCCCGCCGGGCAGTGGCGCGGCGAGCTCGGCTTCCTGGCCGCGATCAGCCCGACCGTCCACCGGCTCTCCCTGGAAGTGTCAGACCGCCAGGCCAGCACCGTCGCCGCTGCCATCGCCGAGACTGAGGCCGTCGCGCCCGAGATCGCCAAGCTGCGGGGAATCGCGCTGGCCGGCGTCTTCCAGATCATCATCACCGAGGCCGGACGCCGCACCCGCGAGGGCCAAAGCCAGGACCAGATCGCCGACCAGCTGCGCCCAGCCATCGAAGCGGTCCTCGACGACCTCGACCGCTGGCTCACGCCCGCGACGAAATGAGGGCCTGCCAAGCCACAGCCTCCGCTGGTGGCCGCCAGAACGCAGCGCAGAAGAAGCGCGGGCCACGCTGCTGCCGCGGAGCACAGCACAGCGGCGCTTGACCTTCTACACGGGCGGGATCCGGCAACGCGCTACCTTCGGCAGCTACCTTCGGCAAGTACCTACGTTCCTGCCGCCCTCCATCTACGCCGCCTGCGCTGCCCGCCGCGGTGAACGTCTTGGGCCCGTTTCGGCGCCGGCATGCAGAACTGATCCGCGTGGGATGTCCGAAGTATTGTCAGCCCGAGCATGACGATGGTGACCGTCATGCGCGCCGCGAAGGGACCGCGTATGGTGACCGAGGACTCCGGCCGCGAGGTGTGGTTATGCAGGATGTTGCTGACGTGCACGCCCGCGGTGGTCGGGCTGATGTACAGCTCGGCGCCGATCTGCGCGTTGGTCCGCCCGGCGGCCAGCAGCCGCAGTACCGCCAGTTCCCGGGCGGTCAGCCCGTAGGGGGCAGGCGCCCCGGCTGGTGGCGGGGCGGTGGTGGCGGGTGGTGTTCGGAGCGGGATCCGGGCCCGCGCGGCGAGGGCGTGGACCTGGCCCTGCAGCGGCGCGTGCCCGTCGGCGGCGGCCGCGGCGGCGCGCAGCGCGGCGGCGAAGCTGACCAGCCGCACCCTCCAGTCCGGCAGCACATCGAAGGACGGGCGGACCGGCAAGGGCAACCCCTGCCTGCGCGCCGCGCTCGGCCGCGCCGCCATGACCGCCGCCAAGACCGACATCTACCTCGGCGAGCGCTACCGCCGCATCGCCCGCCGCCGCGGCAAGAAAAAAGCGATCGTCGCGGTCTCCCGCACCATCTGCGAAATCGCCTGGATGATCATTACCGGCCCCTCCGCCCGGGTCAGCGAGCTCGGCCCCGATTACTACGCCCGGCTGGACGCCGGCCGCCAGACCCGCAACAAGATCCGCGAACTCGAACGGCTCAACCCCGGCATGAAAGTCACCGTCACCCCCGCCGCCACAGCCGCCTGACCGCCGACACGCTGACCTGCCACCCCCGATAAGTTTCCGGTCAGCCCCAGGTATCCCCTGCGGGGACGCCGTACCGGCGTGTAAATGCCTCGCTAGCCCCATCAGCATCCTCCGTACCTATTTACGGGTCAGACGACTCGGGGCGTGGTATCGGCCTGGTCCGCCGTCACCGTCTGTGGCCGACGACGTGCCTGACAGCGACGCTGCGGTAGGTCAGCGGCTAGGCGCGACCGGCTAGCTCAGCCCCGCCTCCGCGGTCGCGAAGGGACAGCCTGATAACCAAATCGACATGAGGACCAGTAGCCGGGAGCATGGAGCGGTGAGCTGGGACGAGGCGTTCGCGGACCGGTACGAGGAATGGTCGGCCGATATGACGGCCGACATCGCGTTCTACGTCGACCTCGCGCGCGAGGCGGACGGGCCACTGGTCGAGCTTGCGGTCGGAAACGGGCGGGTTGCGATTCCCGTCGCGCAAGCGACCGGCCAGCCGGTGATCGGTATCGACACATCGCAGGCGATGCTCGCCCAAGCCCGTGCCAGAGCGGCCGGGGCGGGCGTCGTGCTCGACCTGCGCGAGGGTGACATGCGCGACCTCGCGCTCGATGAGCCGGCGGCCCTGATCTACTGCCCGTTCCGCGCACTGCTGCACCTGCCGGGATGGGCCGACCGCCGCCATACCTTCGAGCGCGTCAGCGCCTCGCTGCGGCCGAGCGGACGGTTCGCCTGGAACGCCTTTGCCTTCGACCACCAGATTGCCGCGCGGCTGGACGGTGAGCACCAGCAGGAGCCCGTCCCGCACACGAACCGGTATGCGGTGGGCGACAACCGGATCGACATCATCCTCGACACCGGCGCGAAGAGTTCCCTGTGGTGGGCAACCAAGAATGAATGGCTCGGGCTCATCGACGCCGCGGGCCTTGAACTGGAGGCCCTCTACGGCGGATTCGCCCGCCAGCCTTTCACCGACGCGAGCCGCGAATATGTATTCATCGCCCGCCGCCCCGTCCCTGCCAGCACGCCAAGGACGGCCAATCACCATCCTCGCCCTGGAGCATGATGCGCCGCCGGTCTCCACGATTGAGGGGAATCCCGGCCGCGTGTGCCAGCGCCGCTTTTGCCATGGCCGGTATCGCGGGACGGGCGGCGGCTGTCGCCTGCGGGTAGTGTTTTGAGGGGATAGGGCGGGCAATGGGCAGTTCCACGGTGGCGACGATGTATTGGCACCGCACCGGTGACGGGCGGGTGCAGTGCGACGTGTGCCCGCGGGCCTGCCGTCTGCGGGAGGGGCAGCGGGGATTCTGCTTTGTCCGGATGCGCCATGACGACGCGGTCGTTCTGACGACCTACGGGCGCTCCAGCGGCTACTGTGTCGACCCGATCGAGAAGAAGCCGCTCAACCACTTCCTGCCGGGGTCGCCGGTGTTGTCGTTTGGGACCGCCGGGTGCAACCTGGGCTGCCGGTTCTGCCAGAACTGGGACATCTCCAAATCGCGGCAGGCCGACACCCTCGCCGACGCGGCATCACCCGAAGCCATCGCGACGGCCGCGGCGGATCTTGGCTGCCGCAGCGTCGCCTTCACCTATAACGACCCGGTCATCTTCCTGGAATACGCGATCGACGTGGCCGACGCCTGCCGGGCGGCCGGCATTAAGACGGTGGCGGTGACCGCCGGGTACATCTGCCCGCAGCCGCGAGCGGACTTCTTCGGTCACATCGACGCGGCGAACGTGGACCTCAAGGGATTCACCGGCGACTTCTACCACCGGGTGTGCCTGGCCAAGCTGGACCCAGTGCTGGAGACCCTGAGGTACCTCACGCACCAGACCAGCGTGTGGGTCGAGATCACCAACCTGCTCATCCCCGGGGCCAACGACTCCGACGCCGAGATCAACGCGATGACCCGGTGGGTCGCCGCCCAGCTGGGGCCGGACGTGCCGATGCACTTCACCGCCTTCCACCCAGACTTCAAGATGCGGGACCGGCCGCCCACGCCACCGTCCACGCTGGCCCGGGCTCGGCGCATCGCCCTGGATAACGGCATCCGTTACGCCTACACCGGCAACACGCACGACACCACGGGCCAGAGCACCTACTGCCACCACTGCGGCCAGCTGGTGATCGAGCGCGACTGGTATCGCCTGGGCGCCTACCGGCTCACCCCCGAAGGCCGGTGCATGACCTGTGACACGCCCTTGCCCGGCGTGTTCGACACCATGCCCGGAACATGGGGACCACGGCGCCTGGCCGTCCGGCTCGCCCCGCCAGCTAAGCCAGGCCACCGCTGAGCCACATAACAGGCCCGGTCCGGAGCTGGGAGAGCACCATCGGCACGACCGGCGGCGTGAGGGCCGTGCATTCGCCAGGCATGCTGGGAGAGGTGGGCAGGGCAGAGGCGCTGGTAAGTGTCGCGGCTGAGCTGCGGTTGTTCCTTAAGCCCGCCCACCGTGGCGGGACAATCCGGGTTGCTTGCGACGGGAGCTCCTCGCTGGGTCATGTGGTGCAGTCGCTGGGGGTGCCGCTGACTGAGGTGGGCCACCTGGTCGTCAACGGCGCCGCGGTCACGCCCGGGTGCCGGCCCGCCGGCGGGGATGTGGTGCAGGTTGCCGCGATGACCCGCCCGCAACCGGTGCCCACGGCCCGGTTCACCCTCGACGTCCATCTGGGAGCGCTGGCGCGCCGGCTTCGCCTGGCCGGGGTGGACGCCGCCTACGCCAACAACCTGGACGACGACACCCTGATCGAGCAGGCCAATGCCGAGCGCCGGATCCTGCTGACCCAAGACCGCGGCCTGCTGCGCCGCCGCACGCTGTGGCTGGGCGCCTACGTCCGCGGCGCACACCCCGATACCCAGTTCGCCGACGTGCTGGGCAGGTTCGCCCCGCCGCTGGCCCCCTGGACCCGGTGCACCGCCTGCAACGGCCCACTCCGGCCCGCCCCCAAGGCCGAGGTGGAGCCGCTGCTGCAGCCCGGCACCCGGCGCACCTACCAGGAGTTCTCCCGCTGCCAAACGTGCGGGCGGGTGTACTGGCGCGGCGCGCACAGCAAACGGCTCCAGGCCCTCATCTCATCAGCGCGGCACGCCGTCCGCACCATCAGCCCGACCCCCGGCAATTAGCCCGAAAAGCGGCATGTGCGAGCATAGCCAATGCAAGCAGCCCATATCTTTATGATATTTATGCAGATGACGCGCCGATCTTCGTGCCGATACTGAGCTGCACGCCCCGATGTCCGGGTGACACATACACGCATATTTCAGTGCGAAGGATGCGCGACCTCGGCACGCTCGGCGGCACCGTCGGCTTCGCCAACTGGCTGAACAACACAGGCGACGTAGTCGGATCGAGCGACCTGGCCGGAGACCAGACGTCCCACCCCTTCCTGTGGAACGGCACGAAAATGATCGACCTCGGCACCCTCGGCGGCGCCAACGGCTCCGCGAACTGGGTCAACGCCGCCGGCGCCGTCACCGGCAACGCCGACGTCCCAGACGGCACCCACCACGGGTTCCTCTGGCAAACGGGTCACATGCGCGACCTGCCGCCCATCGGCAACGGCCCGTGCAGCAACGGCCAAGCGGTCAACAACCTCGGCGAAGTTGTCGGCAACAACACTGACTGCCAGGGGCACGAACTGAGGGCCGTCCCGTGGCGCGACCGCCACGCGTACGACCTGAACACGCTGATCCCCCCTTCGCCGCTGCACCTGACCAACGCCCGCTACATCAGCGACCAGGGGCAAATCGTTGCCAACGGCGTGCTTATATGACGATCCAGCGGCCGGGCTGCATGAAGACGCTTCGGCAAGGCTCCGTGAGCATCTCGCTCTCCCCGGCTGCGCCGGTCCTCGCCAGTCGTCCGGCGTGAGCGGCTACCAGAAGCCCCGCTGGCGGCCACGAGGAGGGCGCGGCCGGCCAGCCACGGAGAGTGATCGGTGTTTTCGGGATACTGCGCTCCGGATCAGGTGCCGGCTATAGAGCGCCCAGAGATGCGGTCCGCGATACCGCTTGCTGCGGCCGGCTCAGCCTCTCGGTGGCATCGGAGGACCTATGTTCTGCTGCCCGTAACGGGCGGCGATCTCGCTCATGGTCTTCGGGTCCGGGGCTTCGCCTGGGGGAACGGTGGCAACATACGCCGCGGCCTCGCGGAAGAACTCCTCGACGCCCGCCGGTCCGAAGAACAGCAGGACGCGCGCCGCGTCGGAATTCATCGTGAAGCCGTGCGCGATTCCGCTAGGGCCGTACACGAAGGACCGCGGGCCCACGTCGACATCCTCATCGCCGAGCCGGAACCGAACCTCGCCTTCAAGCACCACGAAGAATTCGTCGTCGTCGCGGTGGACATGGATGGGCGATCCGAAGCCTTTTGGGCCCCAGAACTCGACAGCGGCAAAGTTGCCCCCCGTCTGTTCGGCAGTAGCTTTGATGACAAATCTCCCGCCACCGACGAACGAAGCGTGCGCCTCGCCTCCGTCAGGGTGGAGCACGTATCCGCCGGTTTTGTTAGCAGGAAGCGACATGTCCAGCCAGTCCTCTCCGCCGAGGTGGGTCCGGCACGACACCACACGGGAGTATCGGCGATTCACCGATCATCAACACCGGCATCAGGCTGGTCCTCCTTCTGTCGTCGATGTCGTGAGTCTCGAAGACGCGGTTCACGTCCATCGTCCACTGTGGAGTAAACTATAGTCTGAAGGGGACTATCATGTCCAGGGAGTCAGCGCTAAGGAGGTCGGGCACCATCACCAAGCAGAGCCCGCTCTCGACTACCTCCTACACGTTGCTGGGCCTCCTGGCGATCAAGCCGTGGACGACCTACGAGCTGGCGAAGCAAATGGAACGAACGATCCGTCGCTTCTGGCC
>Ga0207646_10001468_pt1 | contig 29169 bp, 36 predicted proteins | sample KBSK5502metaG_FD_184343 | JGI IMG/M metagenome (GOLD analysis project Ga0207646, IMG submission 184343) | Corn, switchgrass and miscanthus rhizosphere microbial communities from Kellogg Biological Station, Michigan, USA - KBS K5-50-2 metaG... | ecosystem: Host-associated > Plants > Roots >...
TAGCTCGTAACTCTCTTCCACAGCCCGGGATAATCAATAACCAGTCCATCCTTATCGACCGGCAATTCCGCAGTAAACCCGCTTGCCAGGCCCTCATACCTGTATATCCCTCCTTGAGCGCTCGACTCTAAACAGGTATAGCGTTGCCTGGTAGGTTTGAGTTCCATTTCAGGTATGGTGACATAAACGACAAGTAGTTCAGCCGATTGGCCAGGACTGAGTGCAAGCCGGTGAATTGGGAGCGTATTGGTGAAAGGGGTGACGGAGATGTCCACATCAATACAACCATCGAGCGATGAAACAGGTTCGCCTGAAATTGTTGTCCAATGGCCTTCTCCGTCCGAGCGTATCTTTATACTCTTGCTGCGGTTGCTCAAGAGTATCAGGCCCAACTCACGGACTTTCCAGTTCGTATCGCACACCATTTCGTACCACAAGCGATATGGTATGTGATCTTCGATCCCGATAATGATGCTGTCCGCGGCAATCCTGTCGTTACTTGGCGACAGGTGCAGGTGCTCCAGGCCTGGCTGGCTCCATGGCATCCACATTATGTTACGTTCCATGTTACACCCTTTCAGTGAGATAGCAGGATGCGAGAAAATTCCTTCAGAGAGTAAGCTCCACTGCTACGTCTTGCACCGTTGCGCAAGATGAGAGCCACCGTGTAGTGGCAGGGCTTATCCGCCAGGATAGCTCTCTACTACTATAACATAGAATACATGCTGCTGTGGATACCATGTGGGAAGCCCTGGCTTCTCAAACGTCTTTTTCCTCTTCCCCTCCCCGCCCCAAAAAAGAGGAAAAGAGCGTGTTGCCGGTTCGGCGCTACCGCGCCGAACCGGCAACACGCTCTTTCTTAATCTGGGGTGGGGGGCTTGCTGTCAATCAGAGCGACGTTTGAGAAGCCCTGTGGGAAGCCAGCCTCTACTTTCCTGCTGCCGGGCAGGTAATATCCACCTGGTGTACCTTCCCATTGAACTTAAAGCTGCATGTCCGGCCGTTAACGGTGGTGGTTCCTGTGCAGCCCGCTATTACGGTCCCGTTAACCGAGCAATTAATCGGGGTGAAAATGGTTGTATCAGTAATAGTTGCATCAACCGCCACGCCATTCTCATCTGTCTTCACACTGACAGGATCAGGTACGCCCAACCATTTCTTACAGTTGAGGCCATTAGCCTCAAAGGTTGTAACAAAACGCTGCGCCAGGAAGGTGAAGAGCGTGTTTGCCACCGCCGGGTCTGCCGATGGAGCTGTTTTCGTCAGGCTAGCGTCGAGCAGCATGCGCTGTGGTGCGATAGCGAACAGATTTGTGCAATAGGTCTTTGTGCCGGCGGCGCTCAGGCTCTGCACCTTTGGCTGGTCTACTCCCATACGATAGGCGTTAAGCTTGTTCAGGTCAGGATGGCCGTTCAGCAAAACCATTGGATCGCGGGTGGGCACAAGTGCCACAGGCGCAGCCTGGTGGGCCGCTGCTTGCAGCTCATTGAGCGGTAAAGCAGTTGCCATCTGGCCTGGATCGGCCAGATCCGGTGCCATCCATGGCTTACAGCCCAGCGCTCCATCCAGTGCGATTGCAAGCAAGCGATTGTCGCTGCCATTGTGCTGGACTTGTATGTTCCTGTTCTGTAAGACGATCATATTGGCTGCGGTCATCTGCGCCGTTTGTCCATTGCTCGTCACCAGGTAAGTTGTCGTCACATTATCGCTCTGGTCCTGGTCAACGACCGAGAAATCGCGTACCGTGGGGCAGGGAAGCCCGTCCTTCGCTATCCCCAACGGCGGGGGAACGAGCTTGCCAGCCTGGATAGCTGCATTGGCAGCCTGGAAGAAGGCTCGTGCATTACAATAAGAGACCTGCCCAAAGATGGAATCACCGGTACCATTGACACAATGGCCGTTCCGCAGGCTATGGTCCGTGCTCTGCAAGGTTAAGGTATTGCTGTTGGCACCAAACCAGATAGCTACTACGCCTCTCGCGGGCAGCTTTGGCACTACGGGTGGTATAGCCGGCTGTGTATCGTGGTCAATCACCAGTGGGTCATAGACGCTGATTTGCCCGGTCGCTGGATCTATGATTGCTGCCTGTACGAAAGCTGCCTGGTTAGGATTTGATTCATTACATGGCCCGTTAGCCGGATTCGAGGCCATAAATTGATATGGTGTTGCCAGTCCTTGCGCCGTAAGCGGTTGCGCGGGCACTATTATCGTACAATCCCCATTTACAGCCGCAGCCGCGTGCGATCCTGCTGCACGTGGCAACAGGAAGATTACCCCTCCTATAAGCGCTATCACGAGTGTCACAAGTACTCCAACGAGTACGAATGGCGAGAATCGCTTGCGATGCGCTGGTCGAGAGCCGAAAGAACTACGTTGTAGCTTTGGCATATATACCTACCTTTTCCTGCAAATCTGTAGATGTGCGAGCACGAGAATCTCCACTGCAGTTACCTGACAACGCGCTCGTTGTACGCGATATAGAGGCAGTTACGGATGGAACACCGCAGACTGAAATGATATCTATTGATATTTTTTGAATAGTGATTACGGTTGAGATATTACCATAGCCTTTACAAGCTTTTTACATGCCTTGCTTGACTGTAGCAGTAAAGTACCAAGTTTTGGTTAAGATTTCTCAACCGAAGTCACTTTCTTCCCGCGGCTATTTGGCTGCTTTGGACTTTCCAACCAATGGAAAGGGTTGTAGAATATACTAGTATGAAAGAAACAGGGTTATACCTTTGATATATACCGAAAGGACAATTCTATGCGAGCGATCATTAGCGTTGCTAATCGCGAGGGTCTTAAGGAGTTAGCGCGTGCACTACAATCCCAGAACGCGACTATTTTCTCAACCACCGGCACTGCCGGCGCCTTGAAAACTGAGGGTATCGAAGTAGAGCCGGTCAGTGCATTGACTGGATTTCCTGAGATACTCGATGGCCGTGTCAAGACCCTACATCCTGCCATTTTCGCCGGTATTCTTGCGCGCCGTGAGATTGAGGCCCATTTACATGATCTACAAGAACACGATATCGCCCCTATCGATATAGTGGCCGTGAATCTCTACCCTTTCGCTGATACTATTGCTCGCCCGGACGCGACTTTTAGCGAAGCCCTGGAACAGATTGATATTGGTGGAGTTTCTTTAATCCGCGCTGCCGCCAAGAATTTCCAGGATGTGATTGTACTGGTGAGACCTCAAGATTACGCGCCTGTGATGCAGGAGTTGCAAGAAAAAGGAGGAGTAAGTTTTGACACGCGCCGCCGCCTCGCAGCTATTGCCTTCCAGCATACTGCCAGCTACGACAGCCTGATTGCCGAGTATTTGCGTGCCCAGACCGCCGAGCCGGAATACTTCCCTGAAACCCTTACCCTCTCTTTACAACGCATTCAGACCTTGCGCTATGGTGAAAATCCACACCAGCAAGCGGCTTTTTACCGCTGGTGTGGGATCTCCGGGACATCTCCGTACCCCTCAGTGGCCGATGCAGAGGTGCTACACGGTAAAGAACTCTCGTATAATAATTTGCTCGACCTGGATACCGCGCTCGCCGCGGTTAGCAGTTTCAGTGCTCCCGCGGTAGTGATTATCAAACATACGAATCCATGCGGCCTGGCCTGCGATGATACACTGCTAGAGGCTTATAAGAAAGCGCACGCCGGCGACCCTATTTCAGCTTTTGGCGGGATCATCGGCTGCAACCGTCCTCTCGACGCGGCCACCGCGCACGAGATCAGCCAGTTGTTCTACGAAGCGATTATCGCTCCTGAATTTACTCCCGATGCCTTTGCTATCTTGCGCCAGAAAAAGAATCTACGTTTACTGGCAACGCATTGTCCGCTGGAGACGAATAGTTTGAATGGCACCTACAAGCGCTCAACTACTGATCACCTGCTCGACGTGCGCAATATTAGCGGGGGATTACTCTTACAGACGCCTGATACACTGGGGGAACAAGAAGTGGCGTACCGGGTCGTGACTGAGCGCGAGCCGACGTTGGAGGAGGTGACGGACCTGATGTTTGCGTGGAAGGTCGTGCGACATGTCAAATCCAATGCGATTGTGCTGGCCCATAAGCTAGCGGTGGTAGGCGTTGGTGCGGGACAGATGAACAGACTGTCCAGTGTGCAACTTGCATTAGACAAAGCAGCAAACCGAGCGCGTGGCTCTGTGCTGGCTTCAGATGCTTTCTTCCCCTTTGCTGATGGCCTGGAGGCTGCGGCCAAGGCAGGCATTACGGCGGTGATCCAGCCCGGCGGCTCGATCCGTGATGAAGAGACCATTCGTACGGCGAATCACTTTGCCATTGCTATGATTTTCACAGGCCAGCGGCATTTCCGGCACTAAGACGACAGAAAAGGGCACTAGCCATTGTGCCCTTTTCCTCTCAAAGCGTTCCTGCCGGTTACCTTATTCCTCTATCTTGATATCGTCTGAAAAGTATCTTACCCACAGTACACAGATTGCCAGGCCGGTAATGAGGGTGAAGAAACCAACGGCTCCATCATAGATCTTTCCTGCCGTATAGGCTGCTTCTGTTCCCTGTTGTGGTTGAAATGGGTAGAAGAAGACTACAGCCAGCCATGCAATAGTGAGCGAACAGGTCAGGCTCAGTTTGGTTATCTCGGCGCTCGAGCGGTAGAAAATATTATAGAAAACTATGACGAGAAGGCCTATGACAGCTATGGCGAACTTGAGGTTCAAAAGAAGGCCAGCGCCAAAATCGATCGCGAGTGTGGGGCGGGTAAATAAGAAGCCACAAACCCAAAGGATGGTAAGGATTATGCCTCCAAAAACTTTGCCCAGTCTAGCATTCACGGCACAATGCTCCTTTGTCGGGGTACCTTCACAGGTGCCCTAAACGATTTTGATGTGTTGGTTCGCGCTATCCTGTAGCGCGAGTCTGTTTGTATTGTAGTCCCAACAGGCAAAGAAATCAACTATTCTCTGCCTACTCAAAATAGGCGCGCGCAAAACGTGCTGCCCATTTGGCGTTGTTGAGGAGCAGAGCTTTATTCGCCTCGACGCTTTCGCCAGCGGTAGCCCTGGCTACATGCGCGAGTAGAAACGGTGTCGTGGCTGCACCACGGATACCCTCAGCGCGTGCCAGGCGCAGTGCCTCCTCGGTGGCAGCCTCCAGCGGGCCAGGTTCCATTGCGTACTCTTCAGGGATGGGGCATCCAACGACCAGGCCGTGCAGGTGACATTCCCATTGCGCGCGAGCGATGGCCGCGATGGTCAAGATATCGTCAGCGCGATGGGTCAATCGCCTCCCACTAGAGCGCACGTAGAATGCGGGGAACTCATCTGTTTGCCAACCGATGACGGGTACGCCCTGTGTTTCCAGGTATTCTAATGTGAGGTCCAGGTCCAGGATTGACTTTGCCCCGGCGCAGGCAACAAGAACTGGTGTGCGACTCAGTTCGGTCAAGTCGGCGGAGATGTCCATACTTGTCTCAGCGCCCCGGTGCACTCCCCCGATGCCGCCTGTCGCGAAGAAGCGAATACCGGCCATACTGGCGCATAGCATCGTTCCCGCGACCGTGGTTGCCCCCAACTGTCCCGTAGCCAGTGCTACAGCCAGGTCGCGCCTGCTCACTTTCAGGACATGCTGTGCGGTACCCAGGTGCTCGATCTCGTCTTTAGACAGGCCAATTACGATCTTGCCAGTGCGTATGCCTATGGTGGCGGGTACAGCGCCCTCGTTGCGAATGGTTGCTTCCATGGCCTGCGCGACTTCGATATTGGCCGGGTAGGGCAGGCCGTGAGCGATGACAGTCGATTCGAGTGCCACGACAGGGTGCTGCGCTTCCAAAGCCATCTGAACCTCGTCAGAGAGCTTGATGTAGGATGATAGTTGTTGCATTGTTCCTCAGGATGTCTGAAACCTCCCCTGGCTAAAGCACAGGGGGCTCTTGTCGCCTGTCCAACGCTTCTAGCCTGCCTCGTCGGTAGACCAGCTCTTGTCGGGAAGCTTCAAGCCTTTTAGGCAGACGCGCTCTGGCACCGGGAATGCCGATGCTTCGGGGCAGAATCTGCCCTTCTTTCGCGCGTTGTTCAGTGTCCTCTCGTGCTGCCCGCAAGCGCGGCTCCGCACTCTCCCAGTATGACTCATACCGGGCACGAGAGGGATGGTCATCTGCTGCATTAAGATAGGCGACCAGAAACGCCGAATAGAGGTCTCGTTGCACGGGCCCAATGCCACACTGGCACTCGTGCCAGCGCTGCCAGAGCGGCTTTTTCGCCGTCTGCCCACAGCCATGACAGAATTGAGACAGCTTGGTGGTGCGTGTGGGAATTTCGACCAGGGTGCCGCCCGTCCTTGCAACGGTGCGTTTCAAGAGCTCTATGAACATCCCTGGGGCGTTGCGTCCCACACTGCGCCCAAACTGTTTCTGCCAGCCGGTATAGGAGATCTTTTCGACGCGGATCTGGTTACCGATTTTCATGAGCTCATGCACGCGTTGGCCGTGCAGGCTCTTACGATGTGCGGCGATCTTGCGCTCCTGGTTTGCCAACCGCCGTCTGGTTTTGAGATAGCCCCGGCTGTTTTTCCAGGGAGGAGCCTGCTTGCCACGTTTTTTCGGGCGGCCTTGCTCATCATAGTGGTCAGGGTTGTTCGCCCGGCGCTGCCGATCCAGCGTGCGCTCCAACCGGTGGCGTTGCTTGCCTTTGGGCCGCAGGTCCTCACAGAATGGCCGCAGCTCCGCCTTGCCCTCGCGTGGCACCACGGCAATCGTCGAGGGTCCCAGATCCAGGCCAATGGTATCCGTGCCGACGGTGTGCTTGGGTTTGTGATAAGGAACGCCTTCAAGCGCTAACTGCACAAAGTAGCGGTAGCCTGCGCAGTCGGCACCCTGGGCTCTGGGACTGGAGGCTTGGCGACGAATAAGGCGGGCAAACTTGATGGGGTGATCCAAGCCGTACTTGACCACCGGGTCGTCCCAATCGATGAGAGCGCCGAGGCGGTCCTCCTTCCAGAGGAGAAAGCCTGCGTGGCCCTCTTGCGGTTTCTGCAGCACAAAACGCAGCCCTGATTGAGTCCATTTATTCTCGACGCTATCGAGTCCACGGCCCTTACTCTTAAAACGAACCCGCCTGGCTTTGCCCAAGCAGACCTGATTGACCGCCCGATAGGCTCGTGTCGCCAGGGTTTGCGCCATCATCGCATCGACATGCACAGCGATCCAGGTGCAGCGGGCCTTTTTGGCATAGTCGTGGAGGGCATATTCGGAGAAGCCGTATGCTTTGCGCAGCGAGGAGAAGGCGACCTGCCGTTCCTGCTTCTGGCTGCGTGGGATGGCACTGGCCTCCTGCCAGCGCGGGTCCGCTCTCATGCGCTGCATGCGGCTTTTCGCCTCGCCAAGCAAGGCATTGTAGAGCTGGCGCGCTGCTTCCAGATGGGCCCCCACGTGTTTGGCCTGCCCCTGGTTCACCATCAGCGGCAATTCCAGCAAAAACGTGGGCGTGTGCTTCTTGGGTTCCTTTAGTGCCTTGGGTTTTTTGGCCCTGCGTACTTTCATCAGCCTCCCGCCTGCCTTGCAATATTCGAACGTCTATTCTAAGCATACCAGGTTTTACCACCTGGGTCAAGTATCTTTTCTCCGCTCGCAGTGCGCTCTCCTCGCCCCCAAACTAGGAACGGCGCTTCATCCACCGCATGAATCACGGGGGCTTTCGCGCTCGGTTTTCTGTAAAGATATATGCCCATCATCAAGAAGTATACATGGGTTGGCTTGAAAGGGCAAACTCTGGTGACCGCTCTCGAGGCAAATCGGCACTTGACGAGGAGTCGTTTTTTCTGCTATACTGCAATTGTTCCAGAAAGCGGGGCGTAGCGCAGCCCGGTAGCGCACCTCAATGGGGTTGAGGTGGTCGGAGGTTCAAATCCTCTCGCCCCGACTCATGAAAAGGCAGGAAGCATCTTTGTAGGACTGCTTCCTGCCTTACTTTATGCCACCGAACAGTAAGCACTGCTCCACAAAAAACAGAATTGGGAGCAAAATTGAGAGCAAAACCCAGATTATCCCGAGACCACCTCACGGCATACTTTACGCAGATGAGCACTCCAACGTGGCTAACCTGCTGAAATTTGTAGTATATAGTGCCTCATACGCAATCTCGCTGATTGATGAATAGCTGCCTAACTAGAGGCTCTTCTGATTTCAGCGAAACTGCGCATGAACCCCAAAATGGCTCTTCCGCCAATTGACAGACCGTTAGCCTCAGGGTACAACGCGACTTGGAGCTTGGCTGTTGTCATACCATGCCTGTGCGCGGGTCTCTGGTGTCACGCACACGTGATCGCTGGGAACTGCTTCACGCCACACATACCCTTGTATGCACGAGTCTGGACCATAAGCTCCGTTGGGATCGATGCGACTTGGAGCTTGGCTGTTGTCATACTGTGCCTGTGCGCGGGTCTCTGGTGTCACGCACACATGATCGTTGGGAACTGCTTCACGCCACACATACCCTTGTATGCACGTACCCTGGGCACTGGCTGCTGGTAAATTAGGAGAACTAGATTCACACGGAGCGTTCGATTCACCAGTGACCCACAGACACCACCCTTCGGCTATGGGGGTACGTGATAAAACATGAGATCCGTAATCTACCCCGCAGTTTGGGCTGTACAGATGCCCGGAAGCGCGCTCCACAAAGACGCCATAGTCACCGTATCCGGTTTTACCATCAGGGATGGTTATAGTGGTCGAGTCGCCGATGCTGGCAGTCACCGCTTCACTTACGGTAACCTGCAGGTGTACCCTGACACCTCGAACGATAGCCCCCAAATCGGCGTCTACCCCAGCGTCCGCCGAAACGGTCACGGTAGCGCTTCTTTCGGCAGTAAGCGTAGTCGTCACACCCTGTCCAGTGTTGTTGCTATTCTGTCTACGGTCAGTGACGACCAGCATTTGCCCCTGGTCAGCAATGTCATCGTAGACATATTGAGGTTGACATCCTCCTCCGCCACCACCAGGGAACGGCCAACAAGCCGTTAATAACAGGGGAACTACCAACAAGAAAACACATCCTGTCAGGACAAAACGTTTCATAAATGGTCCCTCCGATTTCTGCCCAGTAATACCGGGCTGGTGACCACAATCATCACAAAAGAGGGCCTCCAAGAGCCGCATGCCAAAGTTCTTCCCCAGCAGTTCTTTCATCGAGAACACTCGATACTGGCCGCGTTGTCCGGGGCAGGGCAGGTTGGAGTGGTGCCTCGGATCGCACTGCAAAAGACATCTTAACTTCCTCCTAAGCGCAGATACGCTGCTACTCGGATAGGTAAGAAATCAAGTAAGAATGATAGTGAGTATCAGGACGACTGCCGCGTTGGCTTTCTACTGCTGTGGCTCATGCACGCAGTGTACCACTTGTTAAACGCTACTACTAGCGTTTTTTAGGATGTTTCTATCGTTGCTTTCAATTCGCCGACGCTGTCATAGTTGCAAGCAAATGGAGGCAGGTTAGCCACGTTGGAGTGCTCATCTGCGTAAAGTATGCCGTGAGGTGGTCTCGTTATCCCTGCTGCTCATTCTCTTGCTCATCTTCCCTAAACACCTCATTCCACGTTTTTACCACCTCTTGTTGCTGCGATGGAAGCAGGTGCGAATATGTTCTCAAGGTGATGGAAATGTCACTATGACCCAATAGCTCCTGGATCACTTTCACATTGACACCCATACATAGCAAGATCGACGCCGCACTATGCCGCAAATCATGAAAATGGATATGGGGCAACCCTGCTTCCTTTAAGAGCTTCCTAAATGTCTCACCCATATGACCTGGATGAAGGTAACTCCCGCTGAGATTGGGAAACACCAGATCATGGTTCATCCAATTAGCGGCAGCCTTAGATTGCTCCAACTGCTGAGCGCGATGTTCTTTAAGCATATCGAGCAGAAACGCGGGCAAGCTTATCACCCGCTTACCAGCCGCAGTCTTTGGCTTACCCTCGACATACCCATATCCCTCAATAAAATTAACTGAATGCAACACCAACAAACGATTGCGAACGAAGTCGATATCTGACCAACGCAAAGCTAATAACTCACCTCGACGCATACCTGTCACCACCGCCGTCGCCAACAAAACCTCTAAACGATGGCCACGTACATACTTGATTAATAGACGCGCCTGCTCCTCCGTCAGCGGCACCACCTCGCGGCTGACAATACTAGGCGGAGTCACCAGGTCGCAGACATTTCTCGACACCAGCCCCCAACGTACCGCATTCTTGAGAGCCAGATGGAGAACGCCGTGAATATTATTAACGATCTTTGAAGAAAGCTTCGCTTCCAGCTTTTTCGCGTAGAAGGCCTGCACATGTTGCGGTGTAAGCTTTTGCAACCATATGTCGCCCAGGTCAGCAACTATGTACCTAATCAGCTTTTTATAGTTGATATAAGTACCTATGCGAAGCTTGCTCTTGTGAACATTTTCCAACCAATCCTCCAGGTACTCACCCAGCTTTCTCTGTTCCCCTGTCGCTAAAGTTCCCCGCTCTAGTTCCCTTAGCGCCTCGTTCTTCTTCTTGATAGCATCTTGTTTCCTCTCAAAGTAAAACTTCTTCCGCTTACCAGGACTAACAGAGATAGCAACAACCCAACGGTCACGGCTTGCATCGTAGTACACCGAACCTTCATTATGTCCACGACGCTTTCTCTCAGACATAGCAACATCTCCTATGCAATCTGATATTCACGTGCCTTAATCCAGTCCTCCAATGAGTCAGGATGTATCCGACGAATTCCTCTCACCTTGATCGAAGGCAGCCCTTCATGATAGATGTAGGTATAGACCGTTTGACGGCACACCCCAAGCTGGATCGCCACATCGGCAATAGACAGCAGCAATGGCTGTACTTCCGAAGCTCTTTTTCTGCCCGACATACGCACCCTTCCTTCCCAAACCTCCAACGGCTTACCCAACATTGCTACGGACTTTGTTTCCCACAGTTGCGCTAATAGCTAGGCCATTAAAGGCCCATCTCTGCTACAAGCATATGAAGAGAGCAGAAAACTATGCTCAGAGCATAATTCTGAAAAGCTCAGGGCGCTTGCCCTATCCTGTCCACCTCGACTCGCTGCATTGGTAGGCCTAAATACTAACCATCCACCTGGATCAAGGCCAACCCTTATAGAAGTGCGGTTCTTGTTCTCTCTTGTAATACCTGGAGATTCTGTTCCCATTGCTGTACGGTATTTTGCGTTGTCTCTTCTATCATCCACCTCACTCCCTCTTCTCATCACCACATGCACCGGACTCTAACCACCATACCTGCTTACCCTGCTGGCGAGCATATGCAATCTCCCGCCTGGTTGACTCACCAACATAGCCCCCGACGTTCACCACGAAGATTTCATCAGCAAGATCAATCTTGCGCAAGTGCAGTTCATCTAGCCGCCCTTTCACGCCAGGCAGCACCTCAAGTACCACATCCCCTTGGAAACAGCCAGGAGCAAGCACAATCTTCCCCGCCAGTGTCTCCCGTTGGTTCACATAGCGGAACATCTCCCCAAATCGTATCGAACCACAGAGACAGACAATCATTGGTCTTTCCTATTGATACGCATTCATCTCCCTACCCCCTCCAATCATGGCAAGCCGCTCAAAGAGGGCGCGACTGCTCACCGACCGGAGCCAATGAGCAGAGGTGCACCCACTGCATCCGCCTCTTCACTTGTCACCAACCAGCACACTTCGGGCTCAATACCATCACCCCCTCATGACATCGCCGACAACCCCGGCGGAAGCTCTGGCTCGTGGTACTGCTCACCTCGCATCGCCGCACACGCCCACCGGTACCACTGGTCAAAGGTCCACGCTCGCCGCCGATCTCCTACCGCTTCCGCACGTTCCGCCAGCACCGACAGCGCCCCAGCCATCACCTCCAGATCCACTTCCTCACCTGCCACTAACCCGAAATGAGCCACCACCACCTCCCGAAACATCCTGGCATCTTCCGCATCCATCCAGGAGCACAACGCCACCATCTCCGCGACCACCCCATCAACCAAGCGCTTCCTTTCTCTCCCCATCCATGCACGCTCCATCCAGCACCTCCTCAGAACCACCTCCATTCACAACTTGCCTGGCAAGTTTACTGCGCCGGCACACCACACGCTCATAACCTGACTCGACAAGCCCTCTCATTTCATACATACATGAACACCCACACCCCAGTTCACACAACTACAAGGACAATTCGCTTGGCTTGAGTCATGCTTCCAGCATTGACAGAAACAGACGATGAAACGCTTCAATGCTTGAAACCGTGAAATAGCTAGAGGATATGTTTCCCACGCGATGCGCAACGAGGTAGATCGCTGAAAAAACTCCCCCCTCACTATCTTGCATAACACGATACATTGTGGTATGCTTTGAGTAGGTTGCACTACAAGATAGTGAATGGATCGGTTTCGTATGGAGAATCGCTCGACGCAGTTACTCAAAGGGACCTTAGATATGTGCTTGCTGGCCTTGCTGCGCGCGCAGCCGTGCTATGGCTACGAAATCGTGCAGCACTTGGCACGCTACGGGCTGGACCTGGTGAGCGAGGGCAGTATCTACCCCCTCTTGAGCCGTCTGCTTACCCGCGGCTACATTGAAAGCTACCTCGTTTCCTCGACGGAAGGCCCCAGTCGCAAATATTATCGCCTCCAGCCCGAGGGCGCCAAACAATTGGAGCAATGGCAAACCGAGTGGGACACGTTTGCGCGGGCCGTCGAGTGTCTTCTGAAAGGAGAACAGGCTCATGACCATGGTTGATCAAGAGACCCAGCAGCAGATTGCTAATCTTGTGAATGCCTGTACCGGCTACTGGGAACTGCTCGGCATCCCGCCGCAGAGAAGGAAGGAGATGCGACTCGAACTCGAACAGCACGTGGAGCAGGCAGTTCGTGATGGCAAATCCCTGCAAGCAGTGGTCGGTCCCAACGCCTTGGCGTTTGCCGAAAGCTGGGCACGAGAAACACCCCGCCAGTTTCCGCGCGGAGGAACCGTCGTCCTGCGCTGGCTGATCTTCGACTGGTTGGCCTATGCTTTGCTCTTTCTCCTGATCATCGCGCTTTTTGACCATCTCATCTTGCGGTCTCCTTCGTTTTCTTTGACCTTGGCGCATGTGGTTGCTTTCGCGTTCATCGGCGTGTATACGCTGCTCCAGGCATGGTCGGGTTTCCTCTCCCCACGCGTCAGGAGCCGTGAGTACCGCCTGAGGGTCGCATTTGGCATCTATGGAGGGATCAGTTTGCTCGTGATTCTGCTGTTGTCCCTCACGCATTTCTCATGGAACCTGGTTCTGGTTCGTTGGGAGTGGCCCGTGACCCTCCTGCTGATCTTTGGGGCCGCTGTCCTGTTCGGTGTGAAGGTCTGGGCTGGAAGATCCGAGGGGCAAAAGCCTCTGCGGTAAGCCCGCTTGCGATGGATCAGGCTATGCTTCCTTTGACCTCTCCCACCAGCCTTCAGCCGGAGCCGTGAGACGTCTGGCTACGCGCCAGTCCCGCTGAGAAACGCCACGAAGGCTGGCGGGACGCCGAACACCTTGATGGTGATCTGGGAAGCTCCCAGCATCCGCGCATTGCGAGCCAGTCGCTCTTGCCATGAGAGCCGAGAGTGTGCCCGCGCAGCTCTGGAAAGAGGCACAGGCAAGGCTTGCGGAGCGGGAGTGACGCCTGGCTGCATCTGGATCTCCACGCGTTGCTGCCGCACCAGTTGCACACACGCACGTCGATGCGCTCTCCGACTCCAATCGTTCCACAGCAGAGGGGCAGAGCCGACGACAAGCGGATAGAGGAGCACACTGACCTGGCGTGGTTTGTAGGTGGCATGGCCCTGCCATTGACACTGCTCGCGCAAGGGGCAGGGCCGACAACTGCGAATGCTGGCCGCATAGACCACGCGCAGGCTCCCATCGGCCTCCCGGCGCCGCTCATGGGCACGAAGCGACTGCCCTGCTGGACAACGGAGCGTCCCATCGGGCTGGAGAGGAAAGTCGGTTCCAGTGAAGCGACCTGTTTTGAAGGAGGTGGCGGTGGTCGGTGGACCGTATCCAGAGGCAGGAGTGGATGAGGTCGGACGTGTAGCAGCCTGCTCGCTCGGTGATGGGATGGCAGGAGCAAACTCGGTGGTGCGCAGCGGCTGTGGCTCGAGCTGATGGCCCAATTCGAGTCGAAGATTCCAGGTCCACTGTGCGATCACCTGCCAGCATTCCTGTCCCCAGGCCGAATAGCTGCACCACCGGTCGGGGTCCAGTTCTCTGTCTTCGTCTGCCAATGTCGGCTCAAAAGCGCCGCGATGCAGATACAGTTCGACGACATCGGCAGCGGTGAAGGCGTGTTGTGGCAGGGTAGTGAAGAAGAGCTCGTAGACGATGCCCGCACGTGTGACACCCACCGGGCTCTTCTTTGTGGTGGCTGGATGGGTGGCCACCACCACCCGGCACAGCACCCCCGCAGGGCCCACCGGGATCTGCGGGCAATCATAGAGGCAGCGTCCCGTCTGGCTTTCTGGACGCTGCTGGAACTGATCGGGAGGCAGATGCAGACGTGCCCGAACGAGCGGATGATCGAGGGCTGTGTACTCTTTGCCACGGGTCACGAACGCAAAGCCAGCCACATCGGAGAGCACCGCCCCCGTCCCATATTGGCCATCGAGCCGCAGCAGCGTGCGTTCTTGCGGAAGATGGTGGGCAGCCAGATACCGACCAATGGCCACGAGCCCCTTTCGCAGTTCCTCTCGGTAGCGCCCATTGCCTCGGTTGCCAAACGAGCCGAGCCATTGGTAACTGTGGGCCTGACTGATGGTGGTTCTTGTGCGAACCACCTCTCCCCGTTTGCGCCCCGTGTAGCCAGGAGCGCAGACCTCATCCAATCGACGGAAAGGTGGGGGCAAGTCGTCGGTCTGGGGTAAGGCGCGTTGACGGGCGGCTTCCCGCGTGCCATCGATGTCAAAGACGATCCAGGTGTTTCCCGTTCGATCGATCAGGCCCCCGGTTTGCTTGTCCTGCGTGAGTGGGCGACTCTCGAGATCATCGAGAAAGAGCGTGCGCAGGGCTTCAACGGCGGCTTCGGGAAGCTGGGCTAAAAAACGCGAGAGCGCCGAACGGGAGGGCAACTGATCACGGTCAAACAAAGCCATGAACGGAGTCGCGAAAGGCTGGAGCCCCTCGTAAAACGCCTCCAGGGTGCGTTCCCCGCTGATGGCATACCCGAAGAGGATCGCCAGAAAATCGATCGCCTCATAGCGTCCGAAGCGCCGTCTGGCAAAGCGTACCCCTTCGTTGATCTTGCCCAGGACACCATGTTTGCGAAGGTAACTACTGATCAACACAACTTCACCAAACCAGGAAGGAGTCGAGAGGTTGGACTCTGAAGTCGTCTGGATTTTTACCGAAGTGTCGGCGATACTGGTCATGTCTACCTCCTTGTTGAATCGCGTTGTGTGCTTTCTCTTCAAGGAGGCATATTTCTACGCCGATTGGCTACCGACCACACCTCGTTGCGCATCGCGTGGGTGTTTCGGTTGCTACCAAAAGGAAGGAGACAGGTATGTCTGGTACGAATGACGCTTGCAGGGAAGACCCACCGACGGTGAAAACTGTCCTCATGGTAGAGGATGATGCTGATCTTGGGGAGTTCCTTGTCCAAGCCTTACACGATGAGACCTCCTACCAAGCCTTACTTGCTACGGATGGGTTTCAAGCATTGAAGCTGATCAGAAGTTTCAAGCCCGATCTCTTTCTCATCGACTATCAATTACCAGAAATGGATGGCCTCGAACTCTATGACCAGCTCCAGGCCACGGAAGAGTTCAGGGAGATCCCCGTTGTGTTCATCAGTGCCAATCCTCCCAGAGAAGAACTGGAGAAACGTTGTCTCTCTTGGATTAGCAAGCCATTTGAGCTTGAAGAAATGCTCCAGGCCGCCGAGAAGCTGTTAGCAGCGTAAGCTCTCTCAAGCCAGGGTAGCTGCCCTTGCTCAGCTAGGCCTCCATCAACGGACGCACCTCGTCCCAAGAGAGGCCGCGCCATCACATTCCATATCCACATCATCACGGGTACCCGATTCCAACCAGACGAATAGCTTCTGCCTAAATTCTGCACTTGTGTGACTTACGCTTATAAGGTCAAGGCCAGACGCCGATGCAGGTATATACCCTGTATCGGCTTGCCATCTACCGAGCCTGTAAACCAAACTTGACTCGTTTCCGCTGGACCTCTGCACTGAAATCACGGTCTACCCGTTCCAGGTAATCCCCCCCTTTGCTAACCAGCCAATGCAGCACTACCGAGAGATCAACCCCATCTTCGGCCAGATCACCGCCGACCCAGGCTGCTAGGGAGGTCAGGTAGCCCATCACGGCCTCAATCCCCTTATTGATGTTGTGCTCCTCCCACCGCTTGCGCACAATCTTGCCAAATTGGGGCGGCACTTCCAACGGGTCGATAAATGCTGCCTGGATCAGTTGCCAGACCGGATGTGTCGGCCAGCGTGAGCGGTTCTTGTCGGAACTGGGCACCACACAGCGCAGCCAGCCATCAGGCAGCCCATCAGGACCACCAGCTCCTTGGCCTGCTGCATACGCCCACAGCACCGCCAGCCGATCAGGAAGTTCGTAGGCATCCTCAATGCCCCAAAACACCATCTCCTGCGAGGTATTTGCTTGCTGCAATTCATGCAACGCCTCGCGCTTGAAGCTGAACTCCACCCGCCACACACGCCCCTCGTCCTCAGTCCAGCCATGCGCACGCCACAGGTCAACAAACCACTCCTTGCCCGACTTCTCAATCTCCCGCGACTTGTCGTAGATCCGGCATGAGAGCGGGCTTGACCCTTGCTTATCCCGCGCAAAATCAAACCCGGTTCGCTGAAACCCCAGCGCATAGTCCCGCGACTTCAGATCACCAGTCCAACCGGACTCTTCGTGCAAGACGCGCTTGCGCGAACGGCTCACAAAATTGTTCACACGATCTAGCCGCTCCACATCCTCCCATCCGGCCACATCCACACACAGATCTACCGAAGACACCTGCAAAAACACCTCACCCTTGAAGAGCTCATCCAGGAACGTCTGAGCGTTCACTATCGCCTCAAGCACGCTCTGACGCGACCAGAGATAGCGCGAACTGAACCGCACCGAGGCGATCCCATTCCAATGCCCCCCAGAGACGTAGAGCGTGATGTCTTGCGTTTTCAGCATCCAGGGCCATTGCCCTTGACCCGCGCCATTCGGACACATCTGCAATACCGCATTCTGGAATACCAGTGTAGTGGGATACTCTTCATGTGCCTCTTGCGCCGCTCGTTTCCACTCATCCAATTGCATCCTCAGCGACGTATCCAGCTCGCACCTGCACGGTCTGCCACGCTCGTCCGTATAGAACGCATTGAGGACCAGCGTGTCTACCCCGGCATTGACGATCTTCGCTTGACCCACAGACCACCTCCTTTCCACGAAACAACCACCGCAGCATGGTGAGTTCACCCGGTCGGTATGCACGAGATGTTCATCCGTTCTCGTTTATTTCACAGAGATATGCTATACTTGACTCTGGAAGAGCCTTGATGCCTTTCATTACCAGTTCGACATGACTCTCAATAGTAGTGAAGGGCTTCATCACATTGAGCAACATTTGGTCACGACCGAAATATGAGAGGTGATGTGATGATGCAAGAAGAGAGCAAAAAGCCGCTTCCAGCAGAGCAACGAACCACCGCCAAGACCATTCTTGTCGTTGAGGATGATGCAGACACTCAAGAGTTCTTAACGCTTCTGTTTTCCTCAATCCCGGTCTATCACTATCAACCGGCAACCAACGCTTCCCAGGCCGTGGACTTCGCTAAGAGGATCAAGCCCGATTTATTTATTGTGGACTATCAACTCACGGGCATGAATGGTCTGGAACTTTATGACCTGCTGCATGCAACCCCAGGACTCGAAGATGTTCCTGCTCTGCTGTTAACAGCGACTAAGCTTGAAGCGCTCCGACCTGAAATCGAAAAACGCCAGATCAGCGCCCTTGAGAAACCATTCGATCTCGATACGTTTTTAGACACAGTTCAACAAGTGTTAGGTGAGCCTTGAAACTGCAAAGGCGCATATGAGGCGAGTTGATAGAACCGTGCGCCGCTTCCTCCTCTCCTGTATTTTACCGGGCGCGGTATACTTGCCTCGCGCCCCAGGCGGTTAGTACGCCGTCGGTGGGGCCCCTCCCCCACCGCGCGTACTAACCGCCCCCCCGGCAGACCCCCACCACTCCCCACCCGTTCAGCTGGACAGCGCCAGGCCATCCCAGGAGTCGAGCGAGGATGGATCAGGCGAGAGATAGGGCCTCGCATCCACGCCTCCACCCCAGGCCATCCCCCGATCCCGCCGCATCCCTACCTACATCCCTCATGGCTTGCCATACACACATCCCATGCGTCTCCTGCCACCAGTGCCAACTCACATGCATCATGAGCACGAGCAACACCATAGGCGCAATGCTACCAAAGACGAAACCGAGCTTCCGCTTTGGCTGCTTGCCGCCTGAGTTTTGCGTTCGATCGTCGCCATTCATCATCGTCCATCTCATGCTCCTGCCTGTGGTGTGACGATTGCCGCAAACCCTGCCCACCACTGGAGAAAGCGCGTGCGGCTGAGAAACCGCCTGTTCCACATCGACGAGTCAGCCATGAACACAGTCGTACGGTTGCCACCAGTCACCACCACCAGATGACCACCTGGATAGCGTTGTGGGGGAAATGCTACAATCACCGGCGTACCTCCATTTGCTGCATCAATGATCTGGTCAAGTGAGAACCGGTACCCCCAGGTCGTCTGAAAGCCAAAGGCAGCCACAGTCCGAGCGATACCAGCATCTTCGAGCAGCCCTTGTTGTGGCGTAATGGCTCCCATGCTCGACTCGATAGCCAACACATCGGTAATCCGATAGTGCCGACCATAGTAATCCATGACTTCGGCCATGGCAGTCGTGGAACAGGTGGAGGACGCCCAGGTCGTATATTCGGCAGTCGAACGATACTGACCTGGATCCAGTTGACTCATCCGCACGAGGAGCCGCCCCGTCCCAGGAGCATCCTTCTCTCCCGTCAGATGGAACGAAGACATCGCCACCATGAGGATCACCAGCAACACCAAGTACCCTATCGCCTTTCTCATCGCATCCACACCTCCCTCCTCTGCACAGCACACCCCTACTGGTTTGGTATTAGCTTGCCAGTCTGGCACGCATCCCTACGTCTACCGACACATGCGACCCCTCCACATCCAGGAAGTACCAACGCCCCCACTCGTCGGCAAGAACCTGGACCGCAACCCACTGCATCCCCATCTGCACTTCCATCCACTCACCCACATGCAGGGAATAATCATCCCGACCAGCACATCCGATCAGCTTGTACCGACCGGAGCCGTAGTCAAGAAACCCCTCCTGGCTTTCATCGCTTGCCATGAGCACAGCGTTTTCCCTCCTGAAGTACGTCTTCGATCAGGGCATCCATCTGAAAGTACACCGCCAGCACAGGAGACTCCAGTTTGTCTAACTGCACCATCCCAGCATGTACCACCACCTCGTAGCCAAGAGCCTGCGCCAGTTGTACACAGAACTCAAAGGAACGCTCTTGCTCAAGGCGCGACACAAGAGCAGGTATCAGTTCTCGACGCAACTGGCGTTCAGCTCGACATTCCACCGCCTCAGAGCACCCTACACAATGCACCCCATCGGGCGAAAACGCCAAGGGTGCACCGCAATCACAATACTCCATACACCACCTCCCCTTTCATAGCTTGCTTGCTATGTGACCTAATACTCAGGCTGAAACGCCCTTGCCACATGCTCCCAGAAGATCACCGCGTACGTATTCTCTACCAGGTGCTGAAACAGTATTGCGAGTGGAGCATGTTGTTGCTGGCGGGCAGCAGGCGTCTCAATCCAGGTATCTAACTGTACCTCAAACCACTCTTTCACAGCATCAGCAGCTACATACAGGCTCAATGCTTCAGCAAGCATTGCTTGTAGTCCCTGCTGAAACTCAGAACTACCGAGGATACTGTGATAGAGCGTCATCGTAAAGAGATTGGCCTGAGTTGGAGCTGTACCTGTCAGCATCTCGACCAGCTTGGCCCAATCGACATAGGCTAGCGCAGATCCCAACAAATCCCAGGCCAGCAAGCGCATTTCTTCATCATGCTTTCTATGACGCCCTGGGAACAGCGTCAGCCAGTTAGTAAGCGCGAGCTTGACCCACATCTTGACTAGGCGACCAGCAGCTCCATTATTTGGTTCGCTGGCAACGAGCCTAGTGATCTCATCCATCAAGTGCTCCTTGTTGCTCAAATGCAAGTGTATGAGCCACGTAAATTTGTTTTCCCATCCATTGTGGGGATCCATTGTTCCATCATCCATCACCCTTGTATCCTCACATGCAATCAAACACATACCCTAACTACCCATCGCAGATCACTGCGTTGACAGATGGCACTGACCCATACGAATGTCGATGAGTGCCTCTAGCAGCGCCTTCCGCCGTCGCCGCTTGTATTCCTTGATATCCCGCGTGAAACCTTCACACTGAATTAGCGATCAGGATGACCGCTTTCCATTTCGCAACCTTGTCTTTAGTGGTTTGCCATTTACCATAACCCTCCCTGCTGCAACCGCCGCCACGCCTCTTGCGGCGTTAGTCGGTAATACAGACACAGGAAATCGAAGAGATTACCAGCCCGCCGCCAGGTGTAGCAATACCAATGCGGGTCACTCCCCCCAAACACCTGGAAGCTCGGACGCAGATCACCGCGATGATGATGCTCTTTGAACGGACACGAACCTACCCCACGACCATCCAACACCAGATACCGACCAATCACCGCCAGGATATCCTGAGAGCGGCACCACTGCCGAATACTCCCATGGCTCCAATGGCTTGCCGTACGAGCAGCACCTTCCACCTCGGCATCCATCCTCGACTCGCTTTGCACAAGCACTCCCTCAGAGCAAGCCAGCCTCACCGCTTCAGGAACCGCTACCCGCTGCACCTGCTGGTACACCCAGGCGCAACACACTGCTACTGTTTCCCCGACCGGCACCCATTCCCCCCAGGCCGAGCGCTGGACAAAGGGATACCAGCCCCGACTCTGCCGATGGATACCTAACGGCAACCGGATCAGCGATCCCGACCCACCAGGCCCAAGCCAGTCTTGTTTGGGGTATAACTCTACACCGGCAGCCATCGCATACGGCAACAGCCAGGCCCGTACCACCTGCGCAGGCGTCGGCTCCACCAGGTGCACCCACAGATGGCCTCCGCGCCGACTCGCCTCTAACACCGTTGGCACCCCTTGCCCGAGCAGCCCACCCGCGAGTTCCGCTAGGCACTCCAAGCCATCCGCACGATCCGCATCAAACACCGCGAATGAGCAAGCACTATGCCGATCTAACAGGTAGGACCCCAGCGTCCACCGCCCCGCCAGGTGCGCAGCCAGGAGCGACAACGACAGCGGTTCAGGCACCCGCCAGTAGGACCCATCATGCTGTTGGACGGCGTATTGCTCCCAGCAGTGCACAAACAGCGAGGCATACGCCGTCACCAGTTCAGTAGCCTTCTCCACCATCACATCCCTTTCATCGATCACGATTTGTCATCCATGCCTTCCATCATGCTGTCCTGTACCACCAAGCCTCACCTCAAGAGCACGGTAGCTCAACGACCCATCCAGCGTCGCAGCCGCCGCACGGGCCACCCATCGCACACGATGTACCCGCATCAAGCACTCGACCGCAGCAAAGGCATCTGGTGCAACCACAAACGCCGTATACTCAGGAAACAGCGAGGGCCACCACCGCCACAATGCCACGTCAAACACCTCTTGACCCTCGCCACACGACCTATCTGGCACCTGATCAAACCCACCCATACGCACATCCTCAGCCGCTACAGCTCTCCTCAGCAAGAACGAACACAGGAATCCACCCTTCACATCTATACTTGTATCAATGTGGATAAATTGTGTATAACCTGTCTAGTCATTGTGGACAACCCTGCTTCATTCTCTCGCATCCTCTGTTCCAAACCGCTATACCGCTATTTTCCCGCTGCGCCACGTCTCCACCGCATGCTTAATCGCGGTACTATATGCCGCCACATCGTTATGATCACTCGACGGCGCATACACCGGCACAATCTCATCCACTGTCGAGCAAGGATGCCCTGCAATGGAGTCCGTGATGTGGCCTTTGACATAGCCATTGAGGATCAAGCTGTACCAATCCTGATAGCCATCCTGCCAGGTGGCATAGTACCTGAAGCCATACTGACAGCTATAGCCAGCCGAGCAGCGAATATTGCCCAGACTATGATTGGCCGCACCAATGCCCGTCTCACCAAAGCTGTCTTCATGCATGAAAAAGGCCAACGCATAGACCGGATCAATGCCATAGTGCACCCCCAAGTCATAGAGTGCCTGACCGCTCCCTGCTGCCGGAGACCCATAGGCGGAGAGGACACGATCAATGAAGTCGGGGGGAATTGTCGGAGCACCTGTCACGGTAGAGGACGCATCGTCAGACGGCACTCCCAGGGGAGCCACCACCGAGATGCGCGGTGGAGAGGGGGTCTGAGCGAGCAGTCCACCACCGAACTCCATGAGCAGGATGCATTGCCACCAGTACCATAGTAGGAGCACGCAACACACCAGCACCAACCGCCTCAGCACACCCACATCCACTCCACCCCCTCTCACTCCTCATCAGACCAACTACTACAGTTTGCCCTGAAACTGCTTGTAGGCTTCGATCTGTTCCAGGTAGTCCCGCTCACTGTTATACAGGCCATCCCCAAACTCACCGGAGAAGGCCGGTGCAGGTAACGGATAATAGCCCACATTCGGTACAGACAGGTCTAATTCACTTCTCATGGCTTGCCAGACGGCTTGCACCTGCTCGCCATACGAGGCCATACGACTGCCAAACTCCTGTTGCAGTTGGGCATGCACCGCACGCAGCGCCTCGATGTCGCCAGAGAAGCGACTGGTCACCTGTTGCCAGATCAGATCAAGGTCACGCTCTAACCGCGCCTGCACTTCCTGGGTGCGCTCGGCCAGCGTCGTGTCGTAATAGGAGGAGATGCACTGGCTGAGCACGTTTTGCAGCTCCCCAGGATAGAGCGCTTCCAAGGCATCCAGCTCCACCGCCCCCTCACCATAGCGTTCCTCGAAGCCGCCACGCCGCCGCTCGGTGTCTTTAATCGGTGTGCGCGGCAACTGGTAGTACTGCACCTGTTCGAGCGTCAGGATCACCGGAAACACGCGCACATCCACATCCAGGCCAAGTGTACGTACAAAGTACTCGACTTTGCGCGACACCGACACCGGCATACTCTGACCCGCCGGATCAAAGTCCGACACATAGAAAATGCGGGCAGGCCTGCCTCCCTCTTGCAACCGATGGACCAGGGCCAGCGTTGCCGTGATCGAGAGTTCTCCCAACCCCGTTTGCAGGTTCATGCCGTAGTGCTGACACAACGGTTCCAGCACATCATTCATGGTCGATTTCTCACACCACAGTTCCAGGTGAAACGCCTGACTTGGCTCATACCCGCTCACGCGATAGCCTGGCACGTCGGGAAAGTCCGGCAGACGCAGTTGCGATCCCCACAGCCGACTGGTCGCCCACACCTCCAGCTCCTGTATCCGATGCACGGAATAGACCACCGCTTCCGGATTGCGCCGATCCACAAAGGCTTCAGGATCAACCAGTTGCAGGTAGCGTGCTGCCTTGGAGGCCAGGTTGAGGATATTCCAACAGGTTTCCGTGTTCTCATACGGCAAGCCATTGGGCATCACCACCGCCGGCTTCTGGCTCACAATCTGGTAATGCACGCGCCGGATATGCACTCTATTGGTATAGCCAAACGCTTGCCACAACTGCGCAAACCACTCAGCTAACGCCCAATCGCCAGGCGTTCCGGTATAAAAGGGGTCATTTTGGGGAGCCAGGGGAATGAGGTCAGTTACCCGCTGCCCCGTTTCTCTGGCTAAGTACTTTATCTGTTCATAGTTGATATGCTCATCATCGATGCCCATCGACCATACCCCTCACATCCTTACTCACACACACAAAAAGGCATGCACAGAGCCAGAACACACTGCCAACGCTGTACATGCCTTGCTGTAGCACCGTCACCTCCTCACAGCGAGGGATGACGCACGTGAAAATGTCGCCACTGGTGCCGATCCGCAAACTGGACGGGTTGCCCTTGGGCCAGTGCGGCACGCACGATCGCTGCCTCTTCTCGTGTCAGTCGCCGACCGTTGCCAGGAGCCACCACCAACACTCCCGTTATGGGGTCGATGGCAAGACCGTCGTTGGAACCGCCACCGGAGCCTGGCGCTTCCCAGGGAAAGGGATACTGCTCAGTATCCCTCCTTGCTTCGGTGAACCCTCTTGCTGTTGTGCTTGCGGCACAGCAACCGCACCAGGGGCCATCACCGGAACAGCGCCCCCATAGCCCTGACTATGGGCAGGAAACCCAGGGGTACCCGCCAGGGAAGCACCTGCCAGACTCGCATCTTTGGGCTGCGCTTGTGCCTGCATCCGCGCTGGCTGCATCATCGGAGGCCCATAGGCAGGCCCGCGATTGCCGTTAAACACCGGGCTCCCCATGCTCCCACCAGCAGGACCAACTCCATGCTTGGACCGCTCCAGGTCCATATCCACCACTGCCAACAGCAGCGACACGAGCGGAATGATCGATAACACCAGGTAGGTCAGGCCCGTTAACAAGCCCCGTTGATCGACCGGAATCACCCGCAACCAGGTCGCCCGCTGGATCACCGCCGCCGCCAGCGCATAGTTACAGAAGATCTCGACAATCTCCACCACCGCACAGATGGGCGCATAGGCGCGAATACGCTCTTTATTCATGAGCCGGTGCGCCAGGCCGCGACTCACGATATAGCCCAGGATGCCAAAGCCACCGGCCACGATCCAGGTAATGAGCGGCTGCAGCGCATCAATGCCATCCAGCGGTGCAAAAAACCAGCGGATCGCATGCGCCGAGGCCAGCGAGAACCCTAAGGACACCACGCGCAAGATGATATGCTCCACCTTGCGCACCCACACCTCTTGCCCACGCCACGCTTGAAACCTCTGCAAGACTCTCTCCCTCCTCCTCTCACACTAAGAACCACCACCTCAGGCAGCGGCCGCCAGACGACAGACGAGCTTTTGAAAGCCACTCTTGCCTTTGATGCGCACCACCTGGAGCGCCAGGGTGGACATCTTCCGCGGCAGTTCCGCCTCCAACTGCTGTGCCACCTGTCGCAGCACATCGGCAGGTTGCCCTTGGCGCTTCAACTCTTTGAGTTGCTCTAACGTCGCAAACCCATCGGTTAACTGGCATTCGTACTTCTCATCCGTATCCATATCCAGTACGGTTAAATTGACCGAATAGCCCAGTTTCGGCTGGCCTGACACCTGGTCATAAAAGGTACTCTCGGCCACATTGCCATTCAATACCATTGCTTGTAATAACATGTCACATCACCTCTTTCCTACGCACGACGCCTAACACCACGTCTGCTCATGGTTTGCGTCTTCGTCATACACTTCAAACCCGTCCTCGAACGAAGAGGGCACAGCCATCCGAGCCGTGTCCTCTTCCCAGTGCTCATCGCTGGCATCTCCCACGACACCTGTTCGTAGGTACGCAAGCGATGATGCGGATCAGCCCGAAAGACCGAGCGACCCCGGCGCCGCGCCGCATACATGGACAAAATGGCAAGCCGTAAGAGCTTGGGTGCCCACATCTGTGGATCACGTTCCAGTAAGCGATAGACGGCGAGCCTGCCTTCTTGCGCCAAATCCTGGTAGTAGAGATTATCTACTTGCCCAGGAGCCGTTGACGCCAGTCGGTAGGCATGCCAGTCAATCCAATCATCTAACACCTCAAGCACCCGCTCCGGCGTGCGCTCCCCGTACAAGTATGGCTTATACACGGACCCCATATACCACCACCTCTCCCCTTATGCCCTGCCACCATCAGCACCACCCATCCGAATGACCCCATCATCCCCTGATGGATGGGCCACCGCATCCAGAGCGATGGCGCGGATATCCTCCACCAACGCCGCGAGTTCCATATCCCCGACCGCCACCGCATGCTCCCACAACGATAGCGCCAGCACCACCACCTCTTCCCACCTTCCTGCCGCCAGCACCGCATTGATGGCATCGATCAGCCCATCGGTCACCAGGTCAGTCACTATCGCCCACTCACCATCCATGGTTCCCACTCCTCCATAGACACCCCACCAGCTACCACGACCGTTTCAGCATGCATCTGGGCGATATCCTCCTGTACATCCTGATACACCCAGATACACAACTGCTCTAGCGCTTCCTCCACCGTCGCAGCCCACACCTGCGTGGGACAAGCATGCCGTATCCCGACTGTGGATGAGTATGGCCCGATCCACGCTGCAACCATCTCACCCATCACAACCGCTTTCGGTATCTGTGTCGTCCACTCCCCGATTAACCCCTGATACCAGGTCACCCGATCAGGATGCTGCACGTGTGGCTGCTCTTCCACTTCCGCTGCCACATCTTCCCACCTCTTACGTCCCATCACACACATCTCCTTCTCCAAACAGTCCAATAGCCTACCCCAACACATCTGCGACGCGACCTAGGCAGAACATCCAACCAGCGTCTCGCCACACCGCTCATGCACTCCTTCGACACACGCAAGCCGACAGATGTGGACACTCCCACCTCCAGATCCGGGAACGGCAAGCCGAATTGTTCACTCTACCCTTGCAACCACTCCTACACGTGGGCAACTTGCTGAACGTCCACATCTGAAGCGCTACCGCCTGAGTCAGCAACGAAGCATGGAGCACCACCTCGGACACCCCTTGTTCGAGAGCGGCTTGCATCTCCGACACCACATAGTGTCAACGCTCCACTGCTCGCTGCCAGCACTCCCCAACAACGGCCAAGAAACCACGCCGACGACTACACATGCCCCTTGCCTTGCCATACCAAGACAAAACACACAGCCTACGCATGGAACACAATCCCCAAAAACTCAAAATGGGGGAACGGCAGCAGCCAGTAGAGAATGAGCAAAACAAGGAGCACCAGGAATATCTTGAACGAACATGTCAGCCAATCGCGCAGAAATGATCTTTGCTTCGACACCCACACGTACCGCCCATGCTCATCGACCGTCCAATACCCTCGTTCATTTGCCATCAGTTACACACCTCCCTCATAACGTAGACACCACTTGCCAGCAAGCATGCTTTCATGCACAACGCGAACCGAGCTCGTCGCCCATTATCTGTGACGTAATACCATCCACGATACCCGCCATGTGCAACGCGGCATGCTTGGCGACGACCATTGACAGCAAGCGCTAAGACATCACCAGCGACAAGCACATGATCCTCTGTTCTCACTCTTCCTACCAGGACGTAGTGATCTCCGTTGTATCCGATAGAGCCCTCGTTCGACTCCAAATGACCTGCCTCCTTTCTCTTGGCTTGCCAGAAGCCTGATACACCTCTTCTCCTCATCGCTCTTCGTGAAGCCTTTTCACCTCTGACAGTCTCGTGGGACGGAAATGCACATCCCGTTCAATCTGCAGACCCAGAGGGCCTCGAACCGATTCAAGCTCTGAGAGCCGGAAGTAGCCTAACTCTTGCTCAAAACCAACAACCCAACCGAAGAACACGTCCTCTCCGTCAAACTCAAGGGCATACCACGTCCACTGTGCGTCAGGAGTAAAAAACTTGCAGATGACCAACGGATCAGCCACAGCCTCTTGTGAGTAGAGCGGCGGCAATTGTTGCCGGAGCTCCTGCGTCAACAGCTCCATATCTTTCTCCCTCTCACAACTTCTCCACAAAAAAAGAGATACCCGATCCATCGAGTATCCCAAACCGCTCACTATGAATAGCGCTACGACACTACATCTCTACGCCACCAGAACCCTCCGTAATCGCATCCTGGCACGGCGATCAACCATCTGCACCGTAGACAAGGCCACACCAAGTAATTCAGCGACCTCTTTCTGGGTGTATTCTCGACTATCAACAAGCCCATATCGGAGTTGGAAGACGACTCGTTCACGTTCTGTTAACTTGTCAAGCACATCATCAACCGATGAAAAGCCATCATCAACAAAGGCAGAAGCCGCTGGGTCCTCAAGGACATCCTCAACGAAGGTATCCCCATCCTCAAGAGGCTGGTGCAAACTCACCAGCTGTTGCTCCTGCAAAACGAGCAACTCTTGAATATCTCGCTCCCTCACCTCCATCTCTCGAGCTAATTCTGCAACTGTCGGCTCACGTCCGAGCAGAGCTAACAACCGCGTGCTTATGTCTTTCATCTGTCGAATTGCTCGAATCTTATGAAGGGGGATACTGATAGCTCGTTCGTACTGCCAGTATGCCATGAGCATATGCCCTCGCACCCAAGCAAAAGCCAACGTCTTGAAGGAAGATGTAGCCTTGCTTGCATCGTATTTCCCGATTGCCCTCAGTAGTCCAATGTTCCCCTCTTGAATAAAATCGAGCAATTCCATATGATGACAGTCACGCACAAACCGCTTCGCAAGGCCGATGACCATATACTGGCAGCCCTCAACCAGTCGATCATGCGCCTGCTGCACATCCACACCACAAGCAAGACACCAAAGTAACTGCGTCTCTTCCTCGCTCGTAAGCAGTGGTATCCATGTGACCTGACGCATGTACTGATCGTAAGCAGTGAATGACAAGCTGTTATCTTGACCATTTTTCATGTATTGCCTCCTCATTGACCGCTCTTGTTGTACAAAACGACTCGAACCTCACCGCGCAATTCCAAACCGTACCAGCATGTGCTATACTGTACCGGTGGCTCCACTCTTATTATTGGTCATTTTGACGCAATACTACAGGTTGAAAATCTGGCATCCCCAACGCACTTCCTGACACAAAAGAGGATAAAAATATGGCAAAACGACAGGCAAAAGCTCCTCCATCACTAGAGTCTGTTATGAACTTTTGGTAAACTAGGGGATATGGAAAGACAAGCCTATCCCAGTGATGTAAGCGATGATGAATGGAGCTTTGTGGCTCCCTACCTGACCTTGATGACGCAAGAGGCGCCG
>Ga0207646_10001469_pt1 | contig 29157 bp, 27 predicted proteins | sample KBSK5502metaG_FD_184343 | JGI IMG/M metagenome (GOLD analysis project Ga0207646, IMG submission 184343) | Corn, switchgrass and miscanthus rhizosphere microbial communities from Kellogg Biological Station, Michigan, USA - KBS K5-50-2 metaG... | ecosystem: Host-associated > Plants > Roots >...
CGCCCCAGTCGTAGTCGGGCGCGGGATTCGCGGTGCCCCAGTACACGAGGTTGAGCGCCGGATCGTACGCCCCGGTCATCCACCCCCCGCCGCCGCCGAACTTCCCAGACTCGCCACCCCAGCTCTTCGGGTCGTTCTTGATGGTGTTGAACTCCCACGCCTTCGACCCGTCCGCCGCCTTCACCGCGAAGATCTTGCCCTGGATCGGCAGCTCGCCGGCGGTCTGGCCCAGGATCACCTTGTCCTTGACCACCAGTGGCGCGCCCGTGAAGTTGCAGCTGCACTTCTTCGTGTCAAGGAGCGTCGTGACCCACGCTTCCTTGCCCGTCTTCATGTTGAGCGCGATGACCCGGCCGTCGAGCGTCCCGAAGTACACGTTGCCGTGCCCGGCGGCCAGACCCCGGTTGTAGGGCTGGAAGAACAGCGTGGTGACCACGGGATCGAGCTTGGTGTAGTAGTGCCAGATCTCCTTGCCGGTCGCCCCGTCCAGCGCGAAGACGCGGTTGTTGGACGCGATGTAGTACATGACGCCGTCGATCACGAGCGGGGTGGCTTCCAGGCCTTGAATGACCACGCCCGACTGATGCACCCACGCCACCTGCAGGTCCTTCACGTTCGTCTTGTTGATCTGTGCGAGCGGGCTGTAGCGGTAGCCGTCGTACGACCGGTGGTACATCGGCCAGTTGTTCGGATCGTCCGACGTGAGTCGGGACGCCCCCGTCGGTTGGGCATGAGCGACGCATGCCAGCAGTGCGGAAGCGACCAGGAGCACTACGGTGAGCGTTGTGTAGCGAGACGTCCTCGTCCGCATGGTCTCACTCCTTCTCCGGGGGTGGCCTCAGCGCCATGAGTCTTCGCTCGTTCGCCGAGGCGAAGACCAGACAGTTGGCTTTTATACGAGACCCATCGCAGCACTGTCAATAGCTCATGATGGGCGCGGCGCGCCATTGACACGCCCGTGGGCGCCACGCTAGCATGGCTCGGCCGGCGAGGGACATCGTGTGCTCACGCGCCAGCAGCCGCGGGGGTCTGTCCGGGCGTCCAGCCCTCCGTCCCCTGGCGGGGTGACGCGCGGGTGAGGAAATATCGCGTCGTGGCCGCGGTGGCCGGCGGCGCGTTTGCCCTGTTGTTGGTTGCCGGGCTGCTCCGGGAGTCCCGGCGTGGATCGGACCTCCCCCCACCGATCAGTCTTCCGCCCGGCTTCACCGCCGACGTCTTCGTGGCCGGCTTGGGTCCGGCCCGCGCGCTGGCCGTCGATCCCGCCGGTACGCTGATCGTCTCGATCCCCAGCCAGGGAAAGGTCGTCGCGCTGGCCGATCGGGGCGCCGGCCAAGCGGTGAGGACGGTGACCGTGGCCGAAGGGCTCAATCTGCCGTACGGGCTCGCCTTTCGACACGGCGACCTGTACGTCGCCGAGACCGGCCGCATCCTACGCTTCCGCTACGACGCCACGACGCTGGTCGCCCGCGATCCGGCCGTGGTCGTGGCCGATCTGCCGGTGGGCGCGCACCATTGGACCCGGGGGATTGCATTCGGTCCGGACGGGGCGCTCTACGTCAGCGTCGGGTCCTCGTGCGACATCTGCCGGGAGGCGGATCGCCGCCGGGCCTCGATCGTGCGCTACAAGGCGGATGGCTCCGGCGAGCGGCTATTCGCCACTGGTCTTCGCAACCCGGTGGGGCTCGCGTTTCATCCGCGGAGCGGCGCCCTATGGACGACGGTCAACGAGCGCGACTGGCGGCGCGGCGGCGCCCCTCCCGACTACGTCACCGAAGTGTACCCGGACGGCGCATACGGCTGGCCCGACTGTTTCGCCGAACGGGGCATGTTCGTGGGGGATCCGGAGCTGCAGGATCGGCGTGACTGCCAGGGGCTCAGGCTGCCCACCTTCGAGGTGCCGGCGCACTCGGCCCCGCTTGGGCTGGCCTTCTATTCCGGCACCGCCTTCCCCCCGCCCTACCGGGAGAGCCTCTTCGTCACCCTGCACGGGTCCCGCCCGGAGCTGCCCCCCGCCGGCTACAAGCTGGTCCGCGTCGTCTTCCGGGGCGGCCGGCCGGTCGACATCGAGGACTTCGCGACGGGCTGGCGCCGCGACGACCGCGTGTGGGGACGTCCGGTCGACATCGTCGCCGGCCGCGACGGCGCGCTGTACGTCTCCGACGATCACGGAGGCCGGATCGTCCGCATCGCATTCCGAGCGCGCTGAGGGGCCAGCCGGGCCCTCAGCCTCCGCCGTCCTCGACCAGCCTCCGCAATCTCTTGATCGTGTCCACGAGGCTCTGCCGCTCGGCCCCGCGGGTGACAAAGCCCGGCAGGATGGTACGCACGGCGATCGCGTAGGTGACCACGCTGCCGCCCTCCGCCGGGTCCACTTGCCAGTAGCCAGTGTTCTCTCTGAAGAAATTGTTGGCGTGGTTGGCGTCGAGATGCCATTCGATCCGACGCCGAACCGGATCCGGGTACTTCATCATGTGGAAGCCGAAGGAGAAAGGGCCGACACCCACCTCGTACCGGACGAGCGCGTGTTGCGCATCGGCCTCCACCAGCTCGGCGCTGACCACCCGCGGGTAGTACCGGGGATGGCCACGATAGTCGACGAGCACCGGCCACACGCGCTCCGGGGCGGCCCGCACGAGGCCGACCGCCGTTCCGCCACCGGCAGACTTGCTGGCGCCGGGCGGCAGCGTGTCGAGCACGACCACCTCGCCGGCGGCGAGGCGGTGCTGCTGATCCGCGGACAGGCCGAGGGACGCCGCGCCCGACGCGGCGAGGCCAAGGGCCAGGAACACCGCCCCGAAGACGGCCCGAGCCCCGCGAGGGACGCCGGACCGCGGGGTGAGGGCGGGCGGCCCCTCACCGCGCGGTCCGGGATCGGAGGCTACTTCCTCAGGGCGAACACCCAGATCACGCCCCCCTGCGGGACGTCGGTTTTCGTGCCTCGAGCGTCGTCGAGAGAGCCCTGCATCCGCTGCGCGTCCACGCCCCAGCCCGACTGGACGGCGATGTATTGCACGCCGTCCACTGAGAACGAGGTCGGAACGGCGGTGATGCCGGAGTTGGTGCGCCATTGCCAGACAGGGTCGCCGCTCTTCGCATCGAACGCGCGGAAGTAGCGGTCGTTGGTCCCGCCCGCGAAGACGAGCCCGCCGCCCGTGACGAGGATCGGACCCCAGTTGTGGGACTCGAAGGTGCGGGTCCACACCTTCTGTCTGGTGTTCATGTCCCAGGCCTGGATCTCACCGATGTGGTCCGCGCCCTGGACGACGTTCAAGCCGATGTCCTTGATCTCGCTGCCGAGCCAGAGCTTGCCGGGTTCGTATTTCTGCTCGGCGCCGAGGAGGGACCCGCACAGGTTCTCGTTCGCGGGGATATAGAGGTATCCGGTCTTCGGGCTGTACGCCGCCGGCACCCAGTCCTTGCCGCCCCACAGCGAGGGGCAGAACCCGACCTTCTTGCCGGTGACGGGTTTCTTGGTCTCGTCGTAGGTGGGTCGGCCGGTCTTCGGATCGACGCTCTTGAAAGCGGTCTGGTTGACGTACGGCTTGGCGTCGACGAAGGTGATGCCGTCGGCCTTGCGCTCGAGCACCCAGAGGTAACCGTTTCTGGCGGGGTGCACGAGGCTCTTGATGGTGCGATCGCCGCGCTTGACGTCCATCAGGATGGGCGCCGAGACCTCATCCCAGTCCCACGAGTCGTTCCAGTGGTACTGATGGTACCCGCGGATCTTGCCGGAGTCGACGTCGAGGGCGAGCACCGAGGCGGAGTAGAGGTTGTCGCCCGGGCGCTGGTCGCCGATCCACTGGGCGGCGTTGCCGGTGCCCCAGTAGGCGTGGCCGAGCTGGGAGTCGTAGGTGCCGGTGATCCAGACGGACACCCCGCCCGTCTTCCACGCGTCGCCCTTCCAGCTCTCCGATCCGGGCTCCCCCGGAGCGGGGATCGTGAACGTCTTCCACGCCGGGCGGCCGGTGGAGGCGTCGAGCGCCTGGACGAAGCCGCGGATCCCGAGCTCGCCGCCGGAGACGCCGACCATGACCTTGCCCTTGGCGATCAGCGGCGCCAGGGTCATGTAGTAGCCCTTCTTGTAGTCCTCGACGACCTGGTCCCACACGACCTTGCCGGTCTTCGCGTCGAGCGCGACCACGTGCGCGTCGAGCGTGGCGAGGTAGACCTTGTCCTCGTAGAGCCCGACCCCGCGATTGGTCGGATGGAGCTGGAAGAGATCCTCGGGCAGCTCTCTCTTGTAGCGCCACAGGAGCTCGCCGCTCTTCGCGTCGAGGGCGAGCACCTGATTCTGAGGCGTGCTCACGAACATGACGCCGTTGTTCACGATCGGGGGCGCCTGGTGGCCCTCGGTCACGCCGGTCGAGAACGTCCACACGGGAACCAGCGTCCCCGCGTTCCCGGGCGTGATCTGCTCGAGGGGGCTATACCCCCAGCCGTCGTACGTCCGACGGTACATCAGCCAGTTCTCGGGCTCGGGGCTGACCAGGCGCTGGTCGGTCACCGAGGTGTAGCTGCCCGCCCCGGCGGTCGCGCGCGCGCGAGGAGCGGGTGCCGCCGCCGCGCCCTTCGATCCCGCGCTCGGCGAGGCGCAGCCTCCGGCGAGAATCGCGGACGCCGCCACTGTCACCAGGAAGCCGGTTGTTGCCAAGAGCGCTCTCGTTCTCACGGTCGTTCTCCTCTCTGTCCAGTCGGTGAGGCTCGGACCACGCTGACCGTGCGGCTCATCACGTCTGAAAGCCGGGCCGGCCCATGAAGGCGCCGCCGGCGATCGGCACGCCGTTGACGACCTTCACGGGCAGCCTCGGCAGCCGCCGGGGCGCGGGGCCGCCGACGACACGGCCACCGTCCTTGGGGTCGAACTCGGACTCGTGACACGGGCACCGGAATCGCTTGGTCTCCGCCTTCCACAGGGTGACGTCGCACCCGGTGTGAGTACACACGCCGGAGTAGGCCAGGATCCCGTCGGCGGCGAGGCTCCGCATCTCCTCGGTGAGCTCGGCGGCGCCGATGCGAACCAGCAGGATCTGATTGAGGCGGGACCCATCGCGAACCACGCTGCTGCCGGGGTCCATCGGATAGGCGGGGACGGGTGGACCGCCCTCGGGAAGGTCGGCCGCGGTGATGAGCTTTCCGGCCCGCTCGCCCGACTGATGGACGAAGCGATCGCCGGCCCGTGGGCGCTGGCTCTTGGGGTCGCCGCCCTGGGCGACCGCCTCGCGGAAGGGGCAGAGGCCGAGGGGAAGACCTACACCGATCGCGAGTGCCGCCCGCAGCATCGCGCGGCGGACCTCTCGGTGACTCGACCCGCTCCAGGTCCCCCGGTCCATATGGCAGCGCCGACCTCCTCGTCGGACTACAGACGGCCGACGGGGGGATTCTGGTGGGGCCGGCGGGGGATGTCAAGGCACTCCGGTGGATCGGATTCACCGCCCACGGAACACACCGGCCGCTACTCTCGATCGTCATCATCATCGCCGTCCCGACGATACGGTCCCCTCCCGTGGCCCACGACCGCGAGGGCAAATACCAGGGTCATGACCGCGGTCGCAACCAGGAAGATGGCCAGCCCTAACCGGCATTGCGGATCGCTCCAGGACTTGCTCATCAGCCAACCAAAGATGATGCCGACCGCGACGAGCCCCCCATCCCTCATCCTCGACCCTCCTGGCGACGATGGAGCGAGGATACGCTCGGCACCGGGGTCTTTGACACCCGGCGAACTGGAGTAAGATCGGTTTCGACGGTCTACCCAGAAAGGACGGGACCGATGATGCACGCGCATCTCGGCGGGAGCGATCGGAACGCTTCAAGGGTCTTCGTACCGTAGCCGCCCGGAACCCGCGGTGGGAACAGCACCCGGCTACGGCTCCGATCTCGTCGTCGACCTGCTGCGCGCCGTCGGCATCGAATACGTCGCGCTCAACCCTGGGGCGACCTACCGGGGGCTGCACGACTCGCTCGTCAACTACGGCGGCAATCGGGCGCCCGAGCTGGTCCTGACCACGCACGAGGAGATCGCGGTGGCCATGGCCCACGGCTACGCCAAGGCCCGGGGCGCGCCGATGGCGGCGGTCGTGCACGACATCGTGGGCCTACAGCACGCGAGCATGGCGATCTTCAACGCGTTTTGCGACCGGGCCCCGATCCTGGTGCTCGGCGCCACCGGTCCCATGGACGCGACGCGGCGCCGGCCCTGGATCGACTGGATCCACACCGCGCTCGTGCAGGGCACGCAGGTGCGAGACTACGTCAAGCTCGACGACCAACCGGCCAGCATTGCCGCCCTGCCGGAGGCGTTCCTGCGCGCGTGGCGCGTCGCCCGCACCCAGCCCATGGGGCCCGTCTATCTCTGTCTCGACGCCGGCCTGCAGGAGCAGCCGCTCGAGCGTCCGATCGTGCTGCCCGACGCCGCGCGCTTCCAGCCCGCGGCGGGGCCTCACGCCGACCCGCCGGCGCTGGACGAGGCCGCCCGCCGCCTGGTCGAGGCCCGCTCCCCGGTGATCGTCGTGGAGTCGCTGGGCCGGCGGCCCGAGGCGACGGGACCGCTCTGTCGGCTCGCCGAGCTGCTCGCCGCGCCGCTCATCGACCTTGCCGCCGAGTCGCAGGGACGCCCGAGCGTCCCCGCCGGTCACCCGCTCGACATGACCGATGCACGGGACGAGGCCATCCGCGACGCCGACGTTGTGCTTGCGCTCGACGTGTCGAGCTTCCTCAGCGTTCTCGGCGAGACCGACCGGACTACGCGGGAAGTGCGCTTGCTCAACGAGCGTACCCAGATCATCGCGGTCTCACTCGACGACTACGCGTTCCGGAGCTGGGCGCACACGTTCCAGTCGTTGGCTCCGGTGGACCTGCCGATCGCGGCCGATGCCGGGCTCGCGTTGCCCACGCTGGTGGCGGCTGTCGAGGAGCGCCTCGAGCGGGATCGGGCCGCCGCCGATCGGTTGGCGCGCGCCGAGCGGATAGGAGCCCGCCACGCCGCCCTCCGCGCCGAGGCGCGGAATGTGGTCACCCTCGAGCGCTCCGCCAGGCCGCTGGCGCCGTCGGTCCTCGCCGCCGAGGTGTGGGAGGTCATCAAGGGCGAAGACTGGGCGCTGGCCAACGGCACGGCAAAGGGGTGGGCCCGCAGGCTCTGGGACTGGCGGCCCGAGCGCAGCTACGGCGGCAGCGGCGGCGCCGGCCTCGGCTACGGCTTGCCCGCGGCCCTCGGCGTCGCGCTCGCGCATCGGGGATCGGGCAAGGTCTGCGTCAACCTCCAGGCCGACGGCGACCTCCTCTACGTCGTGAGTGCACTCTACACGGCCGCCCACCACCGCCTCCCGCTGCTGACGGTGATGTTCAACAATCGGACCTATGGCAACGACGAGGCGCACCAAGAGGCAGTCGCGAAGGCGCGGGGGCGGCCGGTCGAGCACAAGGTCGTGGGCATCCGCATCGACGACCCCGCGCCGGACTTCGCGCGGATCGCCCAGGGCTTCGGCGTCTGGGCCGAGGGTCCGATCGATATCGTCGACGCCGTCGGGCCCGCCCTGCGTCGCGCCCTACGCGTGGTGAAGGACGAGGGCCGGCCGGCACTGGTCGACGTAATCACACGGCCCTGACCGAGGCATCTATCGCCCGCGCGGGATATCGCATCTTCGACGCCGCATGAGGAACTACTCGCCCAGAAAATAGCGGCGTGGGTCGAAGAGGCGGACCAGAGCGAGCTCGTCGGCCGTCGGCGCCTCGAAGCGGCGCAGGGTTGGCGCTACCTGGAGGTCCCAGCCGCAGGCTTCGCGGGCGGCCCGCACCGGGTCGGCCTCCGGGCGAGCGCCGAAGAGGCCCGTGAGCTGCAGCTCGCCGTGCTCGCCCGCCTTCTCGTAGACGCCGAGGTCGGAGACCACGGTGCGCACCGTCCGGCCGGGCGCGGTGATGTACGGCACCTTGTCCACGAAGCGCCGCGGCGATTGCTGGAGACAGACGACGACTTCACGAGATGAAGACGTGATATCGTTGGCCCCGCCCGAGCCGGTGATGTAGGTGACGCCGGGCATGATGGTCGAGTTGATGTTGCCGTGCTTGTCGATCTGGCCGGCCGCGAGCGAGCCGAGGCACTGGTTGTGCCGGCCGCCCATGAAGATGCCCATGACGTGCAGGATGTCGGTGAGCATCTTGCTCGAGGGGAAATTCCGGAACGAGAACACGAAGGGCTCGGCCGGTCGCGGCAGATAGCCCACCATGCCGGTCTCCGCCATCAGCTCCACGTCGGCGCCCGCCTGCTTGAGCTGATACGCGGCCAGCCAGGCGGCCAGGTTGGAATTGCCCACCCCGGCCAGGAAGGTCTTGTAGCCGCGCGCCTGCACCTTCTCGGCCAGCATCCGCGCGGCGGCCACCACCATCCACTCGGACCGCGACGCCGTCCCGCTCGTGGGCAGCTTGGAGGAGAGCGCCTCCAGCTCCGACACCCACGCGTCAGTGTGGGCGCGCCCCTTGGTCTCCATGATGCGCGCGTAGCCGAGCTTCGAGAGGTAGGCGGCGTGGTCCGGGAGGTCGAGCATCCACTCCCTGATCCAGGCATCCGCCGTCTCGGGCTTGCGGAAGGCCCGGCGGCACTCGAGGATCCACTCGACGTCCTCGGCGTAGCCCTCGAATTCCGCCACGTTCATGCCGTACATCCCGCCGGGATGCGTGCCGTACGGGGCCTCGATCACCGCGCGCACGTACTGCGACGGGAGCCGGACCAGGTCGGCGTGGCGCCGGATGAAGTCGGTGGAGACGATCTTCTCCACCGTCACCAGCGCGCCGCTCTTGGCCGCCATCGCGCCGTACAGATTCTCGTTCATGGGCGAGGCCACGATCACGTTGCCGGCCCGGTCGGCGGCCCAGCCGTGCAGCAGCGCCACGTCGGGCACGAGGGCGCGCACGTAGCCCACGCGGCCCTCGGCGCCGAACGGATCGTCGGCGGCGAGGAAGTCGCCGCTCCGCGTGTTGTCCTCCTCCATGCTCGAGCCCAGGAGCGAGCGGGTGGGCAGGAACGGCACGCCCATGGCGCCCGCGAGCAGGCGCAGCGGGAAGGTCAGCATGGACCAGTTCGAGACTTCGAGGCGGCCTTCGAGCACCGCTTTCGAGATGAGCGGCTGCGGGGTCGGGAACGGATAGCCCTCGCCCATGAACGTGGTGATGACCCGGCGCACGAGGCCGCCGTGGATCAGCGCGGTCCAGGGCGAGCCCAAGCCGACCGTGGCCAGAGTGAAGCCGGGCGCCTTCTCCCACCATTGACGGATCAGCTCGCGGACGAGCGGGTTCGACCGGCCGTGGGCCGCGCCCACGTAGACGGTGGCGCCAGCCGGGACGTGGCGGCGCACCGCGTCCTCGAGCGTGGTGACCTTGTCGGGGCCCTCGTGCGGCGGCACGACGAGGCGGCGGCGGATGGCTTCTTGAAAGAGCGGGTCTAGCATCGCTGCCCCTCACCCTGCCCTCTCCCCTTGGGGGGAGAGGCGAAGAACGTCAGGCGGCACGCTTGGTACCGCCGAAGATACGGGCTTTAATCCGGTTCGGGACCCAGCGGGCCAGTCGGTGCGCCACCGCAGCCACGCGCTCCAGCGAGGCCGGCGAGCCCGGCCAGTAGCGGAGCACGAGCGGACGGTCGATGAAGTTGAGCACGCCGTCCACCACCACCGCGGCCAGGATGACGTCGTCGAGATAGCCGACCAACGGGATGAAGTCCGGGATCAGGTCGATCGGGCTCACGAGGTAGACCGCCATCGCGGCGAGCACCACCTTCGCCGCGGTCGGGACCTCGCGGTCGGCCGCCAGCGAGACGAGCATCCGGGCCAGCCGTGGCAGCGCGAGCAGCAGCTCCTTCACCGTCCTGGCCGCGCCTATTCGAGGCGCTCCGCGAGCACCTCGGCGATGTCGCGGGTCTTGATCTGGTGGCCGACCTCCTTCGCCTTCACCCCGTCCTCGAACATCGTGAGGCAGAACGGGCAGGCGGAGGCCAGGATGTCGGGCTTCACCTCCATCGCCTGCTCCACCCGGAGCTGGTTCACCCGCCGGCCCTCGTGCTCTTCCATCCAGGCGCGCCCTCCGCCCCCGCCGCAGCAGAAGCCCTTGGAGCGGTTGAGCTTCATCTCCACCAGCTCGCCGCGGGTCACGTTGGCCAGGATCCGCCGGGGCTCGTCGTAGATGTCGTTGTAGCGGCCCAGGTTGCAGGCGTCGTGGTAGGTGATCCGCTCGCCCTCGCGCTGGCTCGTCTGCAGCCGGCCGGAGCGCAGCAGGTCGTCCAGGAGCTGGGTGTGGTGGATCACGCGGAAGTGGCCGTCGAACTGCGGGTACTCGTTGCGGATGGTGTTGAAGCAGTGCGGGCAGGCAGTGACGATGGTCTGGAACTTGTACCGCTTGAGCGTCTCGATATTCCCTTGGGTGAGCGTCTGATAGAGGTACTCGTGGCCCAGCCGCCGAGCCGGCTCGCCCGTGCACTTCTCCTCGTTGCCGAGGATGGCGAAGTCCACCCCCGCCGCCTGGAGCACGCGCACGAGCGCCCGCGCGACCTTCCGGTTGCGCTCGTCGAAGGAGCCATAGCAGCCGACCCAGTAGAGGTACTCGGCCTCGCCGGCGTCGGCCATCTGTCGGACGCCCAGATCCTTGGCCCAGTCCGCCCGTGTCTGCCACGACATCTGCCACGGATTGCCGTTGGTCTCGAGGTTGCGGAAGGCCGGCTGGAGTTCGGCGGGGAAGCGCGATTCGGTCAGCACGAGCCAGCGGCGCATGTCCACGATCTTCGGGACGTGCTCGATGAAGACCGGGCAGGCGTCCACGCACCAGCGGCAGGTGGTGCAGGCCCAGAGCACGTTGTCGTGGACGACGTCGCCCACCAGGGCGGTCTTCGGCGCCTGGGCACCTGTCTGACCGAGAAGCGCTGGCGCTTCGTTGAAGAGCCGCTCCCGCAGGTGCAGGATGAGCCACTTCGGATCCAGCTCCTTGCCGCTCATGTTGGCCGGGCAGCGGGAGGTGCAGCGGCCGCACTCTGTACAGTTGTAGGTGTCGAAGAGGTCCTTCCAGGCCAGGTCGGCGAGGCCGCCGACCCCGAAGGTCTCCGAGTTCTCCAGATCCACGGTGCGGTACTGGCCCTTCGGCTCGAGCGGCGAAAAGAACACGTTGAGCGGCGAGACGAGGATGTGCAGGTGCTTGGAGTACGGCAGCAGCACCAGGAAGCCCAGCAGGGTGGCCGCGTGGAGCCACCACGCGGCGTGGAAGATCACCGCCACCGCCCCCGCGGGCAGCCCGGCCAGGAGGTGCGCGATGGCGGCGCCCGCGAACTGCCAGTGGTCGGACGGGGCGGGCGCGAGGCGGATGCGCCCGGCGTCGGCCACGAGGTCGGTTGCCATGAGGCCGAAGATCAGAAGCAGGATGACCAGCGCTTCCGTCGAGAGGTTCAGGCGCCGGGGCCGCGTGACGAGCCGCCGGAAAAGCGCATAGCCGACGGCCAGGACCACGAGCACGCTGAACACGTCCTCGACGATCAGGTAGAGGGCGCTGTCGGAGAGGCCGGGCAGGAAGAACGACTCGGTGACGCCCTTGCCGAAGAACTCGACGGTGCCGAGGGTGAGGATGACGAAGCCCCAGAAGATCGTCGCGTGCATCAGCCCCGGCCAGAAGTCGTTGGCGAGCAGCCGCGCCTGGCCGAAGACGTAGACGATCACTCGGCCGACGCGCGCCGGCACGTGGTCCCAGCGCACCATCGGCTTGCCCTGGAGGAGCAGGCGGAGGAGGTAGACCGCGCGCCGCGTGAAGAGCACGACCGCGGCCGCGATCAGCGCGTAGAAGATCAGCCCGCCGGGAAGGATCCCGTACCACTGGTGCGAGGGCAGCATCAGTGACGCCTCATGGACCGGTCATCCTCCGGCTGCATAGTGGGGGTGGGGCTCCCGAGGTGTCAAGAGCGCTTGAGCGTCTGGGCCAGGATCTGGACCACCGCCGAGTAGGGATCGAGGCGGCCCGCGCTCACCGCGTCGAGGGTTTGGCCGAGCGCCGGATCGGCCTGCACCCGCGCGGTCACCTGGATGGTGAACTCCTCCACCAGCAGCGCCTCCAGCTCGGCACGGCGGCGCGCCTGCCGGCGCTTCTCCAGCGCCCCCGCCTGCTCCAGCGTCGCGCGGTGGCGCCGGATCTGCTCCAGCATCTCGTCGATGCCGACGTCGTTGGCCGCCTGCGCGGCCAGCACCGGGACCTCCCAGTCCACGTCCTTGGCCTGAGACCCGCTCGTGTAGTGCAGGTGGACGCTGAAGCGCAGCTCGGCCATGAGCGCGTGCGCGCCGTCGCGGTCGGCCTTGTTGACCACGAAGATGTCGGCGACCTCCATGAGCCCCGCCTTCATGGCCTGGATCGAATCGCCCGACTCCGGCACGAGGGTCACCACGGTGGTGTCGGCCTGCCGCATGATGTCGAGCTCGGTCTGGCCGACGCCCACGGTCTCGATGATGATCCAGGGGAAGCCGAAGGCGTCCATCAGCTTGATCACGTCGCCGGTGGCGCGGGCCAGGCCGCCCAGGCTGCCCCGCGTGGCCATGCTGCGGATGAAGACGTCGGGATCGAGGGTGTGCGTCTGCATCCGGATGCGGTCGCCCAGGACCGCCCCGCCCGTGAACGGGCTCGAGGGGTCGACCGCGATCACGCCCACCGGGAGCTTCTCCTCGCGCAGGCGGCTCGTCACCCGGTCCACCAGGGTGGACTTTCCCGCGCCCGGCGGGCCGGTGATGCCGAGCACGTAGGCGCGGCCGGTGCGCTCGTGGATCGCCCGCATGATCGCGGGCAGGTCGGGCGCGCGACTCTCCACCCGGGTGATGAGGCGCGCCAGCGCCAGGCGATCCCCCGCGAGCATCCGGCGAACGAGATCGCTCACGGACCGCCGGCCGGACTCAGACGCCCGGCCGCCGTGGCGCGGCGGACTCGGACGGCTCCGCGCTGAGGCGGGCCTCCATCACCAGGGCATCCTCGCCGGTGTCGAAGTAGTAGCCCTTCCGCCGACCGATGACCCGGAAGCCGAAGCGCTCGTAGAGACCGAGGGCTTCCGTGTTGGTGGGTCGCACCTCGAGGAACGCGAGGTCCACGCCGCGCCCGCGCGCATCCTGCAGCACCGCCCCCAGCAGCACGCGCGCGACCCCGCGGCGCCGGAGGCCGGGATCCGTGGCGAGATTGGTCACGTGAATCTCGTGGCCGATCTCCCAGAGACAGAGGTAGCCGACGAGCCGGCGGCCGATGCGGGCGACCGAGCAGCGCGCCACCCGGTTCTGGGTCAGCTCGTAGCGGAAGGCGGCGCGCGACCAGGGGGTCTGGAAAGACACCCGCTCGATGGCCAGCACGTCGTCCAGGTCCTCGAGCGTCATCGGCTCGAGCAGCACGGGCTCGCCGGTCACCGGCTCCATCGCGTCCCGTTCCTCACGCACGGCGGGCCTTCAATTCCGCCTCGGAGGGCCGCAGGTAGAGCGGCGCCAGCCGGTCGGCGGGGATCCCGCCGCCCGCGGCGAGGATGGCGTGGCCCAGGGCGCCCACCACCGCGGGCGAGGGCACCGAGTGGACGGGCGCGGCCTCGTGCAGCCCCTCGCCGAGGCGGGCCAGGTGGGGCCGGCAGGTCGCGACGCCGTCGCCCAGGACGATCACGGGCGCCTCGAGCCGCGCGGCCGCCTCCTCCGGCGGCAGCGCCAGGTAGTCCCACTGGCGCTCCATGCCCGTGTCGCGCCAGCGATAGAGCGAGCAGTAGACTTCTCCCTTGCGCGCATCGAGCAGAGGACAGACCGGATCGACCGCGAAGGGCAGCGTGGCGGCCAGCGCGTCGAGCGTGGGGACGGGCGCCACCTCCACGTCGAGGGCCAGGGCCAGGCCCTTGGCGGTGGCCGCGCCGACCCGCAGCCCGGTGAACGAGCCGGGACCGATGGAGACCGCGAGGGCGTCCAGGGTCCGGGCGTCCCAGCCGCAGTCCTGGAGCAGCCGGTCCACCACCGCCATGAGCCGCTCCGAGTGTGTGAGCGCGATGTCGAGGCGGATCTCGCCGACCAGGCGTCCGTCCTCGAGCAGTGCGGCGCCGCCCGCGAGCGTGGCGGTCTCGAGCGCGAGGAGCCTCATGCGCGGCAGTCTAGCACGCCGCGCCACCCCTGGCGGCGCGCCCACTTAGGGGTTGACACGCCGCGCGCCGGCCCTCATCCTAAAACGACTGATGGCCCCGCCGCCGCGACAAACCGACAGCCAGATGGACGCCGAGGTGCGCGAGAAAATCCACCTCGAGATCCTCAAGCGCACCGGGGCCTATCACGCCAACGATCACGTCCTCCTTCCGTCGGGCCACCACACCAGCGAGTACATCGAGAAGACCCTCGTGACCACCGAGGCCTCGTTCACCGAGGGGCTCGGGGCGGTCATCGCCAAGCACTTCGCGCAATGGCCCATCGACGTGGTGCTGTCCACCGGCCCGGGCGCCCTCATCCTCTCGCACTGCGTGGCGCGCGCTCATCCCTCGCGCCCCACCCTCGCCTACGGCACCAAGGGAGTGAGCGCGGGCAAGCGCCGCGTGACCCTGCCCGTCGAGTTCCAGCGCTTCGTGCGCGCGGGCACCAAGGTGCTCATCGTGGAGGATCTGGTCAGCTCGGGCACCACCGTGCGTCTGCTCTCCCAGCTCGTGGAGGGTCTGGGCGGCCAGGTGATCGGCATCGGCGCCCTGTGGCGCCGCACCAAGAAGAGCCAGGTCGACGGCAAGGAGATCTTCAGCCTGGTGAGCCGCGATTTCCCCACCTACGCGGCCGAGAGCTGTCCGCTCTGCAAGAAGGGCGTGCCGCTCAACCAGGAGTACGTGAAGCGGCGCGAGCACCGCAAGCCGTCCTCCGCGCACGAGAAGACCGACAAGAGTTAGCTGACTCCGGCCGGTCCGACCGCTGCTCTTTCGCTTCGACGATAGGCTCTGACCCCAAATTGACTTGACAACCCGCAATGATCCGCGTATTCGCTCTAAGAGATAGCGATGGCACGCCGGATTCCGCTGCTCGCCCTCTTGGCCGCGCTGCTGACCGTCCTAGTGGCGCTGACAGCGCTAGCCTATGCCAGTCCGCCAGACCCGACCTGGGTAAGCGGCTTCTTCGATGACGACGACTCTGACGATGCGGTGTTTCTCATCACGTCGAGTCAGGCCACGCTCGACGCCTTCCCTCTGTGCCGCTGGACACCGTTTCCCGTGTTCGGGCGCGCGGTCGGCCCGGAAGACGCGGGTCCAGCCTCTACGCTGTACTCCTCCACCGCTGACGCTCGAGCCCCGCCGCTCTCCTAAGCAGTCCCCATCGCGGTAGCGGCGGCCGGTCCGCCGCTATCCCTGCTGGAAGCGATTCAGCCCGAGATGGGCCGTCTGCCCATTTCGGCCTGGGTTAAGTCACGCCCGTCGCTCTGGGTCCGGTGCCATTGCCGCCGAGGCATGGCGCACCGTCGGGCTGACATTTCTATGGGTTGGGTCGTGCGCGGAGACAGCGAGAATGCATATGCGGGTGTTACGGCCTTCGGGGTGCACATGATCCCGCTTTCCCGCCCGCCGCTCGACGACCAGATCAAGGCCGCGGTCCTCGCGGCCATCGACTCGCGCCGGTACATCCTCGGGCCCGAATGCAAGGCCTTCGAGGAGGAGTTCGCGCGCTACATCGGCAGCCAGCACGCCGTGCTGAGCAGCAGCGCTACCGCGGCGCTCTGGTTGGCGCTCAAGGCCTTCGGGGTCAAGCCTGGCGACGAGATCCTCGTCCCCTCGCATACCGCGTTTCCGACCGTGGAGGCCATCTGCTTCGCGGGCTGCGTGCCCATCTTCGTCGACGTGGACGATTCCTACACCGTCGATCTGACAGACGCCGCCTCCAAGATCACCGGGCGCACCGTGGGCTTCATGCCGGTGCACCTCTACGGGCATCCGGCCGACCTGCCCGGCATCCAGCAGCTCTGCGCTCAGCGCGGCCTCTGGTTCCTGGAGGATTGCGCCCAGGCCCACGGCGCGGCCTGGCAGGGGCGCAAGGTGGGCAGCTTCGGGCGCGCCGGCGCCTTCTCCTTCTATCCGTCCAAGAACCTGACCGTGATGGGCGACGGCGGCCTCCTCGTCACCGATGACGGCGACGTGGCGGCCCGGTGCCGCCGGCTGCGCGACCACGGGCGCCTCAACAAGGACGTGCACGCGGAGCTCGGCTTCAATCTCCGCTTCAACGACATCCAGGCCGCGGTGGGCCGCGTGCTGCTCCGTCGCCTGGATGCCATGAACGACCACCGCCGCCGCTTGGCCGAGCGGTACCGCGCCGGCCTCTCCGGGCTGCCATTGCACCTGCCCGGCGAGCGCAGCGGCGCCTGTCACGTCTACCATCTGTACGTAGTACGAACGCCCGAGCGTGATGCGCTGGGGAAGTTCCTCAAAGTGCGAGACATCGCGACCGGCATCCACTACCCCGTGCCGAGCCACAAGCAGCCCGCGGTGGAATGCTTCCATCCTCCGGCCCTTCCGTGCACGGAGCGGATCGTCGGCGAGATCCTGACGCTGCCGATCTCGGCGGGCCACACCACCGCCGAGGTCGACGAGGTCGTGGCCGCGGTGAGGGAGTTCTTTGGTGCGCGCTGAGCGGGCGGAGGAGCGTCGGTGAACATCCTCCAGATCTATCCGAAGTCGGACTACTTCACCGGAGCGGCCATCCAGCTTTTCGACCTGGCGAAGGGGCTGGCCGCGCGCGGACATCACGTGGCGGTCGCGACACGCCCCGGAGAGGGTTGGGCGGACCGGTGCGCCGAAGCCCGGCTGCCGTACCACGCGGTGCCGATGCGCTCCGAAGTGGACCTGCGCTCCATTCCGGACCTCGTCCGGATTCTCCGACGCCACGACATGCAGGTGGTCCATTGCCACAAGGGCAAGGCCCGTACCCTCGCCATCCTGGCCGGGCTGTTCGTCAAGATCCCGGTGCTGATCCTGAACCGCGGCGTGAGTTTCCCCCTCGATCCCTGCAACCGGCTCGGATACACGACGCGCCTGGTCACGGCGATCGTCGCCGTATCCGAGTCCATCAAGCGGAGCCTCGTCGCGCAGCGGGTCCCCGCCGACAAGATCCACGTCATCTACTCGGGAACCGACACGACCCGGTTCCATCCCGGCGTGGACCGCCACCGGATCCGGGAGGAGCTCGGGCTCTCGCCCGACCATTACCTGATCACCCAGATCGGCATCCGGAGCTGGAAGGGCAACGACGACACTCTCGACGCCTTGCAGTTGATCGCGAAACGGGCGCCGCGGGCCCGGCTGCTCTTCGTCGGGGCCAACCCGGCCAAGGAGAGGATCCTGCGGGAGAAGGCCGCCGCGAGGGGGCTGGCCGATCGCGTCTCGGTGCTCCTCTGCCGCCAGGACATGCCGGAGGTCCTCGCGGCCAGCGATGTCTGCGTGGACGCCTCCTATGCTGGTCTCGGCATCACCGGCACGCTGCGCGAGGCGCTGGCCACCGAGACTCCGGTGGTCGGGACGGAGCTCGAAGGGAATCCGGAGCTGATCGAGGATCAAAGGACCGGTCTCCTCGTTCCCCCGCGAGACCCCGATGCGCTGGGGATGGCGCTTCTGCGGCTGATCGAGCGACCGGACCTGGCCAAAGCCATGGCCCGCGCCGGTCGTGAGCGCGTGGTGGCGACCTTCTCCCAGGAGACCAAGATCCTTCGCACCGAGGCCCTCTACCGCCGGTTGCTCCTGGGCACGGCTCCGTCGCGTGATATGCCGGATCCAGCACGCGCGCGACTGTCCGCGGGAAACACACCGCGTTGAACTCCCGGAAGGAGGGACGGCGATGATCGGTTCGCAGGACCTGCTGGTCGGTCTGGCTATTGTTCTCCTTCTCTTCGGAGCAAAGAAGCTCCCCGAATTGGCGGCCTCACTCGGAAAATCAATGAAGGAGTTCAAGAAGGGAGTGTCTGAGACCGGAGCGGAGGAACCACCCGGGCCACCGGGCCCTTCGACCGCGACTCCAACGGCGCCAGGAGCCTGCGCGGCCTGCAAGACCTCGTTGGAACGCGACTGGAGCCATTGCCCCCGATGTGGGACCGCGGCCCCGAGCGGTTCGACTTCACCGTGAGAGGCTGGCTGATTCTCACCGCGATACTCCTGACCGGGGTCATCCTCGGTATCGGTGCCGCGACCATGGGGCCGGTTGTCGTAGCCCCGTACCTGCCCAAGTCGATCAGCGGGCAGGGTGAACGGATGCAAGCCGAGGTCTTGCGGAAGCAGCGCGATGCGAATCGGCTCCTGCTGAAGGTGGGAACGGCCCAGGGGCCGATGCTCGTCACCTTCACGCAGAAGGTCGCGGAGCTGGACTTGCTTCTCGAGCCGGGGGACACGCTGACGCTCATCACGACCGGCTACGCGACCTTCGTCGAAGATCCAACTCTCGACCGAGTGCAGAGGCCATCGGACAAGGCGGGGCGATGAGGGCACGCCGACGTTCGTCGGTCATGGCAGGAGATGTCAGCTGATCGCCGTGCGCCGCTGGGGCCTCGTCGGGGCCGGCATCATCACTGCGGTCGTCGTCGGTTACTGTGTCTGGCTCGTCCTCACCGACGCTCCGGTGTACCGCTTCGTTGTCCGTCTCTACCTCGACCGGCACTTCCTCAAGCAGACCCTTCGTCAGTGGGGAATCTTCGCGCCGGTCATCTTCATCGCGCTCCAGGCCCTGCAGGTCATCATTGCCCCCATCCCCGGTGAGGTGACGGGCATCCTCGGCGGCTATCTGTTCGGCGAGTGGGTGGGCCTTGTCTATTCGACCATCGGACTGACCTTGGGCTCGGTGACCGCCTTTGGCGTGGGCCGCTGGTTTGGCGCCCACTACGTCCGGACCCTGGTCAGCCACGAGACCTGGGACAAGATGGGGTTCATCGTCGAGGCGGAAGGCGCCATCCTTTGCTTCATCATCTACCTCATCCCCGGCCTGCCGAAAGACATGGTCTGCTACCTCTTTGGGATGAGTCCGATGCCGCTCTGGGTCTTCACTCTGGTCTCGACTCTCGGCCGCATCCCAGGGACCTGGGTCTTGTCCGCTCAAGGAGCCCAGACGGCCGCCGGCAACTATCTCCAGGTAATGCTTCTCACCGCCATCGTAGTGGCGGTCGCCTTGCCGCTCTACTACTGGCGCAATCGAATCCTGGGCTGGTTTCGAGACCAATCTTGAAGCTTCGCGACCTGACCCTCCGTTTCGAAGGATTCTCTCATCATGTGCGAGCCTGGCCGCCCATCTGGGTGCCCGGCGGGTGAGTCCCCATTGACGCGTTCGGCGACGATGGTGTCCTCGAATCGGTCAGCATCTGACGTTCAGAGGAACGGCTCTCGCTCAGGATGCGCTACGAGGGCCAGGAGCACACGGCCGGACTTTCGTGGGATCCACCTCCCTCCCTTACGGACGTGGAACAGTTGCTTCGGGCCCACCTCGGGAGGACGATCAAAGAAATCGGCGAGCTGGACGTCCGGTGAGTCTAGGGGTGGGTGCCGAGGACATGACCATGGAACGAAGATTGCGATTCGGGATAGTCGGTTGTGGCCGCATCGCGGTCAATCATCTGCGGGCGCTGGCGTCGGACCAAGTCCCGGGAGCTCGTGGCGGTCGCTGATGTCAAGGAAGACCGGGCGCGCGAGAAAGCAGAGCAATATTGAGGTGCCCTACTCCCTCGACTGCCACGAGATGCTTGATCGGCACCGAGACATCGACGTCATCGCCATTCTCACCCGACCGGCTACCACGAGCGTCACGTGATTGATCTCGCCCGGTATGGAAAGCCTTTCGTCGTCGAGAAGCCCATGGCCCTGCGGTACAACCGCGCGGTGGTGGCGGCGCGCCCTGGACAATGAACGCTTCGGGAAGACCGTCATGGGAACTGTTCGGGTGCGCTGGAAGCGCGATCAAGCCTACTACGCCCCGGATGCCTGGCGTGGCACGTGGGAACTCGACGGTGGCGTCATGTCGCAGCAGCCCAGCCACCACTTGGACCTGCTGCAATGGTTCATGGGTCCGGTCGAACGATTGCAATGTCAGATCGTCACACGGCTGCTGAAGATCGAAGTGGAGGATACCGCCGCCGCGCTCTTCAGGTTCGGATCCGGTGCCCTGGGCGTCTTTGAAGCCACCACCGCGACCCGGCGCACCGATCTCGAGGCATCGCTGAGCATCCTCGGGGAGCACGGGTCCGTCATTCACGGTCACGGCCATGCGGACTACCCAGCCGAGGTCGTCCGCTCGATTCTCAGCAACCAGGCGGGCTTGGTGGAGGGGGCAGAAGGTCGCAAGAACGTCGTCATTCTCACCGCCAAGGCTCGGATCGGCCGACGCTCCACTAGCGGTACCACATCGCCGACCAGCTGAAGAAGCTTCGCCTAAGATGCGCACGGTTCGCGCGATGCTATTGATGCTGGGGGCGGTGCTGTTCGTCGTCCTGCTGATCCGGGTCGGGCCGGCGGCGGTCGTGTCGCTGTTCGCCGCGCTCTCGTGGTATCTGCCGCTGATCGTCGTGTTCCCCTACGGGCTGATGACGGCGCTCGACACCCTCGGGTGGCGGTTCGCCTTCCAGCGGGACGCGGTGCCCTTCCGATCGCTGCTCGCGGCGCGGCTGGCCGGCGAGGCCTTCAATATGACAACGCCCACCGCGTCCGTGGGCGGGGAAGCGGTGAAGGCCTGGTTCATCCGCCCGTACCTACCGCTCACGGAGAGCCTCCCGAGTGTCGTCATCGCCAAGACCACGACTACCATCGCTCAGGCTCTCTACCTGTTGGGAGGCCTCGTGATGGCGATGGCGATCCTGCCCCGGACGTCGCCGCTCCTCCACGTAATGCAGTGGCTGCTCGGCCTCGAGCTCCTCGGGGTAGGAGGGTTCGTCGCGGTCCAAGTTTTCGGGGTGCTGGGCGCCGGAGGGCGGATGCTCCAGCGGTTCGGCCTCGTGGCTCCCCACGGGGGCGCCCAGGTCATGGGCCAGGTGGCCAGCGCGCTCGCGCGCTTCTACCGGAGGGAGCCGAGACGCCTCGCCCTCTCCACCACATGTCACTTCCTCGGCTGGGTGCTCGGCGCGCTCGAGGCCTATTTGATCCTGTGGGCACTCGGTAGGCCGGTATCCCTGGCCACGGCCCTGGTGATCGACGCCTTCGGGAGTGGAATCGGGTTCGCCGCCTTTTTGGTGCCCGCCAGGCTGGGCGCGGCGGAAGCCGGACAGGTCGCCGTCTTCATGGCCCTCGGGCTCGGCGCGCCGGCCGGCCTGACCTTCGCCCTGACGATCCGGCTGCGCGAGGCGGCCTGGACGGGGATCGGCTTCCTCGCCCTCGCGACGCTGCGGGCCACGGCGCCGCCGTCGGCCCGCGTGGCGCTCGAGGCCGAGGGCTAGACCATGTGCGGGATTGCGGGCTTCATCGCACCAGCCGGCGCGCGCGCCGACCGGCGCGTCCTGGAGCGGATGGTCGCCGCCCTCCGTCACCGCGGCCCCGACGCGGCAGGTTACCGCATCGACGGGCGCGTGGCCCTCGGCGCGGCGCGATTGCGGGTGATCGACCTCGAAACTGGCGATCAGCCCATCGCGAATGAGGACGCATCGGTCCACGTGGTCCAGAACGGGGAGATCTACAACTTCAGGGTTCTGCAGCGGGACCTGACGGCACGGGGCCATCGCTTCGCCACCCGTTCGGACACGGAAGCCATCGTGCACGCGTGGGAGGAGTACGGCGAGCATTGCGTCGACCATCTCAACGGCATGTTTGCCTTCGCTCTCTGGGACTCGAACCGAGAGCAGCTCCTGCTGGCCCGCGATCGCATGGGCGAGAAGCCCCTCTACTACACGGCGACCGGGGGCTGGATCGTGTTCGCCTCCGAGCTGCACTCCGTGCTCGCCCACCCCGCGGTCAGCCGCGAGCTGGACCTGCACGCCGTCTCCCGCTACCTCGCCTACGACTTCGTGCCGGCCCCCTACTCGATGATCCGTGGCGTGGCCAAGCTGCCTCCCGGACACGCGCTGACCGTCACCCATGACAAGATCGCGACCCGGCAGTACTGGGACATCCCCTTCCGACCGGATCCCACCGTCGATGCCCCGACCTGGCGCAACGAGATTGCGCGGCGGCTCGATGAAGCGGTCCGGCTAAGAATGGCGAGCGACGTACCGCTCGGCTGCTTCCTCAGCGGGGGTATCGATTCGACGGCGGTCACGGCAACCGCCGCCAAGCAGCGGGCCGGGATCCGGACCTTCTCGGTGGGCTATGCGGAGGCACGTTTCGACGAGCGTCCCTTTGCGCGCATCGTGGCCGCGCGATACGGCACCCAGCACGAGGAGCTGATCGTGTCGGCGACTGACGCGGGCGCGCTACTGCCGCGGCTCGGGGCACTGCTCGACGAGCCACTGGCCGACATGAGCTTCGTCCCGCTCTACCTGCTGGCGCACGCCGCCCGACGAAGCGTGACGGTGGCACTGACGGGCGATGGCGGAGACGAGCTGTTCGCCGGCTATCCGACGATGGCGGCCGACTGGTGGCACCGTCTCTTCGACCGGCTCCCGGGTTCCGTGCGCGGCACGCTCGAGTTCGCCGCGCGGGGAATCCCCGGAGTGCCCGAGGGGCTGCGTGAGTTCCTGCGAGTGCTGAGCTACCGACCGGAGGCTCGCAACCAGGCACTCCTGGGGGGACTGGCGGCGGAACGTCACCGATGCCTCTTGGCCTCCGGAGTGCGTGCCGCTCTGGAGGAGTTCGAGCCATACCTCGATATCGAGGAGACGCTGGCGGACTGCCCGACCGAGGATGTAACCGCGCGCCTCATCTACCGGTATTGCAAGCTCTACCTAGCCGGGCAAAACCTCCCCAACGCGGACCGGGCCAGCATGGCGGCCAGCCTCGAGCTGCGGGCCCCGCTCCTCGACCACACCTTCGTCGAGTTCGTGGGCCGCATCCCCTCGCCCCTCAGGGCTCAAGGGTTCCTCGGGCTCAAGCGCCTGTTCAAGGAAGCAATGACCGACCGCCTCCCGCCGGAGATTCTCGGCCGGGGGAAACAAGGTTTTTGCGTGCCCTTCGGCGCCTGGTTCCGCGGTCCCCTCGCTGGCACACTCGCGGAGGTGCTCGCGCCCGATCGATTGCGCGCCGGGGGCGTGCTCGACGCGGAGACGGTTGGACGATTGGTGGTCGAACACGTAAGCGGCGCTCGAGACCACCAACGAATCCTCTGGGCGCTGCTGGTGTTCGAGACCTGGCGCGCCCATCACTTCGGCACGGGGCCCCAGCGGTGAGGCCGCCCTCCGCGGAAGCGCTTCGCCCTGCTGCGAGCGCCTCCTTGGCGCAAGTCGTCAGACCGGGCGGGGCTTTACTGTACCTTCCGGCTGCCAGCTCTTCACGGCTCGCAGCTCGCTCCTTAGTCGGCCGGACCCTCACGGTCCGGAGCCTGGTCGCCGCGGTGCGCGCCGGCGCCTCCATCATCGCCATCCCGGTTGGCCTCCGTGATGCGGCGGTGGAGCGGGCGCTGGCGCGCATGCCCGCCCTGAAAGCGGCCACCATCCACTGGCTGGAGCCGGGCAGCCCCGAACCGCCCGGTCCACCCGGCCAGCCGTGGCTCCTCGTCCCGGTCTCGAGCCTCGTGGAGGCTCGCACGCTCCACGGTCTGGTGGAGCCCCCAGCCCCGCCGCAAGGCGTGGTACTGACCGCCTCGGCCGACAGCCCGGCTCCGGTGGCCGTGCTCCCGCTGGCGGCCGTCGGCGTCCTCTGGAGCCGCTTGGCGGCGGGGAGCCCGGCGGGTCCGGACCTGGCCCGACTGCTGCGGGAGGTTGGCGCCCAACGGCGCAAGTCCACCGGCCTCTTCGTGGCCGTGAGCGACGAGGGCGACCTCGCCCGTGCGGAGGACGCGCTCTTCGGTGGGCTCGGTATCGAGGCCGACACGGGTGTCGACAGGTACTTCCACCGCCGCTGCTCCCTCTGGATCACGAGGTTCGTGGTACGCACCCCGGTGACGGCCAACCACGTCAGCATTGCGAGCCTGGCGATTGGCAGCGTCGCCATCTGGTGCTTCTGGCGCGCGAGCCCGCTCAGTGCGCTCTGGGGCGTGATCTTCTACGCGATTGCCACCATCCTGGATCACGCTGACGGCGAAATCGCGCGGCTCACCTTGCAGGAGTCGCGCTCCGGCGCCAACCTCGACTGGACGATCGACACGATCATCCACTCGGGCCTTGCGCTAGCCATGGCCGTGACGGCCGGGGGACAGCTGATGCAGCTGGTGGGCCTCTTCAGCGCTCTTGGCGTCACTCTCAGCGCGCTGTTCGCCCGGCACCTCCCGCTCGAGATCGCAGTGGGCTCGAACGCGGGCGGGGTGCTCAAGGGCCTGGGTAACCGCGACTTCGTCTACATGCTGCTGCTGAGCTTCGTGGCCTTCCGTTGGCTGGTGCCGTCCCTGCTCCATCCGCTGGCCGTGGTGGTGGCGGTGGGCTCGCAGGCCTACTGGATCGCGTGCCTGGCTCGCATCCTTCATCTGCGCCTGGCGCGGTGACGTTAGCCCCCAAGATATGGGGGCTGCTCTGTGTCGCCACCCCTCTATCCGGTATTTTCCCCTTGACACGTTTTGGGCCCTCCCCTAGAGTCCGAACATGATCGACCGCGGGACGCGCGGGGATCGGGAGGGGGGTGACACGATGGCGAAAAAGAAGGCGGCGAAGAAGAAAAAGAAGAAGTAGCGCGCCATTCGTGGCGCTCGGCCCTGTCGGCCCCATCCCGGCAGGGCCGTTCCATCTCCGCGAAGCATCGTGAGCCAGCGAGACGACCTCGCGTGCGCTCGACGGCCCGCTTCCCCCGCTCGCCCGGCGGGACTGGGCCGCCGCGATGGTGCTCGCGCTCACCGGGTTCGTGGGTAACTCGACCCTCTGGTACGCGGGCCTTCGCCACACGAGCCCCGCCAACGCGGGGATCATCGGTGCGGCCGCGCCGGTGGTGGTGGCCCTCGTCGCCTCCGGGTGGCTACGTGAGCGGCTTTCCCCGATCAACCTGGCCGGGATCACGCTCACGACGGCGGCGGTGGTGCTCACGATCGCGCGCGGCTCGCTCGAGATCCTGCTGACCCTCTCGGTCAACCGCGGCGACCTCATCATCCTCGCCTCGCAGATGCTGTGGGTGGGCTACACGCTCTTCAGCCGGGCCAATCGCTCCACGCTCTCGCCCCTCCAGATGCTGGCGGGCGCCCACGCGGTCGCGGCGGCGGTGCTGCTCCCGACCGCCATGCTGGAGCGGCCGTGGCGGGCCCTGGCGGGGGCCTCGTGGGTGGCCTTCACCGCCATCTCCTACAGCGCGCTGCTCGGAACTCCGGCCCACATCGCGTTCTACCGGGCGGTGCGGACCGTCGGACCGGGACGGGCCGCCGTGTTCATGAACCTGATCCCGTTCCTGGTGTTCGGCCTGTCGTGGCTGATGCTGGGCGAGCCGATCCGCTGGTACCACCTGGTGGGGGCGTGCGGCGTGATCGCGGGGGTGGCGCTGACTACTAGACGGTGAATTCTCCCTCTCCCCCAGGGGAGAGGGTCGGGGTGAGGGGCTACCGCTTGGCCGCGGCCTTGGGGGCCTTGACGGAGGCCGGCTTGGGCGCCTTGTCGTCCTTGATCAGGTGCTTCACCTCGTCCATGAACTGGGAGATGTCCTTGAACTGGCGATAGACGGAGGCGAAGCGCACGTACGCCACCTGATCCAGCTTCTGCAGGTGCTCCATCACGATCTCGCCCAGCTCGAGGCTCGTGATCTCCTTCTCGGCCCGGTCGTGCAGCTTGGCCTCGATGTCGGCCACCACGTCGTCCACCGCCTGCACCCCTACCGAGCGCTTCTCGCACGACTTGAGGATGGAGCCGCGCAGCTTCTGGCGGTCGAAGGGCTCGCGCCGGCCGTCACGCTTGACCACGTGCGGCAGCACGTCCTCGATGTACTCGTAGGTCGTGTAGCGCCGGTGGCACTTGAGACAGGCGCGCCGGCGCCGGATGAACTCGCCGTCGCGGCCCACCCGGGAGTCCACCACCCGATCCTCGGTGTGGCCGCAGAACGGGCACTTCACTTGAGGCGCTCCGGGTAGAGGGGGAACCGCGAGGTCAGCTCCTGTACCTGGGTCCGCACCGCCACCTCCACCGAGCCATCGCCGGCCCGGCTCAACACGCGGTCCATGAACTCCGCGATGCGCGCCATCTCGGGCTCCTTCATCCCCCGCGTGGTGACCGCGGGGGTCCCGATGCGGATGCCGCTCGTGACCATGGGGCCCTTGGTATCGAAGGGGATGCCGTTCTTGTTCACCGTGATCCAGGCGCGGTCGAGCGTCTCCTGCGCGTCCTTGCCGGTGACGCTGCGGGAGGTGAGATCCACCAGGATCAGGTGGGTATCGGTGCCTCCCGACACGAGGCGGAAACCGCGGGCCGAGAGCGCCTCCGCCAGCGCCCGGGCGTTCTTCACGACCTGGGCCTGGTAGGCGCACCACTCCGGGGTCTGCGCCTCCCGGAAGGCGACCGCCTTCGCCGCGATGACGTGCATCAGCGGCCCACCCTGGATGCCGGGCAGCACGGTGCGGTCGAGTTCCTTGGCATACTGGGCGCGGCACATCACCATGCCACCGCGGGGCCCGCGCAGCGTCTTGTGGGTGGTGGTGGTGACGAAGTCGGCGAACGGGACGGGCGACGGGTGCAGGCCGGCGGCCACCAGCCCGGCGGGATGCGCGATATCGGCCATGAAGGCCGCCCCCACCTCGTCCGCGATCTCGCGGAAGGGCTTGAACTCGATCGCCCGCGGGAACGCCGAGCCACCGGCGATGATGAGCTTGGGGCGATGCTGGCGCGCGAGGTCGCGCACCTGGTCCATGTCGATACGCTCGGTGTCCTTGGTGACCCCGTAGGGGACGATCTTGTAGAGGCGGCCGGAGAAGTTCATCGGGCTCCCCGCCGTGAGATGCCCTCCGTGCGCCAGATTCGGGCCCAGCACGGTGTCCCCGGGCTTGAGCAGGGTGAAGTACACCGCCATGTTGGCCTGCGAGCCCGAGTGCGGCTGCACGTTGACGTGCTCGGCACCGAACAGCTCCTTGGCCCGGGAGATCGCCAGCTCCTCGACGATGTCCACGATCTCGCAGCCCCCGTAGTAGCGCTTGCCCGGGTAGCCCTCGGCGTACTTGTTGGTCAGCACCGAGCCGACCGCCTCGAGCACCGCCTCCGAGACAAAGTTCTCCGAGGCGATCAGCTCGAGGTTGCGCGACTGGCGCTCGGTCTCGGCACGGATGGCCTTGGCGATGTCGGGATCGACCTGCTCGAGTCGGATCATGGGCTCCTCGCCGGCCTCCGGGGCGCCACCTCACCGGAGCGGTCCCCCGCGTGCCGGCGTTCGATGTCGGCGATCTTGTCGACCCGGCGCGCGTGGCGGCCACCCGCGAAATCCGTCTCCAACCAGGCCTTCAGGATGTCGGCACCCATGTCCGCGCCCATCAGGCGGCCCCCGAGCACCAGCACGTTGGCGTCGTTGTGCTCGCGACTCATGCGCGCGGTGTAGAGGTCGGCGCACAGCGCGGCCCTGACGCCGGGAACCTTGTTCGCCGCCATGGCCATGCCGATGCCGGTGCCGCAGATCAGGAGGCCGCGCTCGACCTTGTGATCCACGACGGACTCCGCCACGAGGGCGGCGTAGTCGGGATAGTCGACCGAGTCGGTGGAATGGGTACCGAGGTCAAGGACCTGGTAGCCGTAATTTATCAGCCAGGCCTTGAGGGCTTCCTTGAGCCCATATCCGGCGTGATCGGCCCCGAGCGCGATGGTCGAAACCACGCGCCAACCTTACGCTCCGTCGGGGCTGGGTGTCAAGACACCGCTACGGGTGGTGCTTTACCGCCACTCTCGACTCGCGAGAGGAGGAGGAGGCCGACGACGAAGAAGGAGCCGATGGCGAGGATGCCGGCACGCTGATTGCCGCCGGCCGCGTGGGAGATGCCACCGAACACCAGCGGCCCGATGACCGCCGCGCTCTTGCCGCAGAGGGAGTAGAAGCCGAACAGCTCGGCCTCCATGCCCCTCGGGGCCAGGCCGGCGAGGAACGCCCGGCTGGCCGACTGGACCGCACCGAGACCCGTGCCCGCCACCACCGCGAGCACCCAGAACTGAGTCTGCGTCTCGACGAAGTAGGCGGCCACCACGATGGCGGCCCACTGGCAGAGGGTGATCATCACCACCCGGCGCGGGCCCAGGTGATCGGTGGGCGCGGCCCACGCCAGCGCGCCGAGCAGGGCCGAGATCTGGACGACGATGTAGAGGCCGATCAGGCGCTCCATCGGGAAGCCGAGGGTCTGCGCCGCGAAGATGCCCGAGAAGGCGATCACGGTATTCACGCCGTCCTCGTAGATGAAGTAGGCGCCGAGGAATCGCCGCAGGTCGGGCAGGGTCAGGATCGTGCGCGCGGTGGCCCGCACCTGGGCGCCGCCCTCGCGCGCGGCTTGGAGTACCGACATCCGCCCGCGGGGAAGCACGGGCAGCATGACGAAGGCCGGCAGCGAGAATACGCCGAACAGAACCGCGGTCGCGACGAAGGCGCCCGGGTAGTTCCGCGCCTGCACGAAGGGCAGCGCGGCCACGAGTGCCGCGATCGACCCCGCGTAGCCCACCGCGAAGCCCCAGCCCGACACCCGCCCCTGATGGCTCGACGGCGCCAGATCCGGCAGGTAGGCGTTGTAGTACACGAGCGCGGCCTCGTAGCCGAAGTTCCCGAGGACGCCCAGCAGGAAGCCCCACGCCACCATGCCGGGCTCCACCGTGCTCATCAGCGCGGTGGCCGCTACCGATAGCGCGGTGAAGCCGATGAAGAGGGGCCGGCGAACGCCCGCCCGGTCGGCGATGCCGCCCAGGAAGGGCGAGGTCAGTGCCACCAGCCCCATCGAGACGGAGACCACCCGACCCCACCAGAGATCCCCCGCGCCGTCCGCGTTGCCGACGACGCCGAGCGCGTAGTAGGCGGAATAGATCGTCGCGAAGATCACGGCCGCGAACGCCGAGTTGGCGAAGTCGTAGAGCGTCCACGCCACGATGGCCCGCACGTTCATCGTCCGCACGCTCATGCTTCGCTCGCCTCTCGGCCAGCCAACACCGGCTCGGGCACCAGCGCCACCGCCGCGTCCATCTCGGCCAGGATGTCCCGCCGGC
>Ga0207646_10001470_pt1 | contig 29142 bp, 25 predicted proteins | sample KBSK5502metaG_FD_184343 | JGI IMG/M metagenome (GOLD analysis project Ga0207646, IMG submission 184343) | Corn, switchgrass and miscanthus rhizosphere microbial communities from Kellogg Biological Station, Michigan, USA - KBS K5-50-2 metaG... | ecosystem: Host-associated > Plants > Roots >...
ATCGCCGTGAGGCGCCGCTGCGGCAGGATGGAGTGGGCGGTGCTCGACTGGAATCGCCCGGCCATCCGCTTCTACGAGCGGCTGGGCGCGCGGCTGCGCAAGGAGTGGATCCTGACGCGGATCACCGGGGCGCCGCTGAGGCGTCTCGCCCGCTGACTGTCGGCGGTATCTTGTCCGCCCAGGGCGCTGCGGCCTCGAAAGCCGCGGCAGCACAAAGCACCGCTGCTTCCTGTTGCCGCCCGCCGACGATCTGCAGCCCCACGGGCAGCCCGCTCCGGGTGAAGCCGCAGGGCACCGAGATCGCCGGCAGGCCGGTGACAGTGATGCCATAGGTGAGGAAGAACCACTGGGTGTAATTGTCGAGCGGCTTGCCGTTGATCTCGGTCGGGTACGGCTGCTCCACCGGGAACGGTGGCACGGCCACGGTGGGCAGGATCAGCAGATCGCGGGACTCCATAAACGCGCGCACGCGGTGCCACAACCGCGTGCGGGAGAGCTCGCCGTGGGCGATTCTCTCCGGCGTGAGACCGAGCCCCTGCTTGATATTCCAGACGAGGCCCTTCTGCATCTGGGGCTCCCACTGGGCGAGATACTTCGAATAGTTGGCGACGAAGGACATCCCGCGGCTGGCGAGCACGATGTCATTGACCTCGCTGAAGTCGCAGCAAGCTGCTTCGACCGTGGCGCCGAGGGAGCGGAAGATCTTCATCGCGCCCTCGGCCACCTTGGCGACTTCATCGTCCACGGGAATGAGCCCGTTGAGATCCGGCGTCCAGGCGACGCGCCAGCCCTTGACGGACGGACTTTTCACGGCGCGGATGAGCTCGCCCGTGTCCGTGGCATAGGAGATCGGCGACCGATCGTCGGGCCCGGCGATGACTGAGAGCATGAGGGCCGCGTCGGGGACGGTGCGCGCCATCGGACCGCTGACGCTGAGCGAATCCCAGGCCAGGTCGCGGGGGTAGACGGGCACCAGCCCCGGCGTCGTCCGGAAGCCGACCACCCCGCAGAAGGATGCGGGTGTCCGCAGCGAGCCGCCCAGATCGGAGCCCTGGGCAAGTGGACCCATCCCTGTGGCGAGCGCTACCGCTGCGCCGCCGCTCGAGCCGCCGCAGGTGAGTCCGGGGTTCCACGGATTCCGCGTGGCGCCGAAGACGGCATTGAACGTATTGCCGCCGGCGCCGAACTCCGGCGTATTGGTCTTGCCCACCACGATCGCACCCGCGGCCTTGAGCCGCTGGACGATCAGCGCGTCCTCGTCGGGCACGTGGTGCTCGTGGATCTTCGATCCCCAGGTCGTCCGGATGCCCTTGGTCGGCGTCAAGTCCTTGATCGACACGGGCACGCCGTGCAGCGGAGGCAGCGTGCCTTTGCGCGTCAGCGCCGCCGTCGCTTTTCGCGCCGCCGCCAGAGCGGACTCGCGCGCCACCGTGACATGGGCGTTGAGCCTGGGATTGACGGTGTCGATCCGGGCCAGCACGGCCTCCATGACGTCGAGCGGGGAAGCCTTGCGAGCGCGGTAGAGGCGCACTAGGTCGGTGGCTGGAGTAAAGCAAAGATCGCGGTTTGACACGTGCGGCCTCCTAGAATGTCCTAACGACCCTCGTGGGGTTCGGTGACGGGAGCGTCCGGGCGCGCGGGTCCCATTCGCGCCGACGATGGCTCGCCTGTACGCCGGCGCTCGCTCGGGCGTGTCTCGCGCGACCCCCCATCCCCCGGCGGGGGCTCGCGCGAGGGCAGTCGATCCGCGATCGCGCGCTCGCCCCGCCCTGGTCTTCGCACGGCGACACGGCTCGCCATACGGCGCTCTTCGGCCCCCTGCGCCCGGACGCTCCCGGGTTCCCGTCATCGTATTGAACGAGATTCATGAAAGGACTTTGCGTGGGTCCAGCGCGTCGCGGAGCCCGTCGCCGATGTAATTGATGCTCAGCACGGTGAGGAAGATCGCCGTCCCCGGGAAGATCGCCCAGTGAGGCGCGAAGTCGAGATTGTCCTTGGCGTCGAAAAGGATCCGCCCCCAGGTCGGAATGTCGGGCGGAAAGCCCAGGCCGAGAAAGGACAGCGAGGACTCGGCGATGATGGCTCCCGCCACATCGATGGTGCCGGCGACGATGACGGGGCCGAGCGCATTCGGCAGGATGTGGCGGACGACCTGGCGCAGCGGCGCGGCGCCCAGCCCGCGCGCCGCCTCGACGAACTCCTTCTCGCGCAGCGAGAGGAACTGGGCGCGGACCAGGCGGGCCACCGGCATCCACCGAAACCCGCCGATCACGACGACGATCAGGATGAAGACGCCCGCCTCGGGCCCCAGGCTCTTGGTCAGCGCGTCGCGGAAGAGGTAGACGATCAGGAGCAGCAGCGGCAGCTGAGGCAGCGACAGGAAGAGATCGGTGATCCGCATCAGGGTGTGGTCGATGGCGCCGCCCATCTGCCCCGCGGCGGCACCCACGCCGGTGCCCACGCTGATTCCGATCAGCATGGCCGCGACGCCCACGGCCAGCGAGATCCGCCCGCCGTAGAGCATGCGTGCGAGCACGTCCTGGCCCAGATCGTCGGTACCGAGCGGGTGAGTCCACGTCGGCGCCTTGAGCTTGGCCTTGAAGTCGATCTCGTTGATCGGGACCCGGTACACGAACGGCCCGAGCAGGACCGCCAGCACCATCAGCGTCAGAACGAAGGCGCCGAAGATCGCGAGCCGGTGACGGCGAAAACGGCGCCACGTCTCGGTCCAGAGGGACTCGGTGCCCCGGCCCACGACGAGGGCGATTTCGCCCGGGACAGCTTCCGACGTCGCGCCGTTCGGAGCCATGCTCAGCGATACGAGATTCGGGGGTCGAGCCAGCCGTACAGGAGATCGGCAATCAGGTTGAAGAGCACCACTAGGCCCGAGAACACGAAGGTGATGGCCATGATGACCGGGGTGTCATTGGCCAGGATCGAGGTGATCAGCAGCGATCCGATCCCCGGCACCCGGAAGATCTGTTCGGTGATCACGGCGCCCGTGAAGATCGCGGGAATCTGGAGCGCCACCAGCGTCACCACCGGGATGAGGGCATTGCGGACGACGTGCTTGAGGATGGTGGTCTTCTCCGACAGCCCCTTGGCCCGCGCCGTGTTGATGTAGTCGAGCCGGATCACTTCGAGCACGGAGGAGCGGATATAGCGCGTCAGCGAGGCGCCCTGGAAGAGCCCGAGCACGGCGACGGGCATCACGGCCTGGCGCGCGTGCTCCCAGTACCAGCGCCAGCCCGTGGCGCTGATGTCGGCGCGATAGATGAACGGCAGCCAGTCGAGATAGATGCTGAAGAAGAGGATGAACAGGATCCCGGTAAAGAACGTGGGCAGCGAGAATCCGATGAAGGCGAACGTCGTGGCGATCTGGTCGAATACCGAGTACGGCCGCATGGCCGAGTAGACGCCGATCGGCAGGGCGACGAGCAGCCCCAGGAGCTGCGCCGAGCCCAGGACGAAGAGCGTCGTGGGCAGCCGCTGGAGGATCAGGGTGCCCACGTCCACGCGGCTCACGAAGGAGTAGCCCCAGTCGCCCTTGACCATCGCGGTGAACCATCGCGCGTAGCGGATGGGCAGCGGATCGTTGAGGCCGAACTGCTCGCGGATGCGGGCCTGGATCTCGGGCGGGACGTTGGCATTGGTCGCCGCCTCGCCCAGCGGATCGCCCGGAGCCAGCGCCAGGATGGTGAAGAGGACGAGGCTGATCCCGGCGAGCACCGGGATCGCGATCAGCAGACGCCGGAGCAGGTACCTGGACATTCAGCTGGCGGGCGGGTGAGGGGCCGGGCGCGAGGGCCCGGCCCCTCGAAAGCCGTGGCTACGCCTCCTTGTGCCAGAAAGGCAGGTACCAGAAGTCCGAGTCCCACCCGCTCTGGACGGCGTTGCGCAGCTTGTTGCTGATGGCGGCGACGCGCGGGCGCCAGGCCACCGGGATCACGACGACGTTCTTGATCAGCAGATCGTTCATCTGGATGAACAGCGCCGCCCGTTTGACCGGATCCAGCTCGGCCTCGGCGGCCTTGTAGAGGCGCCCGTACTCCTCGCTCCGCCAGCGGGTGATATTGCGTCCCTGCCACTTGTTTTCCTTCGACGCGATCTCCCAGGGCGTGTGCTGGAGCATGAAGTCCTGGGGATCGGGCATGATCTGGGTCGTCGTGTACATCTGGATGTCGGTGTAGAAGTGGGTGTAGGTGTCGGGGTTGGCCGGGTCCGACGAGAAGTAGACCGACGCGGTGATGGCCTTGATCTCGATGTCGATGCCGGCCTTTGCGCACGCCTGTTTGACGATCTGCTGGTTCTTCTGGCGCGGAGCATTAATGGAAGTCTGGTAGACCATCTTGAGCTTCTTGCCGTCCTTGGCTCGAATGCCATCGGCCCCGCGCTTCCAGCCGGCCGCATCCAGGATCGCGTTGGCCTTGTCGACGCTGAACTCCCACTTGGTGTTCTTGGAGCGGAAGCGCTCGGGCGCGTTGAGGAAGTTGGCCGTGACGATGGCCGTGCGCCCGTAGATCTCCTCCTGGACCGAGGTGCGATCCACGAGCAGGTTCAGGGCCTGGCGCACGGCGGGGTCGGTGAGGAACGGATGCGTGGTCTTTATGCTCGACCGCTCGCCGTCCACTTCCTTCCACGGATCGGTGTTGTTGAGCTGGATATGCTCCATGTTGCCGCCGATCGAGATGTCGGCCCGGCCCCTGCCGCCCTGCTCGAAGCGCTTGAGGATCTCGTCCTCGACCTGCATGTTCCAGGCGTAGTCGTACTCGCCCGTCTGCATCACGGCGCGCGCGGCCGAGACGGCGTCCCCGCCGCCCTTCATCTCCATGGTGTCGAAGAAGGGCCGATTGGGCACGTGGTAGTTGGGATTCAGCTCGGCGCGGACGATGTCGCCGGGCTTGAAGTCCACGAATTTGAACGCGCCGGTGCCGACGGCCTTGAGGTTGTTGGGCGCCTCGCGGGATTTGGCGCCCTTGTAGGCCTCGAAGAGGTGCTTCGGAATGATCAGGCCGCGGACGCCGCAGAACGGATCGGCCCAGAACGGCGTGGGCTTCTTGAAGTGGAGCCTGACCGTGTGGGCGTCGATCTTGTCGACCTTCTCGATATCGGCGTAGGTGCCGCTCGTGGTGGCCGCGGTCGCGGGATCCGTGGCGAACTCCCAGTTGAAGACGATGTCGTCGGCCGTGAACGGCTTGCCGTCGTGCCAGGCGACGCCGGGCTTGAGCTTCCAGACCACGGACCGGCCGTCCTTGGCCAGCAGTCCGTTCTGCAGGCTCGGGACACTCGCCGCGAGAACCGGGAAGAGGTTGCCCTCGGGATCGTAGGAGACGAGCGGCTCGTAGAAGATGCGGCAGGCGTCCTGCTCCTTGGTGCCGACCGCGAAGTGAGGATTGAGCAAGGTCGGCGCTTGCCACCAGAGGGTCTTGAGGTTGCCGCCGCCGCCGCGCTTCGTCGGGTTGAACGGCGTGGCCTTCGTCTGGGCCCCGGCCACGCCGGCCGAGCCCAGCATCTGGGCAGCCAGCGGCGCGGTGAGCCCCAGCCCGACCATGGTCTGGACGAAGTGGCGGCGGCTCATCCGGCCAGTTCTGACCTGGCCGATCATTGCTCTCAGTTCACGCTCTTCCATCGAAAGGCCTCCTCGAGATAGGTCAGCAGCAGCGACCGAGTGGTTGGATTCTTATAGTCCGTGGCTTTGGAACTGTCAAGATCGTTGCACGGTTCCGCCGCGCGCGCCTGCTGGTGCCAATGGAGCAGTCGCGACAAGCACAGGATGAGCCTCGTCAGAGCGCCTGGATCACCGCATCGGCGGCCTCGCGCGTGGACGCGGTACCGCCGATGTCGCGGGTGCGGGCCCGCGGGTCGGTCAGTGCCTTGGCCACGGCGGCCTCGATGTGGTCGGCCGTGCGGGCCGCCACCGCGTCCTTGTGCTGGACGGAGAGCCAGCGGCACATCATGGCCGCCGACAGGATCGTGGCGATCGGGTTCGCGATGCTCTTGCCCGCGATGTCGGGCGCGGTGCCGTGGGAGGGCTGAAACAACGCGTACCGGTCACCGATGTCCCCCGACGGCGCCATGCCGAGGCCGCCGACGGTGGCCGCGCCCAAATCCGAGAGGATGTCGCCGAACATGTTCTCGAGCACCACCACGTCGTACCGCCAGGGCGCCTGGATCACGTACATCGTCATGGCGTCTACGTAGGCAAAGTCGGTGCGGACGTCCGGATAGGCGCGCGCCGTCTCCTGGAAGACCTGCCGGAAGAAGGCGTAGGAGCGGAAGACATTGGCCTTGTCCACGCAGGTCACACGCGGGATGCCGTCGGCCGGCGCGCCCTTGCCACGGGCGCGGCACAGCTCCAAGGCGCGGCGGACGATGCGCTCCGTGCCCTTGCGCGTGATCACGAGCGTGTCCACGGCCAGGTCTTCGCCGACCTTCGAGCCACCCCCGAGCGAGGCAAAGAGCCCTTCGGTATTCTCGCGGAAGATCACGTAGTCGATATTGTGGCCCGCCGGCACGTTGAGCGGAGTGGGCACGCCCGGGTAGAGCTTGATCGGGCGCATCCCCGCGTAGAGATCGAGAGTCATCCGGAGCGTGATCTGCGGCACCAGCTCGGTGCCGTCGGCGTGACGGATGTCCGGCAGCCCCGCCGCCCCGAACAGGATGGCGTCCACCGAGCGGCAGAGCTCGACGGTCTCCCGCGGCAGGTCCTCGCCAGTGCGGCGGTAGAGCGTCGCGCCCACTTCGCCCCTCTCGAAGCTGAACTTCAGGCCCTCAGTCTCGACGGCCTTGAGCACGCGCACGGCCTCCCCGACCACGTCGGGCCCGATCCCGTCGCCTCCGATCTCCGCGATCCGGTAGTGCGCCATGCTAGGTGGCCTTTGCCGCGAGCATGCGCACCGCGACGTCGATGGCCTCGACCATGCTCTCGGGATTGGCGATGCCCTTCCACGCACGGTCGAAGGCCGTGCCGTGGTCCACCGAGACCCGCAGGAACGGCAGCCCGATCGTCACGTTCACACCCGAGAGCCCCGTCCACGTCCCCTTCGCCTCGTCGTAGGTGAAGCCCAGCGTCTTTACCGGCACATGCCCCTGGTCGTGGTACATGGCGACCACGATGTGGAACTCGCCGCCCCGCGCGCGAGAGAAGAGCGTGTCGGCGGGCAGGGGGCCGTAGACATCGAGTCCCTCGCGGCGCGCCGCCTCCACGGCGGGGATGATCTGGCTCTTCTCCTCGTCACCGAAAAGCCCGTCCTCCCCGGCATGAGGGTTGAGGCCGCACACCGCGATGCGGGGTCGGCGCTCTCCGAGAAAGTTCATGGTCGCGTGAGCGAGCTGGATCACGCGGAGCACGCGCTCGCGCGTGACCAGATCGGGCACGCGGCGCAGCGCCACATGCGTCGTCACGTGGATGACCTTGAGCTCCTTCCCCATCAGGAGCATGGCGAAATCCTTCGTGCCGGACAGCGTGGCCAGGATCTCCGTGTGGCCAGAGTGCTGCAGCCCCGCGGCCGCCAGCGCCTCCTTATTGATGGGCGCGGTGACGATGGCGTCGATCTCCTTCGCCTGACAGAGCCTCACCCCGGTCTCGATGTACGCATAGGCGGCGCGGCCCGCCTCCGGGCTCACGGCGCCCTTGAGGAGCGTCGCGGCGTCGACCCTGGCCAGGTCGAGGCACTCGAGCGTGCCCGCGGCGAAGGCGCAGTCGGCCACGCGCGTGACGGCGTGAAGCGCGAGCGGGGAGCGCAGCATGTCGAGCGTGGCCGCCATGACCGAGCGGTCGCCGATGACCACCGCCCTGCAGGAGGCCGCGACATCGGGGTGGGCGAGGGCTTTCGCCGTGATCTCCGGCCCCACGCCGGCGGGGTCGCCCATCGTGATGCCCAGAACGGGAAGACGAAGCGCCATCAGACGGTTCCTTCGAGGAGAGAGAGAAAGAGATTGGGAGCGCCGAAGCCGCCAGCCTTGGTCAGCAGCGAAAGGGTCGAGCCATTGCCCGTGACCAGGGTCCCGATCGCGAGACCGCTCAGGGGCGCGCCCGTGACCTCGAGCCGCGATGCGCCGAGGGCCTCGAGCAGCGCCCACGCGGTGTCGCCGCCGGTGGCCGCAACCACATCCGGCTCAGCTTGGGCGACGATGTCGGCCGCCACGGCGGCGAGGGCGGCGGCCATCTCGGCCCAGCGCTCGGCGTCGGCGCTGTCGCTCGGCGCGCGCGTGGCGATATAGGCCGGACGGCCCTGAGCGAGCGCCTTGAGCACGGGCCCGCGATCGGGCTCGCGGACGCCGTCCACCCAGCACCCCGTGGTGCGCGCATCGGCGAGGGCCTGGACCTGGGCGCGCGTCGCGGGGTGCACGCTGCCCGCAACGATGAGCCAGCGCCGGGTTCCGGGCAAGGCGCGAGGTGGCGGCGGATACTTCAACGCGCGGGCCATGGCGCCCGCGAGCCCGGCCGAGCCCGCGAGAAGGAGCGGCGGGTCCAGGACCAAGGCGGCGCGCGCGAGCGCGTCCAGGTCCGCATCGGTCTCGGCATCGGCCACGATCAGCTCGCCGGCTGCCTCGTCGAGCGCGCGGCACAGCGCCTCGTGGTCCCAGCGCACGTCAGAGAGCCGGAGGTGCGCCACGGTGCGCTCCGTGCCGTCCTTCGCGATGTCGATCACCGAGGAGGTCGGGCCCGGATAGAACGGGTCCTGGCCGATGGGGGATTCGTGAGCGAGGATGCCGTCGACGCGCAGGATGCCGTCCACCACCGTCCGCCCTTGGCCCGGGAATGCCGGGCAGACGAGAGCAGCGCGAAGCCCGGTGGCGAGCAGCATGGCGTCCAGTTCTGCCGCCACCTGCCCGCGCAGCGTGGAGTCGAGCTTCTTCACAGCAGGGCCCAGGGCGAATCGCGGCGCGAGATGGCGCGCCATGTCCCAGACCTCCTTCGCGGCCTGGCCGGCATCGAGCGCGCGCGTCTCGGTGTCGGCCGCTACCACGTCCCGGTTCGGGTCGAAGGCGAGACCGTCGGTCGCGATCCCGACGGGACCCGCGCCCGAGAACAGCGCGCCTGCGTCGCAGGCTCCGGTGAGGTCGTCGGCGATGAGCGTCGCCAGCATGGGTTGTCTAGCACCCTATCACAGAACCGCGGGCCGGCGCGGCGCGCGCGCCTGTATACTGGTCGCGTGAGATTTCCCTCCGCCCTCGCGCTCGCCCTCGTCCTGCTCGCAGTCTCGACCACGGCCCCCGGGGCGGAGGATCCCGCCGCCGCCCTCAGCCTGATCCGTCCCAAGCCGGCCCGGACGGCCAAGGACTTCCAAGTCGCGACGCCCGACAAGGGCCAGTTGCGGCTGGCCGACTTCAAAGGCAAGGTGGTCTTCCTCAACTTCTGGGCCACGTGGTGTGAGCCGTGCAAAGAAGAAATGCCGGCCATGGAGCGGCTCTACCAGAAGTACCGCGACCGCGGGCTGGTGGTCCTGGCGATCTCGGCCGACATCGAGGGCGCCAGTGTCGTGGCGCCGTTCGTGAAGAAGCACAAGCTCACGTTCCTGATCGGGCTCGATCCCAGGATGAACGTCACCAGCCTCTACGGCGTCTGGGCGGTGCCGTCCACCTATATCATCGACAAGCAGGGCAAGCGGATCCTGTTCGCCAACGGCCCGCGCGAATGGGACAGCCAGGCCGCCCACGCGCTGTTCGAGTCTCTCCTCCAGTAAGGCGCGCGCATGGCCCAATCCCTCGGCGTCCTGGTCGCCTTCTCGGCCGGACTCTTCTCCTTCCTGTCGCCGTGCGTGCTGCCGCTCTTCCCGTCCTATCTTTCGTTCATCACGGGCATGTCCGTGGACCGGCTCACCCATGACATCGCCCCCGAAGCCCGCGTCCGCGTGGTGCTGCACTCGTTCTTTTTTATTGCCGGCTTCTCCGCCGTTTTCGTGAGCCTCGGGGCGTCCTTCAGCGCCCTCGGGCAGTTCCTGCTCGACTACCGCGACCCCATCCGGATCGGCGGCGGCGTGCTCATCATCATCTTCGGGCTGTACATCACGGGCGTCCTCAGGATCGGTCTCTTCGGCCGCACCCGGCAGCTGCAGATCCAGAGCAAGCCGGCGGGGTTTCTGGGCTCGTTCGCAGTCGGGCTGACCTTCGCCATCGGCTGGACACCCTGCGTGGGGCCCATTCTGGGCTCCATCCTCACGCTGGCCGGCAGTGAGAAGACGGTGCGGCAGGGCGTGGTGCTGCTGATCGCCTACTCGGCGGGGCTCGGGCTACCGTTCCTGCTCTCATCGATCGCGCTCGGCGGCTTCCTCCGCTTCTTCAAGCGCTACCGCCCGTTCATCCCGGTGGTGGAAGGTGTGGCGGGGCTGCTGCTCGTCGTCGTGGGGATCCTGGTCGCGACGAACTATTACATCGTGCTGAACTCATGGGCGATCAGCTTTACTCCCGAGTGGCTCCTGAAGCGCCTCTAGTGAATTCCCTCGTGTCGCCGTTCTGGCTGGTCGGCCTAATGGAGTAGGCTCTCGGCCGCTTCCATCAGGCTTTCCGAAAGCGTCGGATGGGCGTGGATGGTGACGGCCACGTCCTCGACGAGCGCGGCGGTCTCCACCGCGAGCGCGCCCTCGGCGATCAGCTCGCCGGCGCCCGGCCCCACGATGCCCACGCCGAGGATCCGCCCGGTCTCCGCGTCGGCCACGAGCTTGGTCAAGCCGTCGGAGCGCCCAAGAGTGGCCGCGCGGCCTGAGGCCGCCCACTGGAACTTGGCGAGCTTCACCGCCCGTCCGGCGCGCTGGGCCTCGGCTTCCATGAGGCCGCACCAGGCCACCTCGGGATCGGTGAACACGACGGCGGGCATGGCCACATTGTCGAATGCCGATGGTCGCCCCGCGATGATTTCGCCCGTCACCTTGCCCTGGCGCATGGCGCGGTGGGCCAGCATGGGCTCGCCCGTCACATCGCCCACGGCGTAGATGTGCGGGTCTCCGGTGCGGCACCGCTCGTCCACCTGGATGAAGCCGCGCTCGCCGGCTTTGACGCGCGTGTTCTCGAGACCGAGGCCCGCGCTTTGGGCTTGTCGCCCGACGGCCACCAGCACGCGATCGAAGCGCTGCGCGCCCACGCCTTCCAACTGAGCCTCGAGGCCGGCGCCGGCCTCGCGCAGGCCGGTGACCCGCGTGTTGAGATGGACGGCCGCGAAGAGTTTTTCGACCCGCCGCGCGAGCGGCTGGACCAGGTCGCGGTCCACGCCGGGCAGCAAGCCGTCGGTCATCTCAACGAGCGTCACGCGGCTGCCGAGCGCCGCGTATACCGTGCCCATCTCGAGCCCGATATAGCCGCCGCCGATCACCAACAAGTTCTCCGGGACGTCGGGCAGCTCTAGCGCGGCGGTGGAATCCATGACGCGGTCGCTGCGAATCGCGACGCCGGGCAGGGGACTCGGCAGCGAGCCCGTGGCAATGACGGCGTGCTTGAAGCGGACCTTCTGGGGCTCGTCGCCTTCCACCCGCAGGCTCCGCGAATCCTCGAACACCGCGCGGCCGCCGATGACCTCGACACCTTTGCTCTTGGCCACGGCGGCCAGCCCGCGGGCGAGCTTGCCCACGACGCGCTCGCTCTTCCACTTGCGGAGGGGGTCGAGCGACAGCCGCGGGTCGCCGTAGTCGAGCCCGAACTCTTTGGCCCGCTCGACTTCGTGCATGACCGCGGCCACGTGGAGAAGCGCCTTCGAGGGGATGCAGCCTTCATAGAGGCAGGCGCCGCCCAGCCGCTTGCCCGCGTCCACCACCACGGTTTCCAGCCCGAGCTCGGCGCACCGAAAGGCCGCGGAGTAGCCGCCAGGCCCGCCGCCCACCACGGCCACGTCCACCTCGGTCACCAGATCGCCCATCACCATCTCACCACTCCCAGAGCAGGCGCTCGGGCGCCTCGAGACGGCGGATGATGCCGGCCGCGAAGCGCGCGCCGTCGGCGCCGTCGGCGATGCGGTGGTCGAAGGTGAGCGTCAGCGGCAGCATCATGCGCGGCACGATCTGGCCCGCGCGGACCACAGCCTTCTCGCGCCCCCGCGCCACGCCGAGGATGGCCACCTCGGGGTAGTTGATGATGGGGATCGCGCCCGTGCCGCCGAGAGCGCCGATATTGGTGATGGTGAAGCTGCCGCCGCGGAGATCGTCGAGCGTGGCCTTGCCCGCGCGCACTCGCTCGGCGAGAGACGCGAGCTCCTTCGCCAGCTCCATGACAGGCTTCTGGTCCACGTCCCGGATGACCGGGACAATCAGCCCGCGATCGGTGGCCACGGCGATGCCCAGATGGTAGTAGCCCTTGACGATCATCTCGCCCGCCGCCGGATCCAGGCTCGCGTTGAACTGCGGGTGGTCCTTGAGGGCGAGCGCCGCGGCCTTGAGCAGAAAGCTCGTCAGCGTGAGCGTGATGCCGCGGTGCTTGGCCTCTTCCACGTTTCGGAGGATCAGGGCGTTGAGCTCGGTGATGTCGGCCTTGTCGAAGTGCGTGACGTGGGGGATCAAGGCGGCCGAAAGCGCCATGCGCTCGGCGATGGTGCGGCGCAGATGGCTGAGCGGCTGGCGCTCCACAGGGCCCCACTGCTCGAAGCGGGGCAGCGGCGGAGGCTCGAGGCCGACCTGGACCAAGGGCTTGGCCGGTCCCGCGGGCTCGGCGGCGCGCTGCGCGGGACGGGCTGGCGCGGCGGCCGGGCGCTTGCCCGCGGCCCCGCGCACATCGTCATCGGTGACACGGCCTCCGGGCCCGCTGCCTCGCACCGTCGCGAGATCGACACCGAGCTCGCGGGCGAGACGGCGCGTCGCCGGTGTCGCAGCCACCGGCCCGCCTTCGGCGCGCGGGGCGCTCGTGGCTGGAGCGGGCGTTGGCGCTGCGGCTCTCGCGGCAGCGGGCGCCGCCGCGCGCGATGGGCCGCCGCCATCCGCGTCTGCGAAGGTCACGAGCACGGCGCCGACTTTGACCCTTTGCCCCGGCTGAACGTGAATCTTCTCCACGCGTCCGCTCATGGGCGAGGGGATCTCGACCTGGGCCTTGTCGGTCTCGACCTCGAGCAGCGGCGCGTCTTCCTTGATGACGTCGCCTTCATGGACCAGCACGGCGCGGATCTCGGCCTCGGTCAGGCCTTCTCCCAAGTCGGGCAGGAGGAATTGGCGGGACATGGGGGAGTTAAAAGGCGAGGGTTTCGCGCGCGGCGCCGAGGACGCGCGCCACGTCGGGCACGGTAGCCTTCTCGCGCGCGAAACCAACGAACGGCACGTCGTAGGCCGTGACGCGGCGGATCGGCGCCTCGAGCGAGAGGAAGGCGCCCTCCATGATGCTGGCGGCGATCTCGGCGCCGGCGCCGAAGCTCTTGGGCGCCTCGTGGACAATGACCGCGCGCCCGGTCTTGCTCACGGATTGGACCAGCGTCTCCCGGTCGAGCGGCGAGATCGTGAGCAAATCGATGAGCTCGGTCTCCACCCCGTCCTCGTCGCGGAGCACGTCGGCAGCCTCGCGGCAGACCCGCAGCATGGCGCCATAGGTTACCAGGGTCAGGTCCTTGCCCTCGCGATCCACATGGGCGCGGCCGATGGGCATCGCCTCGATCTCGTCCGGCACCTCTTCCTTGGCGGCGTGGTAGAGCGCCTTGGCCTCGAAGAAGATCACGGGGTCGGGGTCCCGGATGGCGCTCACCAGCAGCGCGCGCGCGCTGCGCGGGCCTGAGGGAATCACCATCTTGAGCCCGGGAATGTGCGCGTAGAACTGCTCCTCGCTCTCGGAGTGGTGCTCGAGGGCCCGCACGCCGCCGCCATAGGGCATGCGCACGACTATCTGGCAGTGGAAGCGCCCCTGGGAGCGCTGGCGGTAGCGGGCGACGTGGTTCTCGATCTGGTGGAAACACTGGAAGGCGAAGCCCGAGAACTGAATTTCGCAGATGGGCTTGAGGCCATAGAGCGCCATGCCCACCGAGGCGCCGATGATGCCCGCCTCGGCCAGCGGGCTGTCGATCACCCGGTTGCCGCCGAACCTGCGATGGAGATCCTCGGTGCAGCGGAAGACGCCGCCGTCCACTCCCACGTCCTCGCCGATGACGAGCACGTCCGAATCGCGCTCCATCTCCTGGAGCAGCGCCAGGTTCAGCGCCTTGACCATGTTCAGTTTTGCCATCGGCTGGTCCTGCGCTGGCCGCGCATCGGGGGAGGATCGGGCGGAGGGGCGGGCTGCTCTTCATCGGCTCGGCGTGCGACGGCACCTCGCAGTCGCGCTTCGAGCTCGGCGCGCTCCTGCTGCAAATGCGGTGGCAGCTCGCCATAGGCGTGATCGAACATCCCGAGCGGATCGGCGGCCGCCGTTGCCTCGAAGGCCTTGACGGCCCGCGCGATCTCGGCGTCCACCTGCTCCTCGAGCCCCTGCTCGAAGAGATTCTTCTTCTCGAGATAGGCGACGAAGCGCGTGAGCGGATCCTTTCGCTCCCAGGCCTTGACCTCCTCATCCGAGCGGTACTTCGTGGGGTCATCGGCGGTGGTGTGCACTCCCAGGCGATACGTCACGCATTCGATCAGCGTCGGACCCCCGCCCGCGCGGGCGCGCTCCACGGCTTCGCGGCTCGCGGCATAGACGGCCAGCACGTCGTTGCCGTCCACCTGGATGCCGGGGAAGCCGTAGGCCAGGGCCTTCTGGGCGATAGTGCGCGAATGGGTCTGCTTCTTGAGGGGCACCGAGATGGCCCACTGGTTGTTCTGGACCACGAAGACGATGGGCGAGTGCCAGACGCCGGCGAAGTTGAGCGCCTCGTGGAAGTCGCCTTCCGAGGTCGCGCCGTCGCCGCAGTAGGCCATCACCACCGCGTCGCCGCCCTTGTACTGGATCGCGTAGGCGAGGCCCACCGCATGCGGCAGCTGGGTCGCCACCGGGATGGCGATCGGCAGGTCGCGCTGCTCGGGAGCGGGCTGGCCGCCCTCGAGGTAGCCGGCGAAGAAGAGCAGGAACTTCTCGATGGGCCAGCCGCGCCAGAGCATGGCGGCCGTCTCGCGGAAGGACGGCACCATCCAGTCCGTCGGGCGCAGGGTGAAGACGCTGCCGAGCTGTGAGGCTTCCTGACCCTTGATGGGCGCGAACGTGCCGATGCGGCCCTGACGCTGCAACCGCAGCATTCGCTCGTCGAGACGGCGGCCCAGCAGCATGGCGCGGTAGAGGCGCTTGAGGTCCGCGCCCGACAGCTCGGGCTCCAGCGCGGTGTCCAGGTTGCCGTCGCTGTCCAGGATGGACAGGTACTCGATGGCAAATTGCGGTTCGAGCCGGGTCCTGGGCATGGCGGCGACCCTCGCGCTACTATTCTACTCCGGACGACCCTAGCCGGGGTGAGTGAAAGCGGGTATTCTCCGTGCCATGCGCGTCCGGGTTCGGGTTCCCGCCAGCTCCGCCAACCTCGGGCCGGGCTTCGACGCGTTGGCCCTGGCGCTGGCGCTCCACAATGAAGTCTATATAGATGAGGCGGACCGTGTGGCCGTTGCCGTGGAAGGCGAAGGCGCGGGCCGGCTGGACGCGGGCGCCAGAAACATCGTTGCCCGCGGCGCGCAGACGGCGTTCGAAGCCGCCGGTCGCCCGTTTCGTGGCGCGACCATCCGCTGCCTCAATCGCATTCCCCTGAGTCGTGGTCTCGGCTCGAGCGCCGCGGCCTGGGTGGGCGGGCTGGTCGGCGCCAATGCGCTGCTCGGCGAGCCGCTCGACCGGGAGGCGATCCTGGCCCTGGCCGCCAAGGCCGAGGGCCACCCGGACAATGTGGCGGCGGCCATGCTCGGCGGGCTCACGGTGTCGTGCGCGGTGGGCGAGCGGGTGATCGCCGTGTCCCTGCCGGTCCCGGCGGAGCTTCGCTGGGTGTTGCTCGTTCCCGACACCGAGGCCTCCACGCGCGAGGCGCGGGCCGTGCTTCCCGAGTCCGTCCCGCGAGCCGACGCCGTCTTCAATGTCCAGCGCGTGAGCCTTCTCCTCGCGGCGCTCGGTGCCGGGCGCACCGATCTGCTCGAGATCGCCATGACCGACAGGTTGCATCAGCCCTACCGCCAGCGGCTCTTCCCGTGGCTCGAGAAGGTGACGAAGGCCGCGCAGGACGCGGGAGCGCTCGGATCGGTGCTGAGCGGGGCCGGGCCGTCGGTTTTGGCCATCGTTCGCGATCCGCCGGATCGCGTGGCCCGTGCTATGGAAGACGCCCTTCGCTCCTCCGGCGCCTCCGGCAAGGCCATCAGCCTCGCGGTGGACACGGTGGGCGCCCACTGGGAGAAGGCCGCCTAGGGTTGGCCGTGCTCCGGGCCGGCCTCGAGACGCTCCGGAGCCGGCCCAAGACTTGACTCCTGGTCCGACCGGGCTGTACGATGGCTTGACCGTGATCAAAAGTGATCGGTGGATTAGGCAGATGGCGCTCGAAAAGGGCATGATCAAGCCCTTCGAAGACCGCCAGGTGCGCAAGGGCATCATCTCCTATGGGCTGTCCTCGTACGGTTACGACATCCGGATCGCGGACGAGTTCAAGATCTTTACGAACATCAACACCACGATCGTGGATCCAAAGGGCTTCGACCCGCGCTCCTTTGTTGACTACCAGGGCGAGGTCGCGGTGATCCCGCCCAACTCGTTCGCGCTGGGGCGCTCGGTGGAATACTTCAAGATTCCGCGAACCGTGTTGACGATCTGCGTGGGGAAGTCGACCTACGCCCGGTGCGGGATCATCACCAATGTCACGCCCTTCGAGCCCGAGTGGGAAGGCTACGTGACGCTGGAGATCAGCAATACGACGCCGCTGCCCGCGAAGATCTACGCCAACGAGGGCATTGCCCAGGTCCTCTTCTTCGAGTCCGACGAGGCGTGCCAGACGTCGTACGCGGACCGGCAGGGGAAGTACCAGGGTCAGCAGGGGATCGTCCTCCCGACGGTCTAGACCCGGCCGAGGCCCCCGGCACGGGGCCAGGAGGTGAGCACGCATGGCAGAGCAAAAGAAGAAGGAGACGAAGCCCACCAAGCCCGCCGAGGGAGAGGATGGCGGCGCGGGCAGCGCCGAGCTGAGCAAGAAGGGCAAGAAGATCAAGGAAGAGCTGGACAGCCTGCTCGACGAGATCGACGACATCCTCGAGGAAAACGCCGAGGAATTCGTCAAGAGCTACGTCCAGCGCGGCGGCCAGTAGTCACGCGGAGGCCGAGGAGGCCCGATGCCGATCTACGAGTACGGCTGCCGTGACTGCGGCGCCGAGTTCGAGAAGCTCGTGTCCGGGAAGGCCGCGGTGGCCTGCCCGTCGTGTGCGAGCGCGCGCGTCATGCGCCGGCTGTCGCTCGTGGGCGTGAGGACCGGCGGAAGCCCCGAGAGGGGCGTTCCGGCATCCGGCGGCGCGTGCTGCGGGGGCGGCGGCTGCGGGTGCCATTAGCGGCGTCATCGCGCGGCGCGCGGTGAGAACGGGGCCCTTCGGGGCCCTTTGAATTTTCCGCGCCGGGCGCGACGACCCAACGCACCGGGCGCGCTGGACAGCGGCGGGGCCGCCCCCTATACTCCCCACCGTGGACCTCAGGCAGCTCGAGATCTTTGTCAAAGTCGCCGAGCTCGGCTCCTTCTCCAAGGCCGCGGACGCGCTGTACCTCACCCAGCCGACGATCTCGGAGCATATCCGCACCCTGGAGGACGAGCTGGGCGTGCGCCTGCTCGATCGCCTCGGCCGCGGCGCCGCCGTCACCAAGGCCGGCGAGCTCCTGCTGGGCTACGCCCGGCGAATGCTGACGCTGCAGCGCGAGGCCCGCCAGGCGATGGACAGCTTCCAGGGGAAGATGAGCGGTGAGCTCCTCGTCGGCGCCAGCACCATCCCGGGCGAGTACATCCTGCCGGCGCTCATCGGCCGCTTCAAGGAGAAATATCCCGAGATCTCCATCACGCTCCTCATCGGGGACAGCCAGGCGGTCATCGATTGGGTCCTCGAGGGCCGGGCGGAGCTGGGCGTGGTCGGCGCGCGGTTGCCCCACCGCAGCCTCGAGTACCGCGAGCTGATGCCGGACGAGATCGTGGTGATGGTACCGGCCGCGCATCCCTGGAACGGGCGCAAGCAGATCACGCTCGAAGAGCTTCGGGGCGAGCCGCTTCTCATCCGCGAGCGCGGGTCGGGGACGCGCGCCGCGCTGGAGGCCGCCCTCGCCGAGGCCGGCACGGATTTCGGCGATTTCCGCATCGTGGGTGAAATGGGCTCGACCCAGGCCATCAAGCAGGCCGTCAAGGCCGGCGTCGGTGTCTCGCTCGTCTCCAAGCGCGCTGTGGAGGAGGAGTGCCGCAGCGCGGCCGCCTGGTGCCTGCGCGTCAAGGACCTCAAGGTCGCACGCGCCTTCCACCTGGTCACCCACAAGGACCGCAGCCGCTCGCCGCTGGCTGAAGCCTTCCGGGCCTTCCTCGAGGCCGACGCCAGCTGACCGCGCGAATCCTTCCCGCGCGGCGGCGTATCCCAATCGCATGGACGGCAACTTGATCGACCCCGCCACGGGCAAGGAGATCCGGCTCACCAGCTACGCGGCCTGCGCGGGGTGAGCGTCGAAGATGGGTCCTGGAGATCTCCAGGACGTGCTCGGGGGCCTCAAGCAGCACACGCACGCCGACCTGCTGGTGGGACTGGGCAAGAGCGACGACGCGGCCGTCTACCGGATCAGCGATGAAGTTGCCATCGTCGAGACGGTGGATTTCTTCCCGCCCATCGTCGACGATCCCTACACCTACGGGGCCGTCGCGGCGGCCAATGCCATGTCCGACGTCTACGCGATGGGTGGCCAGGTCCTCTTTGCCCTCAACATCGCCGGATTTCCCCGGGAGCTCCCCAAGGAGATCATCGCTGCCATCTTCACGGGCGGCGCCGACAAGGTCAAAGAGGCGGGCGGCGTCGTGGCGGGCGGCCACACGGTCGTGGACGCGGAGCCGAAGTACGGGCTGTGCGTCACGGGGCGCGTGCACCCCAAGCGCATCCTGATCAAGGGCGGGCTGCGGCCCGGCCAGCGCCTTTTCCTCTCCAAGCCGCTCGGCACGGGCGTGGTCGCCACCGCCAACAAAGACGGCGCCTGTTCTGCCGAGGTATTGAAGGCGGCCGTGGAGAGCATGCTGAGGCTCAACCGCGCCGCCGCCGAGATCGCGACGGAGACCGGCGCGGCGGGGGCCACCGACATCACCGGCTTCGGCCTGTTGGGCCACGCGGGAGAAATGGTCGAGGCCTCGGGTGCCGGCATCGCGATTCGCATGAAGGATCTCCCGCTGCTGCCGGGGGCGCTCGCGCTGGCGGAGAAGGGCCACTGGAGCGGCGGCATGAAGCGAAACCGGCGGCACGTCGAAGGCACGTTCGGCGCCCGCGGCGCGCTTGCCCTCGACCCGGCGCTGTCTGAGGCCCAGATCGGCCTGCTCCACGAGTCGGAGACCTCGGGGGGCCTGCTCTTCGCGGTGGATCCGACTCAGGCTCCGGCCGTGAGAGAGGGATTCAAACGCCGCGGCGAGCCCTGCTGGGAGATCGGCGAGGTCACGACGGAGATCCGCATCGCCGTCTCGGCATAGCTCCTCCGCGGAGAATGGCTCGGCAGCGTGGCGGTCGGCGGCGGGATCTAGCGGGACTGCTGGATGTCGGAGCGCTTCAGGAACTCGATCAGCTTGCGGCGAAGCTCGGGGGCATGGTCGCTTCTCGGAGGCGGCGGGCCGCGTCCACGGTGCCCTTGTAGGTATTCACGAACGCGACGCAGGGGGCGCAGCCCTCGATGTGCCACTCGAGCAACTCTGCTTTGTCCTTCGGCAGCGAGCCGTCGACATAATCGGCGAGCAGGTCCATGCACTCCGGGCAGCCGATGCCTTGCGACGGTTCGTCCATGCGCTCCTCCCGGCAAGTCAGATAGTGCGCCTGCCGTGATGAGACTGTAACACAGCCATCCGCCGCTCGCCACGGATTGCCTTCCCCGCGTCCGCCGTGTAGGCTTGGCGCAGCCATGGCCGCCCGTGTGGCCCTGATCTCCCCGTTCGCGTCTCCCTCAGTCCGCGGCAACGCCGTCACCGTCGAGCGCATCGCGCGAGGCCTGCGCGCGCGTGGTGTGGAGCTGAGACTGTGGGATCTGTCGGCCGTTCCGGAACCGTCCCTCGAGCATCAGGTGGGCCAGTACGCGCCGACGCTGATCCACGCTTTCCACGCCTTCAGGACGGGCCCGATGGCGCTTCGACTCGCGCGGCGCGCCGAAATCCCGCTCGTGGTCACGATCACCGGAACCGATGCCAACCACGATCTTTTCGATCCCGAGCGCGCCGCCGTGGTCCGCCGCGTGCTGGAGGGCGCGGCGTCCATCACCGTCTTCGATCCGTCCATCATGGCGCGGATCGCGCAAGCGCTGCCCGATGTGGCCGCGCGCATCGCCGTGGTGCCCCAGAGCGCCGTGTTCGAGGACGGCGATGCGGCGTGGCCCACGGCCTCCGCGCTCACCCGCGCCCCCGGCCCCATCTTGCTGTTCTCTGCCGGCATCCGGCCCGTCAAGAACCCGCGCTTCCCGCTGGCGCCGCTCGACGGGCTGATGGCGACCTATCCGACCCTCCAGCTTCTCTACGCGGGACCGATCCTGGATCCGCCGGAAGGCGAGGCGCTGCTCCGCGCGCTTCAGAGCCGGCCCTGGGCGCGGCACCTGGGGGCCATTCCCCACCCGCGTATGCACGCGCTGCTCGAAGCCTCGGACGTGGCGCTCAATTGCTCGGAGTCCGAGGGCGGCATGGCCAACTCGGTGCTGGAAGCGCTCGCCCTCGGCCGCGTCGTCCTGGCCTCGAACATCGAGGGCAATCGCTCGCTCGTCGAGGATGGCGTGACGGGCTTCCTCTTCGACACGCCCGAGGAGTTCGCGGCGAAGTGCGACCGACTCCTGGGTAATCCCGCGCTGCGCGAACGGCTCGGGAAAGCCGGCCGCGAGCGCGTCAATGCCCGGTTCACTCCCGCGCAGGAGTTGGACGGTTATCTCGCGGTGTACGGGCGCCTGGACCCGGCTCTTCGTCCCGCGTGACGGTCGGCCGGCTCCGGCAGTTCCTGGCCCCGAAGGCCATTGCCATCGCGGGCTGTCCGGGCGATTTGAGCCGCCCCGGCGCCCGTCCTCTTGTCTATCTGCTGCGCCACGGCTTTCCGGGCGCCATCTATCCGGTCAATCCGCGCCACACGGAGATCGGCGGCCTGCCGGCTTTCCCCTCGCTCGCCGACTGTCCGTCGCCGCCCGACATGGTCTGGATCGGCGTGCCCGCGGCCGACGTCGCCGGCGTGCTCGAGCAGGCCGCCGCCATCGGTGCCCGCGGCGCGGTCATCCTGAGCGCGGGCTTCGGCGAGATCGGCGCGGCGGGGCGGGCCGAGCAGCGCCGCATCCTGGCCAGGGCGCGCGAGGCCGGCATCGCGCTGATGGGTCCCAATACCCTGGGCTATGTGAACTGCTGGGACCGCGTGGCGCTGACCTTCTCCTCGGTGGGCGACGTGCCGGCCCTGCTGCCGGGCGCGTTGGGGATCGCGTCTCAGAGCGGCGCCCTCGGCGGCGCCCTGCTCAACCGGGCGATCGACCGGCGCGTCGGTGTGAGCGCCATGATCTCGACCGGCAACGAGGCCGACATCACCGTGAGCGAGGCCCTCGAGCACTTCGCCGAGGACGAGCGCACGCGCGCCGTGGCCCTCGTGGTCGAAGGTATCCGCGACGGGGAGCGATTCAAGGCGGCGGCGCGACGTCTGCTCGAGGCGGGCAAGCCGGTGGTGGCGATGAAGCTCGGGCGCTCCCGCGCCGGCGCGCTGAACGCGCTCACCCATACGGGCGCCCTCGCGGGCTCGGCGCGCGCCTGGGAGGCCGTCTGCGCCCACCTCGGCATCGTCGAAGCGCGGTCCTTCGAGGATTTGACGGACGCGGGCGGCTTCCTCGCGCGGGGGCCGCGCCTCGGCGGCCGGCGCGTCGCCGTCGTCAGCTCGTCGGGCGGCGCCGCCATCATGACGGCCGATGAGCTGGAGCGGGGCGGATTCACGCTGCCGCGGCTCTCGGCGCCGACCTTGCGGGCGTTCGCGCCGCTCCTGCCGAGTTACGCGCTCACCCGCGACAACCCGGTGGACGTGACGGCCGGGCTGCCCGAGGATCGCTTCGGCCAGGTCCTGGCCGCCGTAGCGGCCGACCCGAGGGTCGACGCGGTCATCGTGACCGTGACCATGGCCACCGGCGCGCGCGCCACGGAGCGCGCCCGGCGCGTCGTCCAACTGTCGGGGGAGACGGACAAGCCCGTCGTGGTGTGCTGGATGGCGGGTGGTCTCGCCGGTGAAGGCGTGCAGATTCTGGACGGCGGCGGCGTGTCCTGCTTCCATTCCCCGCGCGGCGCCGTCTTCGCCCTCGCGGCGGCGGCCAGCTCCGCGCGGGCACGCGCGCTCGCCGGCAGGCCTCGAGCGAAAGCGCTGCGATTGCGACGGGCACTGCCGCCAGTGGCTGGGCCGCTTCCGTATCGAGTGGCGGCCGCGCTGGCGGCTTCGGCCGGGTTGCCAATCCCGCCCGAGGCGATCGTGCACACTGCGGCGGCCGCCGCCTCGGCGGCGAAGCGGATCGGCTTCCCCGCGGCCTTGAAGATCCTGGCTCCGCATCTGGCTCACAAGACCGAGGCGGCCGCCGTGAGACTGGGGCTCGGCAACCGTCGGGCCGTGGCGCGCGCGGCACGGGAGTTGCTTCGATTGGCGAAGGGGCGCGCCATCGAGGGGCTGCTCGTCCAGAGAATGGTCCGCGGCGCCGAGATGATGCTCGGCGTCACGCGCGATCCGGCCTTTGGCCCGCTGCTATTGATCGGCGCCGGCGGCGTGCACGCCGAGCTGCTCGCCGATACGGCGTGCCGGCCGCTGCCAGTGTCCCGCGACGACGTTCGCGCGATGCTGAGCGATGTGAAGGCAGTGCGCCTGCTGCATGGGCATCGGGGGCTGCCGCCCGGGGATCTCGCGGCGCTGGAAGAGGCAGCGCTTGCCGTGGCGCGGCTGGCCGGCGGGCTCGGCCGGCGGCTGAGCGAGCTCGACGTCAACCCGCTCGCCGTGCTGCCCAAAGGGCGCGGGGCGAGGGCCCTGGACCTCTTAATTGTCGTTCGAGCCGAGACGGGCCCGACGAGCCGCAAGCGAGGAGCCCGGCGAGGCGAGGGCTGAATTGATGCTGGATTCGGACACAAGAGGTGTCAACTAGTTGACGGGTGATTGGGGCGCCTCTATGATGAGGCAACCCGCGGCAGAGGTGAACGTTCCGATCGAAAAGGAGCATTGAATGGCGCAGCCCTCCGTGCCGGCCCCGAATCAGGAAGCGCGCGTTCGCGAGTTCGTCACCGGCTTTCAGACCCTCCGCGCCGAAGTCCGCAAGGTCATCGTCGGCCACGACGATGTGGTCACTCAGGTCCTGATCAGCCTCTTCGCGGGGGGACACGTGCTGCTGGAAGGCGTGCCCGGGCTGGGCAAGACGCTGCTCATCAAGACGCTGGCCGAGTCGCTCCACCTGTCTTTCTCGCGCATCCAGTTCACGCCCGATCTTATGCCGGGCGACATCATCGGGACGAACATCATCGTCGAGGACGATGAGGGCCGGAAGCATTTCCAGTTCCAGCGCGGCCCGATCTTCGGCCACATCCTGCTGGCCGACGAGGTCAACCGGGCCACGCCCAAGACCCAGTCGGCGCTGCTCGAAGGAATGCAGGAAGGGGCCGTTACCGTATCGGGCCACGCCAATGCGTTGCCCATGCCCTTCTTCGTCCTGGCGACTCAGAACCCGATCGAGATGGAGGGCACCTATCCCCTGCCGGAGGCCCAGCTGGACCGCTTCCTCTTCAAGCTGCGCGTGCAGTACCCGGCGCTCGAAGAGCTCACCGAGATCATCGAGCGCACCACTCACGTGCGCGACGTCCAGGTGCAGCGGGTGATGACGGGCCCCCAGGTGATGAGCTTCCGGGAGCTCGTGCGAGAGATTCCCATCGCCTCCCACGTCCGTGACCTGGCCTCGTTCATCGTGCTGGCGACGCATCCGCAGTGGGAGCGGGCCCCGGAGCAGGCGCGGCGCTTCATCCGTTACGGCGCGAGCCCGCGCGGCGCGCAGGCACTGGTCCTGGGCGCCAAGGTGCGCGCCCTGGCCGAAGGCCGCTACAACGTGGCCGTCGATGACTTGCGCGCCCTGGCGCTGCCTGCGTTGCGCCATCGCATCATCCTGAACTTCGAGGGTGAAGCCGAGGGCGTGGATGTGGATCGGCTGATCGGGGAGATCGTGGAGGCGGCGGAGAGCCTGAGCGGCTCGCAGAAAGAAGTTTTCCTCAAGTAACAGCCGGAGGGACCGATGCCCGACCGAATGGTCTTGGAGCGGCTGGTCTCGGATGTGGCCCGGCAGATTCGTCTGCGCCGCGCCGAGTACTACGGGCTCCGCGGCCTTCTGTGGGGCGCCGTCGCGACCATCCCGCCTCTGCTCTTCAAGGAGCTGCTGGGCGGCACGGTCCTGCTCCTGTCGGGCGCCCTCCTCGCCGCCGGCGCCGCGGCCGGGGCTCTCTACGGCCTCATGCTCAACCTTCCGGCGCGGGAGGCCGCCAGGCTGGCCGATCGCGGCTACGCGCTGAAAGACCGCGTGACGACGGCGCTCGAATGGGCAGATCGGCCTGACCGGACGCCCGTCGTCGAGGCGCTCGTCACCGACGCGGTGGCCCATGCCCGGAGCCTGCAGGGCAAGCGGATCATTGCCCGGCGCCTGCCGCGCGACGCCAGGCTCTTGCCCTTGCCGCTAGCCCTCGGCACGCTGCTCGCCGTGGCGCCGCCGATTCCCATTCCCCAGGCCAGCCTGCCGAACTTCTCGTCCTCGCGCGAAGAAGAGGAGGAGAAGCCCAAGGATCGAGCGGGCGAGCTCCAGACGGCCGAGCGACCGCGCGGGGCGCGTCCCGACCCCATCCAGCGCGCCGATGTCCAGGAGCGCACCCTGTCGCCGCGCCTCGGGGCGGGCGGCCTGAGCCAGCCCGGCGATCTCGCCGCCATTTTCAAGGACACCTCGCTGGGCGGCCATGCCCCGGACTTCAATTCCTTCCTCAAGCGGGGTGATGAGCGCATCCGCATGCTGGAGCAGCTCGACAGGCTGCCGGACCTGCAGCGAGACTTCACTCAGAACCAGACCAAAATGGTCTTCCAGAAGGCGAAATCTCTGCGGGGCGGACTCAATCCCAGCCAGATTTCGCCCGAGAAGCTGCGCGAGCTGCTGAACGAGATGGAGCGGCTCGGACGCAAGGGCGGGCCCAACAACTGGAGCGGCGACGTCTTCGAGGGGATGGAGGCGCTCGAAGGCGGGCAGACAGACAAAGCCATGGAAGCGATGGAGCGCGCGCTGTCCAAGATGCGGTCCATGGACGAGAAGGGCCGGGACGGCAAGAATCTGCGCGGCGGCCGCGAGGACGAGCGGCGCGGACAGCGCGGGCGCAACCGTGGCGCCGGCCAGCAGGGTGGGCCGGGCGACGAGGGCGATTTCCCGGAGGGCGAGGGGCTGCTGCCGGGACGCGGCAAGAGCGCCTCGCCCAAGGGGGATCCGACGCAGCGGCTGCGCGGCATGCCCTACGACGTCGGCGTCGAGGGGCAGGCGCGGTCCGGCAAGAAGAGCGGTATCGACACGAACCTGGTGGGACGCGGCGGGCCGATGGCTTCCCGGCTGCAGTACCTGGGCGTGCTGGGCCAGTACAAGAAGATGATGGAAGAAGCCATTGCCCGGGAGCAGGTGCCGCGAGACTTCCAGGGGCAGGTGAAGGAGTACTTCCAGTCGCTGGATGAGAGATAGCGCCGTGCCGACGCTCCGCTCCGGCCAGGTTCTCCTCTCGCCGGACTTCCTCGCCCAGCTCGAGCGTCTCGCGCTGCTCTCGCGGCGCGCGTTCCGCGGCCGCGTCAAGGGCGAGCGCCGAAGCCCCCGCAAGGGCATCAGCGTCGAGTTCTCGGACTACCGTCCGTATGGTGTCGGCGACGACATCCGCTACGTCGACTGGAATGTCTACGCCCGCCTGGATCGCCTGTATCTCAAGCTCTTCGTGGACGAGGAAGACCTCTGCCTCCACCTCCTGGTCGACGCGTCTGCGTCCATGGCCTTTGGCGTGCCCTCGAAGCTCAATTACGCCGCGCGGCTGGCTGCCGGCCTCGGCTTTGTCGGGCTCGTCAATCTGGAGCGCGTCGGAGTCGGCGTGCTGCGCGACCGGATCGCCGAGGGATTCAGTCCCGCGCGCGGCCGCGGCCAGGTGCTGCCGCTCATGGAGTTCCTCGACCGGCTCCGGCCCGGCGGCGGGACGTCGCTCAATGACGGGCTGGCGGCGTATGCCCTCCGCGCGCGCGAGGCCGGCCTGGCCGTGCTGGTCTCGGACCTCATGGACCCGGGCGGCTATGAGCGCGGACTCAAGGGACTGCTCGAGCGGAGCTTCGACGTGCACGTCATCCACGTCCTGGCGACCGACGAGGTGAGCCCGAGCTTCGGGGGGGATCTGCGCCTGACCGACGCCGAGACGGGCGAGCTGCGTGACCTCACGCTCGACGGCGAGGCGCTGCGAGACTACCAGCAGCGGCTGCGGGACTTCCTCGAGCGCGCCGAGCAGTTCTGCCGCGCCAACGAGATCAGCTACTACCGGGCCGTCACGGACACGCCGGTCGAGGAGTTCATGCTCCGCCAGCTCAAGGGACTTCTCCTCGGATGAGCCTGCTGAGCCCCCTCGCGCTGCTGCTGGGCACGCTCTCGGTGCCGCTGCTCTTGCTCTATTTCCTGAAGGTCCGGCGCCGGCAGATGCGCGTGTCGAGTCTGCTGCTGTGGGACCCGGCGCTGCGGGATCGGGAAGCGTCGACGTTCTTCCAGCGGCTGCAGCGCGATCCGCTGCTCATTCTGCAGATCCTCGCGCTGCTGGCCTTGACGCTGGCGCTGGCGCGCCCCGCGGCCGTCGTGATGGGCCACGGCGCGAAGCGGGTCGCCATCGTCATGGACCCGTCGGCGTCCATGAAGGCGACCGATGTGTGGCCCTCGCGGTTCGCCCAGGCCCAGCGCGAGGCGTTGACGCTCATGGGGCGGCTCGGCCAGGGCGCCGAAGTGATGGTGATCGAGGCTGGTGTGCAGCCGCGCGTCCTCGTCCCGTTCACCCGCGACCACGACAGCGTGGTCTCCGCGCTCCGCGGGATGCACGCGCGGGACTTGCCCAACCGTCTCGGCGAGGCGATCCGCACGGCCCGGTCGCTCGTCGGCCAGGATCCGCGCGCGGAGATCCACGTGTTCACGGACGGCGCGCGCCCGGCCGCGGTCCAGGGACAGGGCGACGACGTCCGCGTCCGCTGGGTCGGCGTGGGGCGCCGCTCGCACAACGTGGGCATCACCAGCCTGGCGGTGCGGCGCAACTACTTCGGCACCTTCAACTCCCAGGCCTTTCTCTCGGTGGCGAACTTCTCGAGCGAGCCCCAGACCTTTTCGTTCCGGCTCACGCTCGACGACGAGATGCTCGCCGAGAAGTCGCTCACCCTCGAGCCCCAGGTGCGCCGGGCCGTGGTGGTGCCGTTCAACGACCACAACGGCGGCACCGTCAAGCTCCGCCTCGACGTCACGGACGATCTCGCCGCGGACAACGTCGCCTACGCGGTCATCCCTCCGCCGCGGCAGATCCACGTCCTGCTGGTGAGCGCGGGGAACCTCTTTCTCGAGAAGGTGCTCAAGACTGACCCGCAGGTGACGCTCGAGGTCCGCAAGCCCGAGGACTACGCCGGCGGCATGGAAGGCTTTGACGTCGTGGTCCTGGACAGCGCGAGCCCGCCGCGGATCGGCAGCGGCCGGTTTGTCCTGGTCAATACGGTTCCCGCCGACGTCCCGCTCGAGGTGCTGGGCCGCCTGGACGCGCCGATCATCATGGATTGGGACCGCCAGCATCCGATCATGCGCCAGATCGATTTCGCCAAAGTGGCGATCGAGGACGCGCTGCGAGTGCGGCCGCTGGCGGCCGGCAAGACGCTCGTGGAGGCGGTGGGCGGGCCGCTGGTCTACACGCTCGAGGAGCGCGACCGCAAGGCGGTGTTCTTCGGCTTCGACCTCTTCCGCAGCGACTTCCCGCTGCGCGTGGCGTTCCCGCTCATGCTGTCCAAGAGCCTGCGGTGGCTGCACCCGGCGGGTCTGGATCAGTCGAGCCTCCAGCTCCAGGCCGGGCAGCCCATCCTCCTGCCGGTCGAGCACGGCGTGACGGCGGCAACCGTGCGCACGCCGTCTGGCCGCACCGTGAAGGCGCAGGTGAATCGCGGCGTCGCCAGCTACACGGAAACCGACGAAGTCGGCATCTACGCGGTGATTACCCCGCGCGGCGAGACGCGCGTTGCCGTTAATCTCATGAACGCGGAGGAGTCCGACCTCACGCCGAGCCCGGTGCCGGACTTCGTCGAGGGCGCCCGACCGGAAGCGCCGCCGGTTCCGATCCAGCGGGAGCTGTGGAGCTGGTTCGTGCTGCTGGCGCTGGCCGTGTTCGTGATCGAGGGGCTCCTGTACTGGCGGCGCCAGACCGGCGGCCGGCTGGGCCTGCCCTACGCGCCGGGTGACCGCTGGGCGCTCGGGCTGCGCTGCGCTCTCCTTGCCCTGCTCGTGCTCGCCTTGGCGCGGCCCACCGTTCCCCGGTGGGTCGACCGGCTCAACGTCATGTTCCTGCTGGACGTGTCGGACAGCGTGAGCCTCGCGGCGCGCGAGAACGCCTTCCGTTTCGCGGCCCAGGCGGTCCACTCCATGCGGCCGGACGATCAGGCCGGGTTGATCGTGTTCGGAGAAGAAGCGGCCCTCGATCAACCGCTGCGGGCGGGGGCCAAATTGGAGCGTCCCGAGGCCTCCGTGCCCGGCCGCGCGACGAATCTCGCCCAGGCGCTGCAGCTCGCGCTGGCCACCACGCCCAGCCGCCATGCCAACCGCTTCGTCCTCCTCACCGACGGCCGCCAGAACGCGGGCAATGCCCTGGCGGTGGCCCAGGCCGCGAAGGACGCCGGCGCCGACATCTACTATGTTCCGGCGCCGCTCACCTTCGTCCAGGAGGTCGTGGTCGAGTCCCTCGTGCTGCCGCAGGAGGTGAAGTTCGGCGAGCCCTTCCAGGCCAGAGTCGTGGCGTGGAGCCAAGCCGAGACCCAGGGCCGCCTCGCGCTGTACCGCAACGGCGAGTTCCTCGGCTCGCAG
>Ga0207646_10001471_pt1 | contig 29140 bp, 27 predicted proteins | sample KBSK5502metaG_FD_184343 | JGI IMG/M metagenome (GOLD analysis project Ga0207646, IMG submission 184343) | Corn, switchgrass and miscanthus rhizosphere microbial communities from Kellogg Biological Station, Michigan, USA - KBS K5-50-2 metaG... | ecosystem: Host-associated > Plants > Roots >...
TCAACGATCTCGTATGGCCGATCGCGGATCGCCGTCATGCGCTTCACCGGGAAGCCGAGCAGCCGAAGCCGCTCCGCGAGCCAGTGCGAGTTGGAGTCGAGGGTGAAACCGCCGACCAGCTCGTCACCGATTGCAACGATCGACGAGGCAGCCATACGGGCAGCAACATATAACCTCTCGAGAGTGGAGCGCGTGCACGGCGTCGTTCGTGGCGATGTGCAAGGGGTCGGGTTTCGCTACTTCCTCGTCCGCGAGGCGCACAGCCTTGGGCTGCGGGGCTGGGTTCGGAATCGCGACGACGGAACGGTTGAGTTCGTGGCCGAGGGCCCGCGGCCCGAATTGGAAGAGCTGCTCGACGCCGCACGCCGCGGGCCCAGCCACGCGCGGGTCAGCGGCGTCCAGGCCGAGTGGTCGGGAGCCAGCGGCGGCCTGCAGCCCTTCGACCTCACCTTCTGAGGCAACCGACTTCGCCGCATCGTCTGTAACACTTCTAAAGCTTTGATCGAGGTTCAGGGGCTCACCAAGTTCTACGACGAGCGCCCTGCGATCCAGGACGTGACCTTCTCCGTGCCCAAAGGCCAGGTGCTCGGTTTCCTCGGTCCCAACGGAGCCGGAAAGTCGACCACGATGAGGATCCTCGCCGGGTTTCTGGGCATGTCGTCGGGCAAGGCGAGCGTCGACGGTTACGACGTCTTCAGCCACTCGCTCGAGGTGCGAAGGCGAATCGGTTATCTCCCCGAGACGACGCCGCTGTACAACGAGATGCGGGTCGCCGGTTTTCTGGACCTGATGTGCCGGCTGCGGGGAGTGCCACCGTCGAGACGGCGAGGGCAGGTCGAGCACGCCATCGAGGTCTGCGGCCTTGGCGACCGCAGCTCGGAGGTCATCGGCAGGTTGTCGAAGGGCCTCCGCCAGCGCGTCGGTCTCGCACAGGCGATCGTCCACGACCCAAAGGCGCTCATCCTCGACGAGCCGACTGCGGGCCTCGACCCCGCCCAGACTCGCGAGACCCGCACGCTGATCAAGGAGATCGGGCGGCAGCACACCGTCATCCTGTCGAGCCACATCCTGTCCGAGGTGGCAGCCACCTGCGAGCGCGTCCTGATCATCAACCAGGGCCGGCTGGTCGCCGACGACACGCCCCAGCAGCTGACCGAGGGCTTCGGGCGCGACCGCGGCCTCGAGATCGACATGCTCGTCCGAGGCGAGGGCGACCCTGCAGGCATCGAGGCGAAGCTGCGTGAGGTGGCCGGCGTCGACGGAGTCGTGGTCACGTCGGAGGGTGACCAGCTGTGGCGTGCTGTCGTCAGCGGTCGCGGTCCTGGGCTCCGTGAGGAGCTGACGCGGGCAGCGGTCGAAGCCGGGCTCGGAGTGCGTGAGGTGCAGGCTCGCAAGCTAACGCTGGAGGACGTTTTCCTGAGCCTCACCACCGATGGCGAAACGTGAGCAAGTCTTCCAGGCGGCGAGCCCGCGCCAAAGTCCGCAAACAGATCACCCAGCAGCGCCACGGCATCCCGGCTGGGCGCGCATCGACAGCGGTGGTGCCGAAAGCCCAGCCTCGAGCCCGTCCGGCGATCAAAGCGGCGCCGGTCGAGGCCGCCCGGCCAGGCGCCGCCGACTCCCTCCACGCCGTGCTGTGGCGCACCGGTCTCCTCAACGTGGCCGCCATCGCGCGTCGTGAGCTGGCGGCGCTCTTCGTTTCCCCGGTCGGGTGGGTCGTGGCCGCGGTGTTCACGTTCCTGGTGTCCGGCTTCGGCTTCATCGGCACGGTGCTCGCGGGTCAGCAGGCGACGATGGAAGGGGTCTCGAACATCATCACCGGCTTGCTGTCGCTGATCCTCATCCCCGTTCTGACGATGCGCCTGATCGCCGAAGAGCGCAGCCAGGGCACGCTGGAGCTGCTGCTGACATCCCCGGTACGCGACTGGGAGCTTGCGGTCGGGAAGTGGCTTGGAGCGTTCGTGTTCTACCTCCTTCTACTCGCCACGACAGTTGTCTATGTGGTCCTGCTGGCCATCTACGTGCCCGACAAGACGAGCATCGCGGTAGCCGGCCTTTCCATCCGGATCGGCGCTCTCGATTTCGGCCTGATCGCCGCGACCTATATCGGGATGCTGCTTGTGGGCGGGGCATCGATAGCGATCGGCGTGCTGGCCTCGAGCCTGACGAGGAACCAGATCATCGCGTACGTCGTGTCGCTGCTGGGCCTCCTGGCGGTCTGGTACATGGCGTTCCTGGTCGGATTCTTCACCACCCCGCCGCTGAGCCTGTTCTTCGACTACGTCGCCGGCTACTACCGCTACCAGGCGTTCAGCCTCGGCCAGGTCACGCTGCGGGACACGGTCTACTTCGCAAGCCTCGCCGTCGGCGCGCTTTTTCTGACGACCCGGCTGCTCGAGTCGCGACGGTGGCGATGAATCGCTGGGCGCGGCGCGCACGGGCCGGCTCCCTCAGCCTGGTCGTGACGCTGGTGGTGGTCGGCCTGCTGGTCGGGGCAAATGTGCTCGCTTCGAAGTCGACGCAGGCGGTGGACCTTACGCGCGGTGGGCTCAACACTCTCGCGCCGCAATCGGTTCTCGCGGCAAAACGGCTGACCGCCGACCTCCACGTGATCGGTCTATTCCGCGCCGAGGCCCGCAACGGCCAGACCGAGGCCGAGGCTCTCGTGAGCCTGTATGCGGCTGAGAGCTCACACGTGAAGTACCGGCGCGAGGATTACAACTCCGACAGCACCGACATCAAGCGCTATGCGGTCAAGGAGCCCAACACCATCGTCCTCGATTACCGGGGGAAGACCGAGCTGCTCGCCGAGGGCTCGCAGGGCGAGGTCGAGTTCACCGCCGCCCTGCTCAAGCTGGAATCAGATCGCGTGCCTCTTGTGTGCTGGGCGATCGGCGACGGCGAGCGCGACCTCAAGGACATCAACCAGAGCACGGGCTACTCGAGCGTCGCCGACATCCTGACCACGAACAACTTCGGAACTCGCGACATGCTGCTCTCTCAGGCCACGTCGATCCCCAGCGATTGCGACGAGCTCGCAATCGTGGATCCCACCACAGAGCTGCCGGCCACGAGCGTGAAGGCGGTCGACGACTACCTTGCCACGGGCGGGAAGCTTCTCGTTGCGGCGGAGCCGTGGGCGAAGGATGCGAAGAGCACCGACTCACTCAACGCCGCGCTGAAGCCCTACGGTTTCGGCTTCTCGGGGGCGCTGGTCATCGAGACCGATCCATCGCGGCGCTCCAGCTCCGATCCGACGACCCTGGCAGTCGCCAATTACGGGCGCTCGGCGATCACGAACGACATCCAGGGCCGCGTGTCGTTCTTCCCGCTCGCCACCGCGATCTCAGGTGTGCAGGCCGCCGGGGTGACGGCGGCTCCCATCGCGACCACGTCGAGCACGTCCTACGCGATCGCAGAGCCCCGCTCGGTCCAGGACCTCGCTCGGAAGGCAGGCGACACGTCCGGCCCCTTCAACGTCATGGAGGCGCTGGAGCAGCCCGCCGGTTCGAAGCGCACTCGAATCGTGATGGTCGGCACGGCCGGCTTCGCCGAGAACCGCACCATGCCGCCGACCAACAACGACGCCAACCTCGAGCTGGCGCTGGCGTCCTTCCAGTGGCTGGCCGAGCAGGACTCGCTGATCTCCATCCCGCCCAAAGCCGGTCGTGCGCTGCCGCTCGCCCTGACGCAGCAGGACCAGAGCACCCTGATCTTCATCACCAGCGTTCTCATGCCGGGCCTGATCGTGTTCGGCGGCGTGATGGTGTGGTGGCGCCGGCGCGTGTTCAGTTGATGGTTCGTATAGAGTTTCGCTCCGCGCCGCTTTTTTCTGCTTCTTGACCGTGGAGGGGTTGGTGGATCCAAATCTGGTTCTGTTCGGGGTGGCCGGCGGCGTGGCCGCCGTCCTTTTTGCAGTCGTCCTGATCCTCCTCGTCCTCCGCCTGCCGACAGGCAATGACCGCATGCGGGAGATCGCTGCCGCCATCCAGGAGGGCGCCTCCGCCTACCTGAACCGCCAGTACACCGTGATCGCGATCATCGGGGTGCTCATCGCCATCGTCATCGGGTTCGCGATCAACTGGACGACCGCGTCTCTCTACATCGTCGGCGCTGTGCTCTCGGCCGCGGCCGGATATGTCGGCATGAACATCGCGGTGCGCGCCAACGTGCGCACGGCCGAAGCGGCTCGGGGAGGCTTGAACGCGGCCTTGCAAGTGGCGTTCCGAGGCGGCGCGGTAACCGGGTTCATGGTCGTCGGTCTGGGTCTCCTCGGCGTATCGGCCGCCTACTACGTGTTCAAGGACCCCACCGCGCTCGTCGGCCTCGCCTTCGGCGCGAGCCTCGTGTCGGTGTTTGCGCGGTTGGGCGGTGGCATCTACACCAAGGCCGCGGACGTCGGCGCCGATCTTGTCGGCAAGGTCGAGGCCGGAATTCCTGAAGACGATCCCCGCAACCCCGCCGTCATCGCCGACAACGTGGGCGACAACGTCGGCGACTGCGCAGGCATGGCCGCCGACCTGTTCGAGACCTACGCGGTGACGATGATCGCGGCCATGCTGCTGGCCTCGCTCCTCTTCAAAGGCCAGATCGCGTGGGTGATCTACCCGCTGCTACTGGGGGCGGTGAGCGTGGTGGGATCGATCGCCGGCACGTTTTTCGTGCGCGTCTTCAACACGCGCTGGATCATGGGGGCGCTTTATGCGGGCCTGCTCGTGGCGGTGGCGATAGCCATCGTCGGCTTCTATCTCGTGACGCAGTGGATGCGCGTCAACGGGTACCTGCAGGCGGGCGGCGGCGTGAGCGATCCCAACAACCTCTTCTTCGCGGGCCTTGTGGGCGTGATCATCACGATCCTGATCGTCGCCATCACCGAGTATTTCACCGAGACCGCCTACTGGCCGGTGCACCTCATCGCCAAGGCTTCGGTCACCGGCCACGCGACCAACATCATCGCGGGCCAGGCGATCGGGATGATGGCGACAGCCCTGCCGGTGACCGTGATCGGCATCGGCATCCTCGTCAGCTACAACCTCGCGGGGCTCTATGGCATCGCGATCGCAGCAGTGGCGATGCTGTCGATGACCGGGATCATCGTCGCGATCGACTCGTACGGTCCGATCACCGACAACGCCGGCGGCATCGCCGAGATGGCGCACCTGCCGGACGAGGTGCGCGGTGTGACGGATCCGCTGGACGCGGTCGGCAACACCACCAAAGCGGTGACGAAGGGTTATGCCATCGGATCAGCAGGCCTCGCCGCCCTCGTGCTCTTCTCCTCCTACACCCAGGAGCTTTCGAAAGCGGGGCATTCGACGACGTTCCAGCTGTCCGACCCGCTCGTCATCGTCGGCCTTTTCCTCGGGGGCATCCTGCCCTTCCTGTTCGGCTCGCTGGCGATGCTTGCCGTCGGCCGGGCCGGAGGCCTCGTGGTCGAAGAGGTGCGCCGGCAGTTCCGCGAGATCAAGGGCATCCTTGAAGGCACGGCCAAGCCGGAATACGGAACCGCGGTGCGCATCGTCACTGCGGCCGCCCAGCGCGAGATGATCCTGCCCGGCATCATTCCCGTCGTCGCGCCGCTGGCCGTCGGCTTCATCCTCGGCCCGAAGGCGCTCGGTGGCATGCTCGTCGGCGCCATCATCACCGGGCTGTTCCTGGCCATCATGATGACCAGCGGCGGCGCGGCGTGGGACAACGCAAAGAAGTACATAGAGGAAGGCCACCTGGGCGGCAAGGGTTCGGAGGCCCACAAGGCCGCAGTCACCGGCGACACGGTCGGCGACCCCAACAAGGACACCGCCGGTCCCGCCATCAACCCCATGATCAAGGTCGTCAACATCATTGCGATCCTGATCGCCGCAGCGGTTGCCTCGAACTACCTGATCCACTAGCTTTAGCCCGGTAGACTTGTCCTGAGGGTCGTGACGGTGAACGACTACCAGAAGGAGATCGCCGACCTCGAAGCCCAGATCGACCAGCTGGTCGAGGCGGAGGGCGACCCGAAGACGATCGCCGAGCTGTCGATGCAGCTGGAGATCCTCAGAGCCATCTATGCGCGTGCCCTCGACCTCCTCGAGCGCGGCCGAAAAGACCCGGAGTTGACGTACGGCCTGCGCATCCAGGGCTACGGGGATTGGACCCTCGACAACGTCTATGCGTTCGTTTACGAAAGGGCGGTCGAGCTGGAACCGCGGGCCCACAGCGCCTTCGTCGGCGGCATCAAGACGGCCGACTTCGCGCTGATGCTCAATTCCTAGCGCGATCGCAGAGCCGGTGACGTTCATCCGGCGCCCGGTCGTCGTCCTTGCAGTGATTTGCCTGGCCGCGTTCACTGCCATCCTCGACACCAGCGTCGTCGGCCTGATGCTCCCGCTCATCGGGCGCGACCTGCACGCCGGCGTCGCCGAGCTTGCCTGGGTGGCGAACGCGTACGTGCTCACATACGCGGTCCTGCTGGCGAGCGCCGGCGTGCTTGGGGACCGGTTCGGACGCAAGCCGGTTTTCATCATCGGCTTGGCGCTGTTCGGCATTGGTTCCGTGGTGTGCGCGCTCGCGCCGTCAATCGGTTGGCTCCTGGCCGGAAGGATCGTGCAGGGCGCGGGCGCCGCGGCGATGCTGACGCTGGCGCTGGCCCAGATTTCGGTCGCGTTCCCGGAGCGCCGGCCGTGGGCGATGGGCATCTTCGTGCTGTTCGGCTCGCTCGGCGGCGTGGCGGGACCGCTGGCGGGAGCCGTGCTCGCCACCGTTGGGGGCTGGCGGTTCATCTTTTGGAACCTTGCCGTCGTCGCGTTGCTCGCGATGCTGGCCGCGGGGGCCGTTCTGGTTGGAAGTCGCGGGGCGCCGCGACGACTCGACGTGCCCGGCCTTGCGCTCATCAGCGTTTCGCTGGTGGCCCTCAACCTCGGTCTCCTCGAAGGAGCCACGTGGGGATGGCTGAGTCTCGCCACTGTGGCAGCGTTCGCAGTGGCCGCCGGCACGCTGGCCTCGTTTGTCCTGTGGGAGCGCGTGTGCAGTGAGCCGATGGTCCGTCTCAAGACCTTCGCCAACGCTTCGTTTCTCGGCAACACGCTCGCCGGCGCATGCGGATGGTTCTTCGCACTCGCGGTGGTGATCTACACGTCGATCTACTTGCAGTCCGAGCTCGGCATGGGCGTGCTCGCTGCCGGGCTGGTCCTGGCCACGTGGGGTTTGGTCAGTGCTGTCGCGGGACTGACAGTGGAGCGAGCCGCCCGGCTCGTGGGTGCGGAGACGCTGCTGGTTGGAGCGCTCGCCGCGATGGCGCTGGTTCTCGCGCCCTGGGTATTTGCGGCGCACACGTGGCCGGTATGGCTGTTGGTCGTTCTGATGGCCCTGATGGGCGCCCCGTTTGCGTACGTCATCGCGCTCAGCGCCGCCGGCGCCTTCACGGGTTTTGCGCCTTCTGAAGCCGGCCTCGCCGCCGCGACGTTCAACACGGCGCGACAGATCGGATCGTCGTTGGGCATCGCCTTGCCGGCAGCGGCGCTGTCGACCGTGCTCAAGGGCCGCACGCTGGCGCCCTCCGTGGAGGGGCTGGGAGCGGCACTCGATGCCGCGTTCACGGTGCGGCTCCTCGTCGTGGTTGCGGCAGCAGCCGCGATCTGGCTGCTGTTCAGGCAGGCTCGGAGCGTCTTACACTCCACCCCCTGATGGAAACTCCGCTCACGCCGCTGGAGTTTGCGCGACGGGCGAGAAAGCTCTACGGGGACCGCGAGGCGGTCATCGACGGCGACCTGCGGATGACGTACGAGCAGTTCTTCGACCGGTGCGATCGCTGGTCGGCGGCGCTGCAGGGCATGGGCGTGAAGAAGGGCGACCGGGTCGCGTATATCGCGCCCAACACACATGAGCAGCTCGAGTCTTTTTATGCGGTGCCCCAGACCGGGGCGGTGCTGGTGCCGATCAACTACCGGTTGACACCGGAGGACTTCGTCTACATCACCACGCACTCGGGATCAAAGGTTCTCTGCGTCCACCCGGATCACATGGAAGCGGTGGACAGCGTCCGCGGCCGGCTCGAGGGAGTGGAGCATTTCATCGCGCTTGGCAGCGCAGGCGGCCGAAGCGGATGGACCGAGTATGAAGCCGCCATCGCATCGGCAAAACCCGATTTCAAGCGCCTCGACATCGGCGAGAGCGACCTTCTAACCATCAACTACACAAGCGGCACGACGGCAAATCCCAAGGGCGTGATGATCACCCATCGGAATGCATGGGCCAACGTCGTCGGCACGCTCGTTCATTTCCACATCACGGTCGGCGACCGATACCTGTGGACGCTGCCCATGTTCCACGCTAACGGCTGGACGTTTGTGTGGATCATCACCGCCGTGGGGGGCACGCACATCTGCCTGCCGAAGGTTGAGCCTGCGCGAGTGTTCGAGCTGATCCGCAAAGAGAACGTCGGTTGGCTTTGCGCTGCACCGACCGTGCTGATCGCGCTCGCCAATGCTCCGCCCGATGTCCGTGGCGAGGTTCCGAAAGGCGTGCATGTCATCACGGCGGGAGCAGCGCCTGCCGCGGCGACGATCGAGCGCATGGAAGGTGATCTAGGTTGGGAGGTGACGCAGGTCTACGGATTGACCGAGACCGCGCCTTTCATCACGATATCCGAGCCGCGGCCGGAGCACCGGCGTTTGGCGCCGGTCGACCGAGCGGTGATCAAGGCGCGGACCGGGGTGGAGTTGATCACGTCGGGCGAGCTGCGCGTGGTGGACACCGACGGAAAAGACGTGCCTGCGGATGGCACGACTCTTGGAGAGATCGTCGCGCGCGGCAACGTGATCATGGAGGGCTACTACAACGACCCCGAGGCGACCAAGAAGGTAATGGGCGACGGGTGGTTTCACACCGGCGACGCGGCAGTCCTGCACCCGGACGGCTATGTCGAGATTCGAGATCGGATCAAGGATGTGATCATCAGCGGGGGCGAGAACATCTCGAGCCTGGAGGTCGAAGGTGTCCTATTACGCCACCCCGCGGTGCAGGAGGCAGCGATCGTCGGGCTGCCGCACGAGAAATGGGGAGAGGCGCCTTACGCATACGTGGTGCTCAGGCCTGCCGCATCAGCGACCGAAGCCGAGCTCATCGCCTTCACTCGCGAGAGGCTCGCCCACTTCAAGGCTCCGCACGGAGTGACGTTCGTGTCCGAGCTGCCGAAGACGGCGACGGGCAAGATCCAGAAGTACGTGCTGAGGAAGGGAGCGGCCGCAGTCGTCCGCCAGTAGGGCCTTACCGGATTCCTTCACCACCAGGCACGACGACGAGATACCCGGACGTAGTAGCGGTCTTCGATCCAGCCGATCGGAGGGATCAGGTAGAGCGATCCGAGCAGGCGCCAGACGCCGCCCAGCTCGCGCAGAACCCGGTTGACCCCGGCCGCGCCTGTGTACTGGCCGCCGTTGGGCTCCGTGGCGACCAACGCGGGCGCGTCCGGCCGGCCGATCAGCTCGATCCGACGGTCGGGGTCGTGGCACTGGACCCAGCGCGCCCTCCGTATTCAAAAATCGCAGGCGCCGTCGAATACCAGGATCAGCCGATCATCCGCCATGGACCGAAACTACACTGACTTTCTACATGGGTGGGCTGGAGCTTCCCTACCGCTACAACGTGGCCGCCGATCTGCTCGACCGCAACCTGGAAGCAGGCCGCGCGAACAAGGTGGCGATCTATTCGGCCGGCGGCGGCACCACGTACCGTGAGATCTTCGGCCTTGCGTGCGGGGCGGCGAGGACATTCAGCGAGCTCGGCGTCAGACGGGAAGAGCGCGTTTTGATCGTCGCCTTCGACAGCCCCGGCTGGGTCGCCGCCTTCCTTGGAGCGATCAGGCTCGGGGCGGTGCCCGTGCCGGTGAATCCTCTCCTCCAGCGTTCTGAGGACTACGACCACTACATCGAGGACTCGCTCGCTCGTGTTGTCGTCGTCGACGGTGCGACTGAGGAGAAGCTGAAGGGGGCGGTCGACCGCGCCTCCGACCCGCCTCACCTCATCCGCGCAGGGCAGATCGCGGTCGAAGAAGAGATCGACCCGGCGCCGACCAGGCGCGACGACATGGCCTTCTGGCTCTACAGCTCGGGCTCGACCGGAAAGCCCAAGGCGGTCGTGCACCTTCAGCACGACATCCCTTACACATGCGTCACGTACGGCGAGCAAGTGCTCGGAATCAAGGAGAGCGACACCACCTTCTCGACCACCGGCCTTTTCCACGCATATGGCTTCGGCAACAACCTCACCCTTCCGTACTGGGTCGGTGCGTCGACCGTCCTCCACGCCGGCCGGCACACGCCTGCAACTGTGCTGGACACGATCGAGAAGCGCCGGCCCACGCTTTTCTTCTCGGCGCCGACCCTCTACAACGCGATCCTCAACTTCGAGGGCGCGCGCGACCGCGACCTGACGTCGATCCGGCACTGCGTCGCCGCGGCCGAGTCGCTGCCCGCGGAGGTTTGGCGAAGATGGAAGGACGCGTACGGGCTGACCATCCTCGACGGCGTCGGCTCGACCGAGATGCTCCACATCTACTGCTCCAACCGGATCGACGACGTCCGGCCAGGGTCGAGCGGCAAACCAGTCCCCGGCTACGAGCTCAAGATCCTCGACGACGAAGGAAAACCGGTGCCCGCGGGTGAGGCCGGCGACCTGTACGTCAAAGGCGACAGCGCCCTTGCGCTCTATTGGGCGCAGCACGAGAAGTCGAAGCGGTCGGTGCTCGGCGAATGGTTCTTCAGCGGCGACCGCTATCGCGTCGACGCCGACGGGTATTACTGGTACGAAGGCCGTTCGGACGACATGATCAAGGTCAGCGGGCTGTGGGCATCGCCGATCGAGATCGAGTCCGCGCTGCTCGAGCACCCGGCGGTGTCCGAGAGCGCGGTGGTGGGCGTCGATGTCGACGGCTTCACCAAGATCAAGGCCTTCGTCATCATCAAGGGCGGGCAAGGCGACGATGCGCTGGCGGCCGAGCTCCAGGAGCACTGCAAGTCGCGGCTGCAGCGCTACCAGTACCCGCACATGATCGAGTTCGTCGTCGAGCTGCCCAAGACCGTGACTGGCAAGATCCAGCGCTACAAGCTGCGCGAGCAGGAAGCCACCACCGCCCGTGCCTAAACACATTGCGGTCCTGCCCTGCGACGGCGCGGGGAAGGAGGTCGTCCCGGAGGCGATCAAGGTGCTGCGCGCCGCAGGCGCCGATTTCGAGTTCGAGGAATTCGACGTCAACGCCGACGCGTACCTGCGCACCGGGGTCGCCATCTCCGATGCTGTGTGGAAACAGCTCGCGGCCGCGGACGCCATCCTCTTCGGCGCCGTGGGCGACCCGCGGGTTCCCGACCCCAACTACCTCCACGGCGTGCTGCTGCGCATGCGGTTCGACCTCGACCTCTACGTCAACCTCCGGCCGGCGCGGCTGTACGACGATCGCCTGTCACCGCTGCGCCGAGAGGACCGCCGCCGAGTCGACCTGTTGATCGTGCGCGAGAACACCGAGGGCCTGTATGTCGGCATGGGCGGGCGTTTCAAGAAGGGCACCAAAGATGAGATCGCGACCCAGGAGGACCTCAACACCTACACCGGCGTCACGCGGATCATCGAGCACGCCTTTGGCGTTGCGAAGCGCGAGGTCGTGATGGTGGACAAATCGAATGCGATGACCTTCGCCGGCGGCTTGTGGCAGGACCGCTGGAAGGCGGTCGCTGCCGCGCATCCAGGAGTCAAGACCCGCCATCTCCTCGTCGATGCCGCAGCGATGCAGCTCGTGAAGGACCCAACTCAGTTCGACGTCATCGTGACCGGCAACCTGTTTGGCGACATCCTTTCCGACCTGACAGCCGAGCTCGTCGGTGGGATGGGCATCGCTCCTTCAGCCAACATCGACCCCCAAAGCGGCCGTGGCCTGTTCGAGCCTGTTCACGGCACGGCGCCGGACATCGCCGGCAAGGGCCTGGTGAACCCCGTAGGGGCGATTTTGAGCGCGGCTATGATGGTGAAACACCTGGGTGCTCCTGACATGGCAGACGCGATCGAGGGTGCGGTCGAATCAGCCATCCGCGCCCGCGAGTGCACGCGCGACATCGGCGGCGAGCTGTCGACCTCGGAAGCAGGCGACGCGGTCGCGAAGAGGCTGAAGGACTGAGGAACCACTGATGGGCATGACGATGACGGAGAAGATCCTCGCGCGCGGGAGCGGCCGCGAGAGCGTGCGCCCCGGCGATCTGATCCTCGCCAAGGTCGACTTCGCGATGGGCCACGACCTCACGATCCCTCCGGCCGGCAAGATCATGCGCGAGCAGATGGGGGCGGAGAAGATCTGGGACCCCGACCGCGTGGCGGTGACCCAGGACCACTTCCAACCGGCCAAGGATGCGGCCAGCGCCACCCTCGGCCGCCTCACTCGCGAGTTCTCGCACCAGATGGGCGTCAAGTGGTACTTCGAGGTGGGGCAGGGCGGCATCTGCCACACGGTGCTGCCGGAGCACGGCCTGGTTCTGCCAGGCGAGCTGGTCGTCGGCGCCGACTCGCACAGCTGCACTTACGGAGCGCTCAACAACTTCGCCACTGGCATCGGCTCCACCGACCTCGCGTGCGTGCTGGCTCTCGGCGAGCTGTGGTTCCGCGTGCCGGAGACGCTGAAGTTCGTCTATCACAACCGGCTGCAGGAGTGGGTCGAGGCGAAGGACCTCATCCTCTACGTGATAGGCCAGATCGGGGTCGATGGAGCGAGGTCGAAGGCGATGGAGCACGTGGGGGAGGCCCTCAAGCACATCGACATGGAGGCTCGCCTGACGATCACCAACATGGCGATCGAGGCCGGCGCCAAGAACGGCATCCTCGAGTTCGACGAGGTGACGCGGGAGTATCTCGAAGGCCGCGCCAAGCGTCCGTATACGCCGGTGTCGTCCGACCCTGACGCGGAGTACGAGAAGGTCTTCGAGTTCGACGCCGCCGCGGTCGAGCTTGGCGTCGCCAAGCCGATGTCACCCGACAACTACGCACCGCTGTCCGAGGTCGAGGGCACCCGGCTCGACCAGGTCTTCATAGGCTCCTGCACCAACTCGCGGATCACGGACCTTCGCCGAGCCGCCGCTGTGCTCGAAGGGCACAAGGTTGCCGATGGCGTGAGGCTCATCATCACGCCCTCGTCGCACCAGGTCGCGATCCAGGCCGAGAGAGAAGGATTGATCGGGACCTTCCTTGCGGCGGGAGCCGCCTGGACGACAGCCACGTGCGGCGCGTGTCTGGGCGGCCACATGGGCGTGCTTGGCGAGGGCGAAGTCTGCCTGAGCACCACCAATCGAAACTTCCCCGGGCGCATGGGCCACCCGAAGGCGATGGTCTACCTCTCCAACCCGGCGGTGGCCGCGGCCAGCGCGGTGACGGGTGTCATCACGCACCCGCGTGAGGTCCTGAAGAAGATGCCGGCGGGCATTGCGTGATCGTCCGCACGCTTTGCGCACTGGCCTTCGCCATGCTCGCCATGACGCCGATCGCGGCCATGGCGGCGGCAAGCCCCAGCCCCGAAACGCTGCGCACTGCGCTTGCCGACCCAATCGATCGAAGCTTCGTCGAGGTCGAAGTCGGGGCGGCAGGGACCCTGGAGGGTCCCTTCGACGCCACGTCTTACGCCAATTACTACGAGCAGTTCAGCCTCGATAAGCAAGCGGGCCAGAGCCTGGTCCGCAGCCTGCAGCGGAATGGCTTTGTCGCCGGCTACGGGAGGCAGTGGTACCAGCCCCGGGCATCGGGATACCTCGGCGAGGTCGTCTTGGTCTTCACCGGATCGTCTGGGGCATCGTCCATCGCGAGCGCAAGCAAGATCCGCTATCAGCAGGACCCTGGCTTCCAGTCTTTGCTCGAACCTAATCTGAACCAGGGCGCATATGCCGTCACCGACGTCAGCGGGGGCTACCACTGGACGGTGGTGATCTTCCAGAAAGGCAGCAGCCTGTTCGCCGTGGCGCAAGGTGCAAGCGACGATTTCATGACAAGTGAAGCTCTCGCGCAGGCTCGGCGCGCTTACGACTTCGCGCCATCGAGCATCATAGCGCCGGCGCGGTCGAGCTCCCGCGCCGGCTTCGCGCAGTACCTCCGGCTGCTCGCAGCCGCGGGTTTGATGCTGCTGCTCGTGGCCGCGACGGTCGTGGCTGTCATCGTCTTCGCAAAGCCGGGCGGAGCGGAATCAAAGCCGTGAGTCTTCCCAAGGTAATTCGCGGCAGGGCGTGGAAGTTCGGCGCCAACATCGACACCGACCAGATCATCCCGGCCAAGTACGCGATCTACTCGCTCGACGAGAAGGAGCTTGGGAAGCACGCGATGGAGGGCGTGCCCGGCCGTGAGGGCTGGGCGGCGCAGGTGCAGCCCGGCGACATCCTCGTCGCGGCGTCGAACTTCGGCTGCGGCTCGTCGCGAGAGATCGCGCCGGTCGCGATCCGCGGCGCCGGGATCTCGCTCGTCATCGCCGACTCTTACGCGCGCATCTTCTTCCGGAACGCCATCAACATGGGCTACCCGATCCTGCAATCACCGCAAGCGGCCGAGGCGGTCGAAGACGGCGACGAGCTCGAGGTCGACCTCGATGAAGGCGTGATCCGCAACTTCACGAAGGGCGACGAGTACCGATCCGAGGCTTTTCCGAAGTTCATGAACGAGCTTCTGCACATGGGCGGGTTGGTGCCCTGGGTGCGCAGGCGCCTGGAGGAACGGCGTGTTGCCGCAGGACGGTAAACCTGTCGAGCTTCAGGAACCACTAGAGGAGCTCGCCCGCGACCCCAAGCGCTTCGCCCACGACCTGGTCTTCCCGCCCACGGACAAGATCCGCGTCTACGACGACACCCTTCGCGATGGCGAGCAGATGCCGGGCGTCGCGATTACGCCGAAGGATAAGTACGAGCTGGCCCGCATGCTTTCTGACATCGGCGTCCACGTGATGGACGTCGGCTTCCCATCTGTCTCCGAGGGTGAGCGCGAGACGATGAGGCTGGTCCTCGAAGGCCGCAAACGCGGAGAGATCCGCCCCGACCTCGAGGTCGTCTGCATGATGCGTTCGACCACTGGCGATATCGACGCCACCATGCGCGTGATCGACTCGCTCGGGTACAAGCGGGACGAGGTCACGTACTTCATCTTCACGTCGGCATCCGACCTGCACGTGAAGTACAAACTGGGCAAGACACTGCTCCACCGAGAAGGCATTCCCGAATCGGAATGGCTCGAGCTGCCGGTCTGGTTCTATCGCGCCGCGAACCTGAGGATGATGTGCGACGCCATCCGCTATGCTCGCGAGCAGGGTGCGACCTCGATCGAGTTCGGCGGTGAAGACGGCAGCCGAGCCGACGTCGAATACATCGCCGAGATCCATCGCGAGGGCCTGAGAGCCGGCGGCACACGGCCGTCCACCCCCGACACGGTGGGCTGCTACTCGCCGTTCGCGGTGCGCGAGTACATCCCGCACATCAAGGCCGCGGCACCTGATGCGCCGCTGGTCGTGCACTTCCATAACGACCTCGGTCTTGGCGCCTGGAACACGGTGATGGCGCTGGGATCTGGCGCCGAGGTGTTCACCACCAGCGTCAACGGCATCGGCGAGCGCACCGGCAACGCGCCGATGCACCAGGTGCTGCTGCAGCTGCGCTACCTGTTCGGCATCGAGATCCCGCATTTCAAGTACGAGAAGCTGCGAGACCTCGCGCGCCACCTCGAGCGCGTGACCGGCATCCCCGTGCAGCCCACCGAGCCGGGCATCGGGCTCAACGTCTTCACGCATGAGTCCGGCATCCACACGGCCGGCATGCTCATCCACCCTGCGATCTACCAGTTCATTCCGCCGGCCGATATGGGCGCGAACGTCGACTACGTATACGGGAAGCACTCCGGGGCGGTGGTCATCGAACACGCGCTTCGAGAAGCCGGCATCCGGCCGGAGCCGGAGCTGGTGGCGAAGGTACTTGGCGAGGTGAAGCGTGTGCGCGAGGAACGCGCGGAGCGGGCCGACTTCTCGGACTTCAACCGGCGCTACTACGAACACCTGGGACACATGGGCCTGACCGCCGACGAGGTCGTCGACATCGCCCGCGCGTTGACCGCGCAAACGGCCTGATGGCGACCACCACCCGGCGCGACACCGCCACCCACGAGCAGTACCTCCAGATCCACCGCTGGATGTCGATGGCCCAGGCGCTCGACAACCGCATGCACATCCTCGTCAAGCAGGGGCGCGCGCCGTTCGTCGGTTCGAGCCGCGGCCACGAGGGCATCCAGGTCGCCTCCACGGCCGCGATCGGCGCAGACGACTGGCTCGTGCCGCACTACCGCGGGCTCGCCAACGCGATCGTGCGCGGGCTGACCATGAAGGAATGGATGCTGGCCGTGTTTGCCAAGGCTGATGATCCGCTATCGGCCGGCCGCAACATCCCAGGCGGTTGTTACAGCTATCGGAAGCTCAAGATCGCCCCGGTCTCGCAGGTGGTGGCGGCCTGGATCCCGAAGGCTTCGGGCATCGCATACGCCTCCAAGCTTTCGGGCGACGGCGCTGTGACCCTGTGCACTTTCGGCGATGGCGCCACCAGCCAGGGTGACTTTCATGAAGGCGTGAACTTCGCGGCCGCGCACAAATTGCCGGTCGTGTTCGTCTGCGAGAACAACGGCTATGCGATCTCGGTGCCGATAAGGCTCCAGATGGCCAACCCCGACATCGCCGACCGGGCTCGAGGCTACGGCATGGTGGGGGTGACAGTCGACGGCACCGACGTTCCGGCCGCCTACGCGGTATGCAAAGAGGCGGTCGAGCGGGCGAGGCGAGGCGAGGGCCCGACCCTGATCGACGCGAAGATCTGGCGCATCAACGCGCACACCTCCGAGGACAACCAGCTCAAGTACCGCACCAAGGAGGAGATCGCCGACGCGGCCGAGCACGACCCGATCGAGCGGTTCCGCTCATGGCTCATCGAGCGGGGCTGGATCACCTCGGAGGATGCGACTCGCCTCCAGGCCGACTGTGACCAGGAGGCGTCCGACGTCGCCGACTGGGCCGAGCAGCAGCCCGACCCGATACCTGAAGACGCGCTTACGAACGTTTTCGCCTGACCGGCTTGTGGTGTCGAGCCTCCGCCGACCACTTCTCCAACTCGGTGCGCCGACGATAGACTGACTTCGGTTGGGCCCCGTGGACGACAAAGAATCTCTGCCGGCTGACTCCAATGACGCCTCCGACACGTCCGGCGACGTGGAGTCGATGCTGCCTGACCTGCCCGAACCCGAGGTCGAGAAGGGGGAGGAGGACGCCGGCGCTCCACCCACGATGGAGCTGACGACGGCCGCCCGTGAAGCGAGAGCCGCTGCCGAGGCGAAGAAGGAAGAAGACGAAGAGCCCGAGAACACGGCTGACAACTCCGAGACGGCGGCTGACAACCCCATGAACCCGGCCGATACGGAAGCACCGAAGCCCGCGCTGCCGATGCAGAAGTCCGCGCCGAAATGGGCCCAGACCTCGCCCGTCGCGGATGATGAAAACGAGAGCCAAAGCGAGGACGGGGAGACGCCGGCGCCCGCTCGCCCGATGCAGAAGCCGACGCCTGAATGGGCGAAGACCGTCCCCGAGACTTCAGAGCCGCTCAGCGTGGCCGAACCACCGATCGACCCGGATGCCAAGCCCGCCGTGGCCATGGCCAAGGAGGCGCCCAAGTGGGCGGAGACGATTCCGGAGCCGGCTGAAGTTGAGGTCGCGGCTGCGACCGATGAAGCCGAACCCAGTAGCGAGCCTGCCGTGATGGCCGAGCCGGCCGTGATGGCGGAACCTGCCGTGACGGCCGATCCGGAGGCTACTGCCGAGCCGGCCGTCCGCGAGCCGACGCCGCCACCCGAGCCGACTCCGCCGCCCGCGGCGACGCCCCCGCCCGTCGCCCCCGGAAGAGCGCCGGCCTCCGCTCCGGCACCCAGCCGAGCACCGGCCGCGGACGCCTGGCCAGAGCCCGCGACTCCGCGCGCGGCGCCGGCCAGCGACGTCTGGCCTCCCGACCCGCCGACCGAGACCACGATGCGGGCCTGGTCTGGCGCGGGTTCCGCCACCCCTGCAACTCCGGTGCCCGACGCATGGCCGGCCGACCCGCCGACGGAGCGGGCGATGCCGGTCTGGTCGCCCTCCGATACGGTGCAGGCCGATACCGCACCTGCCGTCAAGGAACCGATGCCGGCGGCAGCGGCCAGCGCGCCTCCGCCGGTGATTGCTCCGACACCGCCTCCGACACCCGCTCCGACGCCCGCTGCGCCCGCGCCGACGCCGATGCCGGCGCCGGCCATGACCCCGACGCCTCCACCGCCGCCGGCGCCACCTCCGCCCATGCCGCCAGTTGAGGCCCCAGCGCCCATCCCGCCGGTTCCCCCAGTCCAGCCGCAGGCGCCCGTGGTACCGGCCGCGTCGACAGTCGCCCCCTCACCCTTCGATACGGATTGGCCTGGAGCGGTGCCGGTGCCGGCGTGGGCTCCGCAGATCCACCTCGGCTCGACGCCACCGGCCCCAATCCCCGCGCCCGCGCCCGCGATCGAACCGCAAGCGGTCCAAGCTCCACCACCCCCGCCGCCGGCTCCCGCGGCCGCCGCCCCGCCACCACCGCCCCCGCCGCCACCAGCTCCGCCGGCAGCTCCGCCTGGAACAACAACCCAGCAGCCGGCGGCCCATGCGTCGTGGTCCGTGATCCCGCAGAAGCACGTCGACATCAACATCACGCGCCAGGTTCCGACCAACGACGACAAGGCCTACGCGGAATGGTTCGCGTGGGCAAAACGAGGCGGCGCCAAAGCCCCGGCATGCCACTCGGCGGCGCAGGGCGCCTTCCGCGCTCTGTCGAGCGGCCACGACATCGCGACGGCGGTGAAATGGGCCACCGCCGCGATGGCCAGCCCGCCGGCCGCGGTCGACGCGGGCCGCCAGGCCTACTGCGCCTGGTACTCGCTCGCGAACATCGACATGAAGCTGGATACCGCTCGCGCGCACCTGTTTGCGACTGGTGCTGTCAAGGCGTTGGACGCTGGCGCTGATTCAACCCAGGCCGCCAATGCGGGCGCCGCAGCCGCCGGGCTCAGGCGAGGGTAGAAAGCCTCAGCGACGCGGCGCGTTCCATCGTGCCTCGCCGGTCGGATCGATTCCATCGGCCAGGCGCTGCAGGAAGCGCGCAAGTATCCCGGTCCTCGAGTGCGCGTACCGCACGACCTGATCGGCCTCGCGCATGCGCTGACGCTGCTCGGCGATATGGCGGGCTGAATCCTCGGGCAAGAAATTGGACGGGTCCATCGGGTTCATCGCCAACCCCCTTCTAGTTGGTCTCGAGGCGGTTGAGAGCCTCTTCGACATTGATCTCGCCGCGTGCGACCTGTTCCATCAATTCCACCCGAGTCTGTGCGGGCGCCACCGCCGGCCGGTCGATGCCGATCTTGCTCAGCAGAGTGTCGAAGCGCGCCCGGGCAGTCGGGTAGCTGACGCCGAGGTGACGCTCCAGCTCCTTCATGTTCCCGCGCGACGAGAGAAACACGCGAAGCACGTCGCGATCGTCATTCGTGAGCACGCAGAACTCGCATGAGGTGAAGGCGCCCGAAAGCTCAGTCGAGCACGAGGGGCACGTCAGCCTAGTGGTGGCGAGTCGGGCGCTGCAGACCGGGCAGTTCGCCGGCGGCCTGCGCGCATCGGTGCGAGCCATCTACCGGACCTCGATCCTGATGCTGCCCATCGTGCAGTCGCAATCGAGCGTCCCCGCCCCCGTGCCGATGGTTACCTCGTTGCTCCTGACCTCATCGACCCCGACAAATGTGACGTCGCCCATGACGGTGTGGGCTTTGATGCGCACGTTCGAGCTCTTGTCCAGCACCACACGGACCTCTCCCATCCTGCAGCGAATGCTGCTTGCCCCGCCGTCGAGCCGGCCGGTGGCGGCGACCTCGCCCGCTGTCACTGTGAGATCGATCGGCCCTCGGAAGTCGTCGAGCAGGCAGTTCCCGGCCTGCACCTCGCCTGTCACGGGACCTTTGAGGCCTTTGATGTGCAGATTGCCGGCCTGAACGCTGACCGTCAGGACCAAGGCCGGGTTCATCCTGACAGTCAACCTCCGGTCGACCTCGACGCCGGGGATCCTCACGCGGCCCCCGGGGCGGATGAACTCGAAGGTTGCCTCGTCATTGAGCAGCGACTGCTCGATGATCATCGTGTCGCCGTCCTCGCGCGCCTTGTGCGCGCCCTCGGCGACCACGGAGGCAACGCTTGGGTCGCCGACGATCTCGGTGTTGCCCAAGCGGGCGACCAGGCTGACTCGCTTGATGGCAGGTCCCGGTGGGGCGGGGGGCACCGCGGCGGTCGCAGTGGTGCCCGATTTGAGGGCTTCGAGGCGGACGGCGCCTTCCTCAGCCGTGATCGTGCCTGAGGCAACCTGATTGATGATTTCGCGCTGCAGGTCTTTCATGGCCCAAATTAGAAAGCACTTCTTGCCAATTTGTCAAGTAGTAATGTAAAAACTGCAGATTGAGTTGGGAATTAAGCTGAATCCCGCGATGCGGACCACCCCAACGCGCGGAACCGCGGCCGGATGGGCCGCGATCGCGGTCCTGTTCGCAGCGACCACATGCGTCGAAAGCATGTCCTGGACCCAGCTCACGGCGTACACGCCGCTCTACCTTCGCGAGCTGCACGTGCCGGCCGCCCAGGTGCCGAGCTGGATCGCGGCGATGTCGAGCCTCGGATGGATCCTGGCCCTGCCGCTGGCGCCCTTCTGGGGAGTGCTGGCCGACCGGTACAGCCGCAAGCTCGTCATCGTCCGCAGCGCCGCGATCGAGGCGCTCGTGTTCGCGGGGTGGGCGCTGGCGACATCGCCGGTCGTCGCCCTCGTGTTCCGATCGCTGAATGGTTTCATCCTCGGCAACACCGGAGTGATGCTTGCCGTGCAGGCATCGACGACGCCGAAGCAGAGGCTCGCCCTCGCCATCGGCATCGTCGGCGCCGGCTCGCCGGCGGGGCGTGCGCTGGGTCCGATCCTTGGCGCCGCCCTGGTGCATGTGATCGACGTGCGCGGCATGCTGCTCGTCGATGCGGCCCTGTCTCTGCTGATTGCGGTCCTGCTGACCGTGGTCATGCGCGACTCGAAGCACGAACGCCCAGCCGACCTTCGCGTGCTGAGTCTCCTGCGCGGAGCGTTGGACGAAATCCTGAGCAAGCCGTTGGTGTGGCGGCTGTTCCTGGCCACGGCAATCACGCAGGTCGGCCTGTGGACGGTCCTGCCGTACGTGCCCATTTACATCGCGAGGCTGGCCCCCGGCAATGCCGTCACCGCGGTCGGGGTCGTGCTGTCGTCGGTAGGTCTTGGTCAGGCCATCGCGTCGCCGCTCTGGGGTCTCGCCATTCAGCGTCTAGGCCACCGCGCCGTCCTCAACGCGACATCGATCGGCGCGGCGACAGCGTTGACGGCCGTCGCGTTCAGTCATTCCCTGCCGCTGTTCGCGCTCGCGCTGGTGGCCAACGGCGTCTTCGCGGCCGCGATCCTGACTGCGAGCATGGCCGTGATGGCGGCGACGGTCAGCCCCGAGCGTCGAGGCGCGGTCCTCGGACAGATCCTGTTTCCGTTCTATCTCGGCGGCGTTCTCGGACCGCCGCTGGGAGCGCTCGCATTCGGCTTCGGGCAGCTTGCAGTGTTCAGCATCGCCGCCACTCTGAGCCTGGCGCCGCTTGTCGTGCTGCTTACCCTGCGGCCCGCGCCACGAGCAACGGCGTGACGACTCGCATCGGAGTGGTGGCCGATACCCATTGCCCTGAGTTCCTGGATCGCCTCCCGGACCGCCTGTTCGAGGTGCTTCGCGGCGTGGACCTCATCATCCATGCGGGCGATGTCACCAGCCCGGAAACCATCGAGGCCCTTGCCGCCCTTGCTCCGGTCGAGGCCGTTCGCGGAGATCACGATCGTGAAAACCCGGGATGGCCGTTGAGCCGACAGGTCATGGTCGAAGGCCGCCGCATCGTCATCGTCCACGGCAACCGAAGCCGATGGGTCGAGGAGCCGCAGACCCTGTTGTGGACCTTGAGCCTGGGCGCTTACCACCCACACTCCCGTCTCGCGCGGTCGCTGCGCGGGCGGTTCGGGAATCCCGACGCAATCGTGTTCGGGCACACTCACAGACCGCTCATCGAGACGCTCGACGGCACGCTGATGTTCAACCCCGGCGGAGTGCATCAGTGGAACCCGACGACCGCCGGGCGAAGGCTCACGCAGAACCCTGGCTGGTTCGAGTGGTCCTGGCTGCAGATCGCCCGACACATACGCGACCACCCGGCGCCCTCGGTGGGAATCCTGGAGGTGAGCCCGGCCGCCATCGTGCCGAACGTGATCCTTCTGTAGTGGTGCGTCCGGGAAGTCGCTCGCCAATGCATCGGCCTAGTCGGCCGGGCGCCAACCCACCCCACGAAATCTTCGATTTCGCGGGGACCCCGGGCGGCGCTGAAGCCGGCGTCGCCTCCTGCGCGCGCTCGGTCACGCATCTACGCGATGCGCTCCCTCACGTGCTCGTCGGCTCCTTGGCTCCGGCCGCCGAGGCCGCGCCTTGTCGAGCTTATCCCCAGACACACCACTAGAGTCTGGTTTGTGATCGAGCCCACGTTCCGGCCCGCCGGCATCGACGACGCCGAGCTCGGAGCCGATCTGATGACCGCCGCCTATCCAGAGTTTGGGGTGGACCCGGTGCTCACGCGCTACCGGTGGGAGCACCCGCGCAAAGGCTGGACGTTGGGTCGCTTCATCGCGGAGATGTCGGGCAAGCCGATCGCATTCGTCCACTGGATGCACGGACCGCCGGAGCAGGACCCGCAGCGCCACTGCGAGGTTGGCGTCGCCCTCGATCAAGCCAGCCTGGATGCAGAGCTGCTTACGCACCTGTGGCGATGGGCGACCGATCAGGCTGCCGCCGGCGGCTCGCGCATGCTCGAGGCATACGCGGCGGAAGACGAGCCTGAGGTGCTCGAGGCTCTCTCGATCGTCGGCTACGAGCGTGACCGGCTCGAGAAGGTGTGGGAGCTCGACCTCGAGCGTCACGGTGCGACGCTCGTTTCGGAAGCCGAGGCTGCGCGCAAGGATGCGGCGGGCGCGGGCTACGAGCTCACGACTGTCGCCGCCTGGGATGCACCGGCGAAGTTCGAAGGCTTGCACGCCCTCGATTCGCTGACCAGAAAGGACATCCCGACCACCTTCCCGGTCCTCCCGGAGACGTTCGAGAACTTCATGGAACGGCTGAGGTCGCCGGACAGGCCGCATGACCGCTGGTGGCTCGCCGTTAGCGATGGCAAGCCGGTGGCGATGTCATACCTGCGCTTTCCGCCCATCCGCGGGCGGGTCTGGACGGGCTACACCTGCTGCCACCCCGACCATCGCGGACGCGGCGTCGCCCGAGCGGTCAAGCTCCAATCGCTTGCGCAGGCGGTCGAGCTGTCCGTGCCGTACGTCTATACCGACAACGACTCCGAGAACGCGCCCATGCTGCACATCAACGAGCGCCTCGGGTACGGGGCGCGGCCGGGATTGATTGGCCTCCTGAAGCGGGTACAAAAGTAGCCTGATGGCCAAGACCAAGGACTACTACGACGTGCTCGGAGTGCCGAGGACGGCGACGCAAAAGGAGATCACGGCCGCCTTCCGCAAGCTTGCGCGAAAGCACCACCCCGATCTCAACGCCGGCGACAAGCAGGCCGAGGCGAGGTTCAAGGAGATCTCGGAGGCGCACGACGTGCTCTCCGACGCCAAGAACCGCAAGCTCTACGACGAGTTCGGCCCCGATTGGAGATCCGCTGCACAAGCCGGGGTCCAGCCTGATGGGGGGCGCAGAGGCCCTGGGGGCGGCTTCAGGCCGCAGCCGGGTGGGCCCGACGTCCAATACCGGACGGTTTCTCCTGAAGAAATGGAGGACCTCTTTGGCGAGGGCGGCGGGTTTGGGGACATCTTCAGCTCGATCTTCGGCAACTCTGCCCGGACGCGCACCCGACCGGCCCCCCTGGACGTCGAGGCGCCCATAACGGTGAGCTTGGGCGAGGTCTACCGCGGCACCAGCCGCACAGTCGAGCTTCCAGGGGGCCGCCGGGTCGAGGTCAAGGTGCCGGCGGGAGTCAAGGAGGGAACCGTCCTCCGCGTTCCTGGTCTGCGCGCGACCGTTCAGGTTGCGCCCGACCCGGTCTTCACTCGCGAGGGCAAGGACGTGCGGGTGTCGGTGCCCGTGCCGTTGAAGGTGGCGCTCCAGGGTGGGGAGGTGTCGGCGCCGACGCTCAAGGGCGGAACGGTGCAGTTCAAGGTTCCACCCGAGACGCAGAACCGAAAGAAGATCAGGCTGCGCGGGCTGGGCCTCCCAGACCCGAAGGGTGGGCAGCCGGGTGACCTCTACGCCGAGGTCAATGTGCAGCTCCCGGTGCCTATGGACGAGCGCACGCGCAAATGGGCGTCAGAGCAGCCGGCTAGCTAACCTCTAGCAACTTTGTCCGTCGCCCTGTCACGCCGCTTGCTGCTGCCGCTGGTGTTCGTGTCGGGCATGGCGTCGCTTGGCATCGAGTTCGGAGCCTCTCGTTTGCTCGCGCCGTACTTTGGGACCAGCCTCTACGTGTGGGGCGTCCTCATAGGCCTGATCCTCGTCTACCTCTCGGCGGGCTACGTGATCGGCGGCCGGCTCGCGGACCGCTATCCGCGCGACGACATCCTCTACCAGATCACCGCGTGGGCAGGCTTGTGGATCGGCGTCATTCCTCTCGTGAGCTATCCGATCCTTCTCTTGTCGCAGCAGGGATTCCGCGCCCTGAGTGTCGGGTTGGTCGCGGGCACGCTGCTTGCTGTGGTGCTGCTGTTCGCAGTGCCCGTGACCCTTCTCGGCTGCGTGAGCCCGTTTGCGATCCGGCTCCTCCTCAAGGATGTGGCGACGGGCGGCAACACCGCGGGCCGGGTGTATGCGCTGTCGACGGTGGGCAGCATCCTCGGCACCTTCCTGCCGGTGTTCTGGTTCATCCCCACTTTCGGCACGCGCCCGACCATCGAAGCGTTTGGACTGGCGCTCGTCGGCATGTCCGCGGTGGCGCTGTGGCCGAGGCGCCGGGTCTACGCCGCTTTCGTGGTCGCCGTGATCCTCGCGTGGATATTTCTGCCTGGCGGAGTCAAGCCGCCCGAGGTCGGAAGGCTCCTTTATGAGAAGGAATCCGCCTACAACTACATCCAGGTCGTCCAGGTGGCGTCCACGACCGAGCTCATCCTCAACGAAGGCCAGGCCATCCATTCCGTCTACGACAGCCACACGAACCTCACGCACGGGTACTGGGACTACCTGCTGCTCGCCGATGCGTTTCGGCCCGCGCAGGCGACGACCGCCACGCCGGGGTCGGTGGCGTTCCTGGGCCTCGCCGCGGGAACCGCGGCACGCCAGTATCGCCTTGCGTTTGGCGACCAGATCGATATCACCGGCGTGGAGATCGATCCCGACATCCTCGCCGCCGGCCATCGCTACTTCCACCTCGACGAGGCGCATGCGCACGAGGTCGTCGCAGACGCGCGCTACTGGCTCGACACCCAGGCCGGGCATTACGACGTCGTGGTGCTGGACGCGTACCGGCAGCCGTACATCCCGTTCCACCTCACGACCAGGGAGTTCTTCGAGCAAGTGAAGACCCATCTCGAACCGGGAGGAGTCGTGGCTGTGAACGTCGGGCGCACCGTCACCGACTATCGTTTGGTCGACGCGCTCGCGAGCACCATGGCGTCGGTCTTCCCCAGCGTGCTGCTGCTAGACGATCCCAACTACACGAACACGGTCGTCTACGCGTCGACGATGCCGGTCACCGTGGACGACGTCGTGCACAACATGCAGTTGGAGTCGGGTCCGCTGGCAAGCGATGCGGCCGCCAGCGCGCTGCGGAATGGCAAGCTCAGGCTTTCGCCATACCACGGTCAGGTCTACACCGACGACCTGGCTCCCATCGAGCAGCTCATCGACCAGATCATCTTCAGCTACCTCACCGGCGGATAGAGCGGCACGTTGACCTGCTCGCCGGCGAGCGCCTGATCCGCCTCGATGCACAGAAGGCGCACTCGGCCGGTCGCGACCACCTTCTCGTCTTCGTCGAGGACGCGCGCCTCCCACACCTGCGTGCGCCGGCCGCGCGTGATCGGCGTGGCGACCGAGTGGAGCTTTGCGCCTGTACGCACCGCGCGCACGAAGCTCGTGCTGTTCTCGAGCCCTACCACCGACTGCCCGCGTGGCAGCGCGTACAGCGCGGCGCCGATCGAGGCGAGCGATTCGATGACCCCGCTGTGGACGCCACCATGCACGATGCCATAACCCTGCAGGTGCTCCGGTCCCACTGTCAGCTCCGCGCGCACCTCGTCCTGCGTTGCGTGCGTGATCGTGATGCCCATCGCGTGGAGCCAGCCCTCGGGCATCTGCTTGATGCGTTCGAAGAAGTCCTCGCTCACAAACGAATCGTAACGATGAAAAGTCGAGAGCCGGGACTCAGCCCCGGCTCTCGATGTCGACGTTCGCAGTGCTTCCGCCTCCGACTCCAGGAGTCGGGTTCGGAAAAGGGGGCCCTAGAGGCTCACTTCCTCCCGAGCTCCCGGCTGGCAAACGAGGCGGTTGGCACCACGATTCGGTTTATCCAAGCTTCCGCCTCACCTCCTTTGCCCCACGGGCGTTGAACTTCGGGGTCAGTGTACCAGCCGTAAGGTCGGCCCTAGACTTCTCGCTCGATGCCACGCAAATATGTCGCCGTGTGTGGCGCCTCGGAGGCGACCGCATCGCAGCTCGAGTCGGCGCGCGAGGTGGGGAAGCTGCTCGCGGAAGCCGGGGTCGTGGTGATCAACGGCGGGCTCGGCGGAGTGTCGGCCGCGGCGAGCGAAGGCGCCGCTCGGGCGGGCGGGACTGTCGTGGGCATCCTGCCGGACACCGATCGCCGCGGCGCCAACCCGCACCTGACCATCTCGCTCCCATCGGGGATGGGTCAGGCTCGCAATGTCCTGATCGTGACCGCGGCGGAGAGCGTCATCGCCATCGGCGAGGGATGGGGCACGCTGAGCGAGATCGCGGTCGCGCGCCGGCTCGGCCGCCCGGTGGTCGCGCTCGACAGCTGGTCGGTCAAGGGACTCGATTCGGTGGACACTGCTGCTGAAGCCGTGAGACGAGCACTTGAGTAGTCCCGCTCGCCAGCTGTTGAGCGGGCCCGATCCAGAAAAACCACGCCGCGAAAGTAAGAAACAGAAGCGCCTCAAGAAACGCGTCGTCCCCAAGCCTGATGGCCGTTACTTGATCTATTACGAAAAACCATGAGCGAGCTCCGCTGGCATCCGCTGCTGGAAGAGTGGGTCACCGTCGCGCCGTGGCGCCAGGACCGCACGTATCACCCGCCTGCAGACCACTGCCCGCTGTGCCCAACCCGGCCGGGCCAACCCGAAACCGAGATTCCCGAGCCCGACTACTACATCGCCGTCTTTGAGAACCGCTTCCCGTCCTTCACGGGCGAGCAGGGACGCTGCGAGGTCGTCTGCTACACGCCGGATCACGACTCATCGCTCGGTGAGCAGAGTGTCGAGCACATTCGCGACCTCATCGAGGTGTGGAGGGATCGCACTCGCGAGCTGCGCCGGCTTCCAAACGTGCGTTACGTCTACATCTTCGAAAACCGAGGCGAGGAGATCGGCGTCACTTTGAGCCACCCGCACGGTCAGATCTACGCGTATCCATTCATCCCCCCGCTTCTGCAGCGAGAGCTGCGGGCCGAGGCCAAGCACATGCGCGAGACCGGACGCTGCCTTTACTGCGACGTGCTCGAGGGCGAGCGCCTGGGCGAGCGCACCGTGCTCCGCGACGAGAACTGGATCGCATTCGTGCCGCCGTTCGCGCGCTGGCCGTACGAGGTGCATCTCGCGCCGATGCGTCATCGCGCCGGATTGCTCGACCTCGACAGCGACGATGACGAATCGTTTGCGCGAATCCTCAAGGGCCTTCTACAGAAGTACGACCGGCTCTTCAACCGTCCGCTTCCCTACGTAATGGCGATGCACCAGACGCCCGCGGGCCGAGCGCTGAACCATCATCACTTTCACGTGGAGTTCTATCCGCCGAATCGCACTCGCGACAAGCTCAAGTACCTGGCTGGATCGGAGCTCGGAGCCGGCGCATTCATCGTCGACGCTCGAGCTGAGGACAAAGCCGCGGAGCTCCGTGGAGCCTAAGCGGGAGCGCCCCAGAGCGTGGCATGGCCGCGCACCCGGACGGGTCAACCTCATCGGTGAGCATGTCGATTACCTGGGCGGCGTCGTGCTGCCTGCCGCGGTCGATCGACACACGCGTGTCAGCGGGCGTGGTGCGCGTGATTGGACGATCGAAAGCAACGTCGGCGGCGGGCTGACGTATTTGCGTGCGATCGGCATCGAGCTCGACGTTCCGCCTCAGGCCGTGGTGGTGGAGTCCGACGTCCCGCCAGGGTCTGGTCTCAGCTCGTCGGCCGCGCTGCTGGTCGCCATCGCCGCGGGACTGCGCCCGAAGCTCGATGGCGTCGAAGCCGCCCTTGCCTGCCAGCGTGCCGAGCAGCGTGCGACCGGCGTCCACGTCGGCGTGATGGACCAATTCGCATCGGCGCTCGGCCGCCGAGGGCACGCGTTGCTGCTCGACTGCTCGACACTCGAATATCAAACGGTGCCGTTTCCGGACGAGCTGTTGATCGCGGTCATCGACTCGGGTGAGCATCGCCGGCTCGCCAACACGCCTTACAACGAGCGCCGCCGTGAGGCGGAGGCGGGCGACCCCAAACGCACGCGGCATGTCGAGTCGGAAATTGCACGGGTCCACGCGTTCGTCGACGCGCTCAAGGAACACCGATTCGAGCGATTGGGAGTTCTGCTCAAGGAGTCACATCAAAGCCTCCGCGACGATTTCGAGGTGTCGACCCCAAACGTCGACGCGCTGGTCGAGAGAGCGTGGGGTGTCGAAGGCTGCCTGGGCGCCCGCATCATGGGCGCGGGTTTCGGCGGCAGCATCCTGGCGCTGATCGAGCGCGGCCACCGGGAAGCGTTCGCCGAGGCGATGAGGCGCGAGGTGATCTTCTGCGCGACCGCCGACGGCGCGTTCGTGCACAACGTGAAGA
>Ga0207646_10001472_pt1 | contig 29122 bp, 24 predicted proteins | sample KBSK5502metaG_FD_184343 | JGI IMG/M metagenome (GOLD analysis project Ga0207646, IMG submission 184343) | Corn, switchgrass and miscanthus rhizosphere microbial communities from Kellogg Biological Station, Michigan, USA - KBS K5-50-2 metaG... | ecosystem: Host-associated > Plants > Roots >...
ACCATTCGAGAGCGCCGGCCGGCCGAACAGGCCCCCGGCGCTCTCGCCTTTCCACCTACAAGGATTGGAGGATGAAGGCCTCTGAGCCCCCGAATTGAAGGCTTCCGGAGGCTTCCCGGGGCCGCTTTGAGGGCTCGGAGCCCCTCGATCCCTGCCATGGAAAATTGTGAGAATAGGCAATATTTCTGCTATGTTGTGCCGCGCCGTCGGGGTGTGATCACCCCTTCCTCCAACGGCCCAGGGGCCTCTGGCACCGGTGTTGCCCTAGTAGTGGGCGTGTGCAGCAGAGGCCGCGAGGTAGCGGCCGCGATACTTAAAAAATTATACGGAGGAACAAGACATGAACCGCAGCGCTCGCGTCGCCCTGATCCTCGGTGGACTGGCCCTTGGACTCGCCGCCCCCGCGTTCGCTCAGACGGCCACGGCCAACCTCAGCGTGAGCGCCACGGTGGCCAAGAACTGCAGCATCACCACCACCGCGGTGGCCTTCGGCTCCTACGACCCCATCGTCACCAACGCCACCACCCCGCTCGACGGCACCGGCACCGTGGTGGTCACTTGCACCAAGGGCGCCGGCACCCGCATCGACCTCGGCCTGGGCGCCAACGCCTCCGGCTCGACCCGGCAAATGGCGGGCGGCTCGGACTTCCTGACCTACGAGCTCTACCAGGACAGCGGCCGCGCCACCGTGTGGGGCTCGGGCGCCTCCGCCGGCCAGACCATCGCGGCCGCCCCCAGCAAGGCCCCGCGCACCTTCACCGTCTACGGGCGCGTCGCGGCTGGCCAGGATGTGGCCGCGGCCTCGTATAATGACACGGTAGTCGCGACCATCAACTTCTAGGAGTCTGACGCTCGAGTGCAACCCGGACGATCCGCGACGATTCGAAGAGCGCCGGTGGGCCTCATGGCCCCGGCGCTCTTGCTGCTGTGGGCCACCGCGCTCGTCGGGCCGCGGCCGGCGCGCGCCGCCGACTTCACGGTGAACCCGATCCAGATCTTCCTGACCGGTCAGACGCAGAGCGCGATCCTCACCGTCCAGAACACGAGCGGCGAGCCGCTTCGCTTCCAGCTCAATGCCTTCACCTGGGCGCAGGATCCGGCCGGCCAGATGCAGCTCGCGCCAACCAGCGAGATCATCTTCTTCCCGCGGCTCCTCACGCTGGCTCCCGGCGAGCTGCGCATCGTCCGGGTCGGCACCTCGGTGGCCGCCGGCCCGGTGGAGCGCACCTACCGCATCTTCGTGGAGGAGCTGCCCCCGGCGTCCCCGCAGGCCGCGCCGGCAGGCCAGGTGCGAGTGCTCGCGCGGATGGGGATCCCGATCTTCGTCGAGGCCAAGGCCGGACGCGCCCAGCTGCGGCTGAGCCCCCCCGCCCTCCAGCCCGGACGGCTCGTGTTCGAGATCCGCAACAGCGGCACCAAGCATGCCATTCCTCAGGTGATCCGCGCGCGAGGCCAGGGCGCGGCGGGCGAGACTCTGTGGGAGGGCGAGCAGGAGGGCTGGTATATCCTGGCCGGGGACCGGCGTCTCTACGAGCTGCCATTCCCGTTTGAAACCTGCGCCAGGACGAAGACCGTCGCGGTCGAGGTCAAGGCGGGTGAACAAACCTTGACGGAGCGTCTCGACATCGCCCCCGCCGCCTGTGCGCCATGACCGGCCGCCGCCCGTTCCGGTCGCGGCGCGCCCGCATCCGCACGTCCTTCGTCGCAGCCTACTCTTCCTCCTGGCCCTGCTCGCGCTGAGCGGGCCCGCGAGCGCCCAGCCCCCAGAGACGGAGCGGGCCATCTTGCAGCTCAGCGTCAACCAGATCGAGAGCGGCGAGGTCGTCGCGCTGCTGCGTGGCGCGGACGTTCTGCTGCGCGTGGCCGACCTCGAGCGGGCCGGCGTGCGCGGCTTCGCGGGACGGCGCGAGACGGTGGCGGGCGACGCGTACGTCTCGCTCGCCTCCCTGGCCCCCGCGGTCACCTTCGAGCTGGACGACCGGGCCCTGACCCTGAGGCTGACCGCGGCGCCTTCGCTGCTGGCCACGACCGTGCAGGATTTCCTGCAGAGCCGGCCGCCCGGCTTGACCTACACGCGGGACACCTCGGCCTTTCTCAACTCCTCGGTGAGCGGCATCGACTTCGAGCGCTTCACCTGGACCGGGGAAGGCGGGCTCAGCATCCGCAACACCCTGCTCTACGGCACCGCGTTCCGAGACGAGCAGGGCGTTCTGTCCCGCGGGATCACGAGCTTCACGGTGGACGACCGGGAGCGCCTCGTCCGCTACCTGGTCGGGGACCGGTTCGACTCCACCGGCCCGCTCGGCGGGAGCGCGCAGATCGGGGGGGTGAGCATCTCACGTGAGTTCTCGCTCGATCCCTACTTCGTGCGCTTCCCCACCGTCGGCCTGTCGGGCGCGGTGTTCACCCGGTCCACCGCCGAGGTCTATGTGAACGGGCAGCTCCTGCGCCGCGAGACGCTGCCGCCCGGGCCCTTCGAGCTGCGCAACCTGCCCGCCCCGGTGGGCATCGGCACCGCGGAAGTGATCCTACGCGACGCCTTCGGCCGGCAGCAGGTGATCACCTCGCCGTTTTACTTCACCTCCACCCTGCTCCGCGCGGGCGTCCAGGAGTGGAGCTACGACGCGGGGTTCAAGCGGGAGAGCCAGGTCACCGGACTCGGCGAGTACGGACCCTGGATGGTGCTCGCGCGGCACCGCGTCGGGGTGACCGACGATCTGTCAGCTGGCGCGCGCCTCGAGCTGAGCGCCGACCTTGTGTCGGGCGGACCGCTGGTCACGGTGCGCTTCCCGGTGGGCGAGGTAGAGCTTTCCGTGGCGGGCTCCCGCCACGACACCGAGCAGGGGTGGGCGGCCTCGGTCGCCTACAACTACTCCTCGCAGCCATTCAGCGTCGGCTGGGCGCTCCGCGCCCTCAGCGACCACTACGTCACCACGAGCCTCAAGGCGCCCGAGGATCGGGCCCGCCTCGAGGCCACCGCGCTCGTGGGCTTCCCCATCACGAGCCGCAGCACCGTGACCCTCCAGTACACTCACACGGATTTCCGGGACGCCGGCCCCCAGGAGCGCATATCGGGCGCGGTGAGCGTGCGGCTCACGAACCGGGCCAGCCTGTTCGTGACCGCCAGCCACGCGCGCCAGCCCGACACGAAGCCGGAGACCACCGTGTTCACCGGCCTCACCTATTACCTCGGCGACAGCACCACCGCCACCGCGTCGCACGAGGTGGGCCGCCACCATGACACCTCCACCCTGGAGGTGCAGCGCTCGCTGCCGCTCGGCTCGGGCCTGGGCTATCGGGCGCGCGTGGCGCGCGCCGAGCAGGACCTGCCCCAGGTCGACGGACGCAGCGGTGGCAGCACGGTGGACTACCAGGGTCTGGCGCAGCTCCAGTACCAGGGCCAGTACGGTTTCTACGAGGGCATCTACGAGCGGACGGGCGACCGCAGCTCCACCACCCTGACCGCGGCCGCCGGGATCGTGGCGATCGGCGGCGGCGTGCACGTGAGCCGTCCCGTGCAGGACGGCTTCGCCCTCGTGCACGTCCCGGGCGTGCCGGGCGTGCGCGTCTCGCTCGACAACCAGGAGGTGGGACGCACCGACTTCCGCGGCAAGCTGCTCGTCCCGAATCTGCTTCCGTATTACGGCAACCGGCTGGGGATCGCGGACCAGGACATTCCGATCGACTACAGCATCGGCGTGACGGAGCGGCTGGTGGGTCCCCCGGTGAAGGGCGGCTCGGTGGTCACGTTCCCGGCCCGCCGCGTGCAGGCCTTCATCGGCGCGCTCGTCGTGGAGATCGAGGGCCGGACGCTGACCCCCGCGTACGGACAGCTCACGGTCACCGCGGAGGGACAGAGCTTCGAGTCCCCGATCGGCCGCGACGGGGAATTCTACCTGGAGAATCTGCCGAGAGGTCGGCACGCCGCCGTCATCGACCACAAGGATGCGGTGTGCCGCTTCACCCTGGAGCCCCCGATCTCCCCCGCCTCGCTGGTGGACATGGGGACGGTGCGGTGTACCGTCGAGAGAGGACAGCGATGAGAACGACGAGACTGCTCACGATACTCGTGGCCGCGGGGGCGCTGAGCGCCGCGGCCACCGCGGAGGCGGCGTGCACGATCAGCACCACCGCGGTCAGCTTCGGTAGCTACAACGTGTTCTCCGCGTCGCCGGACGATGGGACCGGCCAGATCACCTACCGCTGCACGGCGCCCCGGCCGCCCCTGGTGACGATCCAGCTCGACAAGGGCGGCGCCCCGAGCTTCAATCCCCGTCAGATGCGCATGGGCAGCGAGGTCCTGAACTACAATCTCTACCTGGATTCGACCCGCACTACGATCTGGGGAGACGGAACAGGCGGAAGCCAAGCGTACAGCCAGTCCAGCCCCCAACCGAACCAGAACATCAACGTGAGCGTATACGGGCGAATTCCCGCCGGGCAGGACGTGAGCGCAGGTAACTACAGCGCCACCGTCACCGCGACCATCTTCTTCTAGCCCGGTGTTCCGCGGAGTCTCCGGTATGGTGCTGCCGCCATACTGAAGGGGTCGGGCCCATAGGAGCGCCGCCTACACAGCCTCATCGCCTTTCAGAAGAGCCTGGCAAGTGATTGATATTACCGATCCACCTTCGTGGATGACCGGTCTCGCTGCGTGGCACCTCCCTTGCCCTACCCCGATGCGCTGGTGCAGAATCCCCAAGCACGAGGGAGGGTGGCGAGATGGTGGGTCGGGCCGGGCGGGTTGGACTTCTGATCGCGACCCTCGCACTGGCGCTCCCTCTGTCGGCGTGGGCCGGATCGTCGCAGACCGCTCTGACCGTGAGTGTCATCGTCTCTCCGCGCTGCGCAGTGCGGACGCCGGCATCGCTGCTCCCGAACGAGGTCTCGGCTGCCCCGTCACGCGAGTCCGTGGCCATGCGCTGCACCAAGGGGGCCCTGCCCATGAGCGCCCCGTCTGGCACGGCTGCGAGCACCGTGGGCCCGCGGATCACCCGAGACCTGGTCCTCACGGCTGCCACGGGGGCGATGGCCGCTCCGCGCCCCCTCGCTGAGACCACCTCGAACTCCGTAGCCGAGGTCACGGCGCCGCGCGTAGTAATCACGGTTAACTTCTAGGCCCTCGAGGCCTAGCTGTGACCGGCGCTGTCAGCGTCGTGTCAGTATCTGTGAAGAACCCCTGTAATCATCACGGCTAGGGGCCGACAAAGTGGAGTCATTTCAGCGGGTTGTGAGTAGGCAACCCGGGATGCAAAAGCTGCTGGGCACGGCACTGTTCTTGCTCTGACGGTGCACCATGGACGATAGCCTGCCGAGCATCCTGTGCGTCGATGATGACGTCGATGTACTCGAGCTTCTGAAGGAGTATTTCACCGAGCAGGGGTTCGTCGTCCTCACCGCCACCAACGGGGTCGAGGCGTTCCTGCAGGTGAAGCGGTGGCAGCCGAAGGCGGTGATCCTCGACCTCTTCATGCCGCGCCTCGGCGGCATCGGCGCCCTCGGCCGGATCAGGGCCCTCAACCCCAACATCGTGGTGATCCTGGTGAGCGGGATGGGCAACGCCCTCGAGCTGGTCACCGAGGCGGGTCTGAGCGTGGCGGGCGCCTTCACGAAACCCCTCAATCTGCTCCAGGTCTCGGAGACCCTGGTCCGGGCGGGCGTGGTGGCGCCGACGGCCATCGTGACGGGCGAAGCCGCGCCGGTGCGGCGGCCTGTGCGGGCGCGGGTCCTGGTGGTGGACGACGAGCTGGAGTTCCGTAAGGTGCTCGCGGAGTATCTCGAGGACCGCGGCTTCGACGTGATCGAGGCGCAGGACGGCGAAGAAGCGCTGGACCGGGTGCCGGACTTTCACCCGCACATCGTCCTGATGGACGTGATGATGGCGGGCATGGGAGGCGTCGAGGCGCTGCGCCGCATCAAGATCGCCGCGCCCGAGACCTGCGTGATCATGGTCACCGCGGTGGAGGACATCGACTCCGCGCGGGGCGCCCTCGCGCTGGGCGCCTCCGACTACGTGACCAAGCCCTTCAGCTTCCAGTATCTCGATTCGGTGCTCGAGGTCCACATGCTGATGGACCACATCGACCCGAAGTCGTCCTAGCCTCCTCCCCGCTCCTCCTCGGACGCTCCCAGCAGGACCAGGGCGGCCTCCTCGCCCGAGCGCACGCAATCGGCGATCCCCACCCCGTGGTACGCGCCGCCCGCCAGACGCAGCCCGGGATGACGCGCCACCGCCCGCTCGATGGCCTCCACGCGAGCCAGGTGGCCCACGTGATACTGCGGCATCGCCCGGGGATAGCGCGCCACCCGCGTGAACCGCGGCTCGGCCGCGACCCCGAGCAGGGAGTGGAGCTCCGCGCCCGCGGTCGCGACCAGCGAGGCATCGTCGGCCGCGAGCAGCGACTCGTTCAGCGCGCCGCCCATGAACACCCGCAGCAGCGCGTATCCGTCCGGCGCGCGCCCCGGATACTTCACGCTCGAGAAGGTGCACGCGATGATGGCGCGCCGCTCCACCTGCGGGACCACGAAGCCGAAACCGTCGAGGGGATGGAGGATCTCGTCGCGGCGATAGGCCAAGGTCACCGTGGCGGATGAGGCCTGCGGGATGCCCTCGAGCAGGAGGGCGAGCCCGGGGTCCACGTAGCGGAGGATGCGGGCGGCCTGATAGGCCTCCGGGGCTAGGATGAGCGCGTCCGCGTCGAAGACGGCGCCGCTCGCGGTGGCGACGCGCCACTGCCCGCCCTCGCGGGTCGCCCCGGTGACCCGCTCCTTCAAGCGCGCGGCCCCCGGGGGCAGGCGCGTCGCCAGCACGCGGGTCAGCTCCTCCATGCCGTCGGAAAAGGTCACGAAGAGCGACCAGCGGGCGCCGCTCGCGCCCGCCTGCAGGGCGGGCGCTTTACGGGCGGCCCGCCAGAGGGCCAGGATCACGCTCCGCTCGCGCCGCTCCATCTCGACGAAGCGCGGCATGGCGGCCTGGAGCGAGAGCTCGTCGGGATCGGCGGTGTAGATGCCCGCGACGAGCGGCTGGGCGACGCGCTCGAGCGCCTCGCGCCCGAGCCGGCGCCGCACGAAGGCGCCGAGGCTCTCGTCGGGGTCGGAGCCGCGCGGGAGCAGCAGATCGCACGCCATCCGCAGCTTGCCGCGCCACGAGAAGAGACCCGAGGAGACGAAGGAGCGCAGCTGGGTGGGCGCCAGGAGCTGGAAGCCCTCGGGCAACGGATGCAGGTTCCCCCGGAAGACGACGAACGTGCGCCGGAAGCGGTCGTTGGTCCGGATCAACCGATCCTCCAGGCCGAGCCGGCGGCAGAGCGCGAGCGCCCACGGCTTCTCGGAGAGGAAGGAGTCGGGGCCGCACTCGACGAGGAAGCCGTCACGCCGCTCGGTCTGGATGGTGCCGCCGAGGCGGTCGCCGGCTTCGAGCAGGGTCAGCTCGAGCGGCCGGCCTCGCTCACGCGCCAGCTCCACCGCCCGGTGCGCGGCGGCTAGCCCGGAGACACCCCCGCCCACCACCACGATTCTCAAGGGCCGACGCCCTGCCGGACCAGATCGGCGAGCATCGCGATGAACGCGGGATGGTCGTTGGCCGCGGATGCCCGATAGAAGGCGACGCCGGCAGCCTCCGCCACCCCGCGCGCCTCGATATCCAGGTCGTAGAGCACTTCGACGTGGTCGCAGACGAAGCCGACCGGGACCACCACCACGTCCCGCACGCCTTCCCCGGCGAGGCCGCGGATCACGTCGCGGACATCGGGCGTGAGCCACGGATCGCGCGGCGAGCCGCTCCGGCTCTGGTACGCGAGCGCGAAGCGCGCCGACCCCAGTCGCGCCGCGATGAGCCGCGCCGCCGCCTCGAGCTGGGCCACGTAGGGGGAGCCGGCCGCCATCGCCACCGGGACGCTGTGGGCGGTGAAGACGAGCCGCGCGCCGGCTCGCCGCGCGGGGGCCACGCCCTCGAGCGCGGCTCGGGTCCGGTCCACCATGGCGTCGATGAAGCGCGGGTGATCGCCCCACGGCAGGGCGAAGACGATCTCCGGCGCGTCCGGCCCGACCTTCTCGCGCGCGGCGGCCACGTCGTCGACGTAGCGCGACCACGAGGCCTCGGTCTGGAGCGACGAGAGGATGATCCCGAGGGCGCGGCGGCGACCGCGGTCCTTCATCTCGGCCAGGGTCTCGTGCAGGAAGGGTGGCCAGCTCCGCATGCCGACCCAGACCGGCAGCGCGCGACCTTCCGCGGCGAGCGCCGCGCGCAGGCCCTCGGCCTGGCGGCGCGTGAGGGCATTGAGCGGCGAGCGGCCGCCGATCAGATCGTAGTGGCGCGCGACCTCCTCGAGACGCTCGGGCGGGATGCGGCGGCCCGCGGTCACCGCCTGCAAGAATGGGCGCACCTCCTCGGGACGCTCGGGCCCGCCGAAGGCAACGAGCAACACCGAGTCGATTGGATCCGATGGGCTCATCGCGAGGACAGCTCGTGGACGATGTCCACGAGGGCCTTCACGTGCTCGACCGGCGTCTCCTTGTGGATGCCGTGCCCCAGATTGAAGACGTGCCCGGGCCGGCCGGCGACTCCGTCGAGGATCTCGCGGGCGGCGCCCCGGATCGCCGCCACGGAGGCGAGCAGGACGGCGGGATCGAGATTGCCCTGCACCGCGACGTCGTGGCCGAGCCGGGCCCAGGTGGGCGCGAGCTCCACCCGCCAGTCGAGCCCGATCACGTCGCCTCCCGCCGCCCTCATCAGCGGGAGCAGCCCGCCGGTGCCCACGCCGAAGTGGATGACCGGCACGCCCGGCCGCACCGCCTGAATCGCGCGGCGCGTGTGCGGCTCGACGAACTGACGATAATCGACGGGCGACAGCGTCCCCACCCACGAGTCGAAGAGCTGCACCGCCTGGGCGCCGGCCCGGATCTGGCCGTTGAGGTACTCGCCGGTGATGTCGGCGAGCGCGGTCATCATGGCGGCCCACGCCTCCGGCTCCGCCCGCATGAAGGCCTTGGTGAGGAGGAACTCGCGCGAGGGCCCGCCCTCGATCAGGTACGAGGCGAGCGTGAAGGGCGCCCCCGCGAAGCCGATCAGCGGCACGCGATCGGCGAGCGCCTTGCGCGCCCGCGCCACCGTGTCGAACACGAAGCCGAGCGCGTCGTCCACGTCGGGGCGCGGGAGACCACGCGCGGCCTCCGCGCTGCGCACCGGGTGGCCGATGCGCGGGCCGTCGCCCCGGGTGAACTCGAGCCCGACGCCGAGCGGCTCCAGGACGAGCAGGATGTCCGCGAAGAGGATCGCCGCGTCCACCCCCAGCCGCTCCACCGGCTGGAGCGTGACCTCCGCGGCGGCCTCCGGATTCTTGCACAGCTCGAGGAAGCCGAGCCGGGCCCGCACCGCGCGATACTCCGGCATGTAGCGGCCGGCTTGCCGCATGAGCCAGATCGGCGTGAACGGCGTGGGCCGGCGCAGACACGCGTCGAGGAAAGCGGCGGGAACGACCGGCGGCATGCTGCCCCGAGCCTACAGGGCGGGTACTGGCGCAGTCAAGGAAGCGGGGCTATCATCCGCCGCGAGGAGGCCCCGACCATGTCCTTTCTCTCCGGCAAGCAGGCGTTCCTTCAGATCCTGAAGGACGAGGGCGTCGACACCATGTTCGGCAACCCCGGCACCACCGAGCTGCCCTTGATGGACGGGCTCGTCCGGGAGCCGAGCATCCGCTACATCCTCGCGCTGCAGGAGGCGGTCGCCATCAGCATGGCCGACGGCTACGCGCAGGCGAGCGGCAAGCTCGGTGTCGTCAACGTCCACACCTCGCCGGGACTGGGCAACGCGATGGGCATGCTCTACGACGCCCACGAGGCGGGGACGCCCTTGCTCGTCACCGCGGGGCAGCACGACCAGGCCATGAACCTGACCGAGCCCATCCTCTGGTCCGATCTGCCGCCGGTGGCGCGCCCCTACGTGAAGTGGTCGCACGAGATCACGCGTCTCGAGGATCTGCCCCGCGCGGTCCGCCGCGCGGTCAAGACCGCGATGGCGCATCCCACCGGCCCCGTCTTCATCTCGCTGCCGGTGGACGTGCTTAGCGCGGAGCGCGAGCTGGATCTGCTCCAGTCCACCCGGGTGGCCCCGCGCATCCGCGGCGACCGCGCGGCGGTGGAGGCGGCCGCCGACCTGCTCATGAAGGCGGCGCGGCCCATCCTCATCGCGGGCGACGCGGTCGCGCACGGCGACGCGCTCGCCGAGATGGCCCAGCTCGCGGAGGCGCTCGGCGCGCCCGTCTACACCGAGTGCGTACCCTCCACCTGCTCGTTCCCGTTCACTCACCCGCTCTATCACGGGCCGTTCCCTCGCCTGGGCCAGCCCATCCGGCGGCTCCTGATGCAGCACGATCTGTTGTTCTCGGTGGGCGGCGATCTCTTCACCCTCTCGCTGCCGTCCGACGTCGAGCCGATGCCGGGAGGGCTGCCCCTGATCCATCTCGATCTCGATCCCTGGGAGATCGGCAAGAACTATCCGGCGCAGGTGGCCATCCAGGGCGACCCGAAGGCCACGCTGCCCGAGCTGTTGGAAGCGCTGCGACGACGCCTGAGCCCGTCGCAGACCAGGGACGTGTCGGCGCGGGTGGAGAAGCTGCGGGTGGCGCAGGAAGCTCGCCGCGAAGCACTGCGCCAGGAGGCGGCCGCCCAGGCGAGCCGCGTGCCGATCAGCCCCCTCGCGCTGGTAGGGGCGGTGGCGGGCGCGGTGCCCGACGAGGCCATCGTGGTCGACGAGTCCATCTCCTCGAGCCACGGCGTGCGGGAGCTCCTGCGGGCCCGCGACCACCGCGGCTTCTACGGCCTCCGGGGCGGCGGCATCGGTTGGGGCCTGCCCGCCTCGCTCGGGGTGAAGCTGGCCCAGCCGGACCGCCCGGTGATCGCGCTGGTGGGCGACGGCAGCGCCATGTACACGATCCAGTCGTTGTGGACCGCGGCGCACGATTCAATCGCGGTCGTCTTCGTGATCTTCAACAACGCCTCCTACCGCATCCTCAAGCAGCGCACCCAGGCGCTGAAGGGCTTCTCCGCCGAGGACAACCACTACGTGGCGATGGATCTGGTGAAGCCGGACCTCGACTACGTGGGCCTCGCGAAGGCGCAGGGCGTCCCGGGGGAGATGGTCGAGAAGGCGGCCGGCGTGGCTCCGGCCCTCCAGCGCGGCCTCGCCTCCGGCGGGCCGTACCTCGTCGACGTCCGGATCGACGGCGCGCTCCGGGGCTGATCCGGGGACAGGAGCACTCCTTCCGGCCCGCCCTCCTGGAATTCTACTCGGTCGCACGCCGGGCTCCAACGCTCTTGCGCAGCGGGGGGCCGCGGTATACCGTCGACTGCGGCCCGCGTCTTGCTTTCGCGGAGCACTCGCCGTTCCCGAAGGAGTCGACGATGACCGAGAGCAGCCAGCTCATCCGGGGTCTGGAGGGCGTCGTGGCCGCCGAGACGCGCCTGTGCGACCTGGACGGGCGGAACGGCCGCCTGGCTTACGCCGGCTACGACATCGACGAGCTGGCCCGGCAAGCCACCTTCGAGGAGGTGGCCTACCTGCTCTGGCACGATGCGCTCCCCACCCGGGCCGAGCTCGACCGGTTCCGGACCGAGCTGGTGGCGGTGCGGCCCATTCCCGGTGACCTGGTCCGGGCTTTCGCCCTCATGCCGCGCGAGACCGATCCGATGCGCGTGCTCCAGGCCGCGGTCGCCGTGCTCGGCATGCATGATCCGGACACCACCGACAACTCGCGGCCGGCCAACCTGCGCAAGGCGGCCCGGCTCACGAGTCAGTTCGCGACCGCGATCTGCGCCCATCACCGGGTGCGGAGCGGGCTCCCACCGGTGCCGCCCGCGCCGGAGCTCTCCCTGGCGGCCAACTTCCTCTACATGCTGACCGGCAGCAAGCCCAGCACCGTCACCGCGCGCGCCTTCGACGCGAGCCTGACCCTCTATGCCGAGCACGAGCTGAACGCCTCGACCTTCACCACCCGCGTCATCGCCGCGACCCTGTCCGACATGCACTCGGCGGTGGCAGGCGGGGTGGGCGCGCTGAAGGGTACGCTCCACGGCGGCGCCGGCGAGGCCGTGATGCGCACGCTGCTCGAGGTGGGCCGGCTCGACAACGTGGACAGCTTCGTGGACCGGGCGATGGGCGAGAAGCGCCGCCTGATGGGCTTCGGCCACCGCGTCTACACCGCGGGCGACCCGCGGGCCGCCATCCTGAAGGGCATGGCCGAGGAGGCCTGCCGCCAGTCGGGCCAGGCGCTCTGGTACGACCTCGCGGTGGCGCTCCACGCCAAGGTGCAGGCCACCAAGCGGCTCATCCCCAACGTGGACTTCTACTCGGCGCCGCTCTTCTATTCGATCGGCATCCCGGTCGACCTCTTCACGCCGGTGATCGCCACCGCTCGCATCGCGGGCTGGACCGCCAACCTCATCGAGCAGTACGACGACAATCGCCTGATCCGACCCCGAGCCGACTACAAGGGCCACCCCCGCCGCGCCTTCCAGCCAGTCGATAAGCGGTAACATGAGGGACGACACGGCGACCAGCATCCGAGACGAGTGTCTGCGGACTGGGGGAGTGCGGGGGCCATGTCTGGGCCCCCGCAGCTGAAGAGCCTTAAAGAACTAAACGGTTATTCGAGAGCAAGACCATAGCAGCCATGCACCAGAGCCTCACCCGCAAGCTCATCGACTCGCACCTGGTCGCCGGCAAGGCCGCGGCCGGGGAGGAGATCGGCCTGCGCGTGGATCAGGTGCTGCTCACCGACACCAACGGGGCCATGTCGCTGCTGCAGTTCGAGGCCATGGGCTTCCCGAGGGTGCAGCCGGCGCGCGTGGTGGCCTACATCGACCACAATGTCTACCAGGTGGACTCGCGCAACTCCGACGACCACCGGTACATGCAGACCGCGGCCGGCCGCTACGGCGCCTGGTTCTCCAAGCCGGGCAACGGCATCTGCCACCAGGTGCACTTCGAGTCCTTCAGCGTCCCTGGGCAGCTGCTCCTGGGCACGGACAGCCACACGCCCCTCTGCGGCTCCACCGGGATGCTCGCCATCGGCGCGGGCGGCCTCGACGTGGCGGTGGCGATGGGCGGTGGGCCCTACCACCTGGTCATGCCGAGCGTGACCTCGGTGTGGCTCACGGGCCGGCTGCAGCCGTGGGTCTCGGCCAAGGACGTGATCATGGAGCTGCTGCGGCGCTACTCGGTGCGCGGGGGCAGTGGGCGCATCTTTGAATATGGCGGGCCCGGCGCGGCGACCCTCTCGCTGCCCCAGCGGGCGACCATCTGCAACATGGGCGCCGAGCTCACGCTCACCACCAGTGTGTTCCCCTCGGACGACGCCACCCGCGAGTATTTCCGGCTCCTCGGGCGGGAGGCGGAGTGGCACCCGCTTGGGCCGGATCCGGACGCCGAGTACGACGACCGGATCGAGCTGGACCTCTCGACGCTCACGCCGCTCGTGGCCCTGCCGGGCTCGCCGGACCGGGTCGTGCCAGTCTCCGAGGTCGAGGGCGAGGCGGTCGAGCAGGTGATGGTCGGCTCCTGCACCAACTCCTCCTGGGAGGACATGCAGGCGGTCACGAGCGTGCTCGAAGGCCGGCGCGTCGCGCCGGCCTGCTCCTTCGTGGTCTTCCCGGGGAGCCACCGCATCCTCGAGGTGATGGCGCGCGAGGGACTGCTCGCCCCCTTGCTCGCCGCGGGGGCCACCATCTCCGAGCCCACCTGCGGGGCCTGCGCGGGAATCGGCCACGTGCCCGCCTCCGGGGGCAAGAGCCTGCGGGCGTTCAACCGCAACTTTCCGGGGCGGAGCGGGACCAAGGACGACTCGGTGTATCTCTGCTCGCCGCTCACCGCCGCCGCCTCGGCCCTCACCGGGCGCATCACCGACCCCCGCAAGACGGGGACCGCGCCGGAGCGCCGGTGGCCCGCGTCCCTCCTCGCCTCCACGGCCGGGCTCGTGCCGCCCCTGCCGGATTCCGAGGCCGCGGGCGTCGAGGTGCTGAAGGGGCCGAACATCAAGCCGGTGCCGCGTGGCCGCCCCGTCGAGAAGCGGCTGACTGCGCCGGTGCTCATCAAGCTCGGGGACAAGGTGTCCACCGACGACATCTCGCCCTCCGGCACCGCGGTGCTGATGTTTCGCACCAACGTGCCCGCCATCTCCGAGTTCTGCTTTCGCAACGTGGACGCCGAGTTCGTCGCCCGCGCGCGGGCGGCGGGACGCGGCCTCATCGTGGGCGGCGAGATCTACGGGCAGGGCTCCTCGCGCGAGGCGGCCGTGCTCTCGCCGCTCCACCTGGGCGTGCGCGCGGTCCTCGCCAAAAGCTTCGCCCGCATCCACCGCGCGAACCTGGTCAACTGGGGGATCGTCCCGCTCGAGTTCGAGAACCCGGCCGACTACGACGGGATCGAGCGGGACGACGTGCTCGACTTCGAGGACCTGCGCGACAGCCTCGCCGCGGGCGTCCCGGTCGGCGTGGCCAACCAGCGTACCGGCGCCCGCTTCCGCATGCGCGCTCTCCTGAGCCCGCGCGAGCGGGACATGCTGCTGGCGGGCGGCCTGCTCGCCCAGACCGCGACCACGACGGCCACCAAGACCGGATGACGGGGGAGCACTATGGCCCAGAGCCGGGTTCGAGCGGTGTACATGCGCGGGGGAACCAGCCGCTGTCTCGCGTTCCACGACCGCGATCTGCCTCCGGCCGGCCCCGCGCGTGATCGCATCCTGATGGCCGCGCTGGGCAGCCCCGATCCGTACGCCCGCCAGCTCGACGGGCTGGGCGGCGGGATCTCGTCGCTCTCGAAGGCCTGCATCATCGGGCCGCCGACGCATCCCGATGCCCAGGTGGACTACACCTTCGCGCAGGTCGAGGTGAGCCGCGCCCTCGTCGACTACACCGGCAACTGCGGCAACTGCTCCTCGGCCATCGGCCCCTTCGCCATCGACGAGCGCATCGTGCCGTACGCCGACGGCGAGACCGCGGTTCGCATCCACAACACCAACACGAGGAAGATCATCGTGGCGCGCGTGCCGGTGGTGGACGGTGAGGCGGCGGTGGTGGGCGACTTCGCGCTGCCGGGTGTCGCCGGCCTCGGCGCCCGGATCGCGCTGGACTTCCTCGACCCGGGCGGCGCCCGCACCGGCCGGCTGCTGCCGACCGGCCGGGCGCGCGACGTGGTGGCGGGGGTCGAGGCCTCCCTGGTGGACGCCACCAATCCCATGGTCTTCGTGCGGGCCAAGGATCTGGACCTCACCGGGACCGAGACACCGCAGGCGATGGACGGAGACAAGGCCCTCGTCGCGCGGCTCGAGGCCATCCGCGTGGGCGCGGCGGAGGCGATGGGCATCCCGGGCAGCGCGGCCACCCCGAAGATCGCGGTGGTGTCGCCGCCGACCGCCTTCACCGCGCTCGACGGCACCGCCTACGATCCCGACCGGACCGACGTGGTCGCGCGCTGCATTTCGATGGGAAACGCGCACCGCGCCTTCGCGCTCACCGCCGCCATGTGCCTCGCGGTGGCGGCCCAGATCGAGTCCACCGTGGTGAGCGAGTGCGCGGGGAATCGCGCCGGCGACCTGCGCCTCGGCCATCCCTCGGGCGTGCTGCCCATCGCGGCCGCGGTGGGCCGGCGGGACGGACTGGCCTGGGCGGAGCGGGTGACCGTCTACCGGACCGCGCGGCGGTTGATGGAAGGCTACGTGAGAGTGCCGTGACGGCCCGCGGCGTCCCGCCGCGTTGACGATGCCGCTGCCGACTTTCACCGACGAGCACGAGATGCTGCGCCGGACGGTTCGCGCCTTCGTGGAGAAGGAGGTCGTCCCTCACGTCGACGCCTGGGAAGAGACGGGGCGCATCCCCCGGGCGTTCTGGCGCCGTCTGGGCGAGCTGGGGCTCCTCGGCCTCGAGTTCCCCACCGAGTACGGGGGCGGGGGCGGCGATTTCCTTTCGAGCGTGGTGCTGGGTGAGGAGATGGCGCGCTGCCGCTCGGGCGGGGTGGCCTTCAGCGTGCTCGTCCATACCGACATGTCCTCACCCTGGCTCACCCGCTACGGCACCGAGGCGCAGAAGCGCGCCTACCTCCCCGGTATCGTGAGCGGCGAGACCGTCTGCGCCCTCGGCATCACCGAGCCGGGCGCCGGCTCCGACATGGCGAGCATCGCCACGCGCGCGGTGCGCGACGGCGACCGCTATCTCCTGACCGGGAGCAAGATCTTCATCACCAACGGAGTCTACGGCGATCTCTACTTCGTCGCCGCGCGCACCAGCTCCGGCGCGGCCGAGCGCCGCCACGCCGGCATCTCGATGTTCCTGGTGGAGCGCGGCGCGCCCGGCTTCGCGGTGAGCCGGCGGCTCGACAAGATGGGCATGCGCGCCTCCGACACCGCCGAGCTGTCGCTTCAAGATTGCCCGGTGCCGGCCGCCAATCTTCTGGGCGAGGAAGGGCGCGGCTTCCATCAGCTCGCGGCGGGGCTCCAGCGGGAGCGAATCATGGCGGCGGTGCTCGCGCTCTCGGGCGCGGCCCAGGCCCTCGAGGACACGACGGCCTACCTGCGGGAGCGCCACGCCTTCGACGGCCCGCTCAGTGCCAAGCAGGCGCTGCGGCACCGGGTGGCCGACATGGCCACCGAGATCGAGGCGGCCCGCCACCTCGTCTACCACGCCGCCGCCCTCCACGCGGCCGGTCAGGAGTGCGTGAGGGAAGTCTCCATGGCCAAGCTCTTCGCCACCGAGGTGGCCAATCGCGTGGCCTACCAGGCCGTGCAGCTCCACGGCGGCTACGGCTACATGCGGGAGTTCCCGGTCGAACGCTTCTTCCGCGACGTGAGGCTCTGGACCATCGCCTCCGGCACCTCCGAGATCATGCGCGAGATCATCGCCCGGCGGCTCCTGTCGTGACCGCCGGCCCCGCCGCTACCCTGACCCAGGACGGCCCGGTGGCCCGCCTGACTCTCGACCGCCCGCAGGTCCGTAACGCGCTGAACCGGGCGATGGCCGACGCGCTCGAGTCCGCGTTGGCGCGCCTGGCCACCGCGGAGGACACGCGGGTCGTGGTGGTGGCCGGGCGCGGGCGCTCCTTTTGCGCCGGCGCCGACATCTCCGAGATGCCGGCGCTCGCGCCCACGGAGGCGGAGGCGCTGGCCGGACGCTGGCAGCGCATCATGGATGGGTTCGCCGCCCTGCCCCAGGTGACGATCGCGGCGGTGCAGGGGCACGCCCTGGGCGGGGGCCTCATGCTCGCGATCGCCCAGGACCTCCGCGTGGCCGAAGCTTCCGCCCGCTTCGGGCTGCCCGAGGTCACGCTCGGATTCAATCCAGGCTACGGCATCGCACGGCTGCTCGACATCGCGGGGGGCGCCCACGCGCGCGACCTGATGCTCACCGCCCGCCCGGTGGATGCCGCGGAGGCCTTTCGCATGGGTCTGGTGACCCGCGTGGTGCCCGACGGCACGCTCGACGCGGCCACCGACGCGCTGGCCCGGGAGGTGGCGCGCTCGCCCCGCGGCGGGCTCGCGGCCAGCAAGGCCATCACCGCCGACCTCCGCGCCGGCCGACCCGGCGCCGAACCCCGCGCCTACGGCGCCCTCCGGTCGGCTTCCGAGGCGCAGGCCCGCATCACCGCCTTCCTGGACCACCGCCGAATCCCTTAGAGAGACGCTCCGGGGTAGAAAGGACACACCATGGCCGCCACGCTTCCGCTCCTCTACACCCACGTCATGGGCAGCCACGGCTTCCCGGCCTGGTTCTGGACGGCGCTCGACCGGATCAAGGCGGGCGAGTACGGGCAGACCGACGTCCGGGAGACCTTCGACGACGCGACCCAGCTCGCGATCCGCGACCAGGAGCGCGCGGGCATCGACGTGATCTGCGACGGCGAGATGCGCCGCTACTTCTTCGTGCAGACCTTCTACGGCCACATGGAAGGCCTGGAGGCGCTCGAGCCGCTGCGCAGGACCGGCCTCTACGCCTACGACAGCGTGCCTCGCTATCGCCCGACCCGAAAGATCACGGTACCGAAGGGTCTCGGCACCGTGGACGAGTTCAAGTACCTGGTGAGCCAGACCGCGCGGCCGGTGAAGGCCACGTGCCCGGGGCCGGTCACGCTCTCGATCCACATCCAGACCCGGCCCGGCGACGCCTACGACGGAGACCGACTCGCGCTCTGCTGGGACCTGGTGCCCGCGGTCAACGCGGAGCTCCGAGCCCTCGCCGCCGCGGGCGCCGCCTGGATCCAGGTGGACGAGCCCTCCGCGGCCATCGTGCCGGGCCAGGCCGCCGAGTACGTGAAGATGTTCAACGCCTGCGTGGAAGGGGTGAAGGCGAAGATCGGCTATCACGTCTGCTTCGGCAACCTGATGTCGCGCCCTCGCGGCAAGCGGTCGTATCGCTGGATGTTCCCGATGCTGCTGGAGACCCGCTGCGACCAGTTCGTGTTCGAGTACGCGAACCGGGAGATGGCCGAGATCGAGATGTGGAAGGAGGTCGGGGTGGATCGTGACGTCGCCTGCGGGGTGGTTGACGTGAAGAGCTTCTACATGGAGACTCCCGAGGACGTGGCGGAGCGGGTGCGGCTCTGCCTCGAGCACGTCCCGGCGGAGCGGCTCTCGCTGGTGCCCGACTGCGGCTTCTTCCCGGTGCCGCGCTGGGTCGCATTCGAGAAGCTCAGGCGCCTGACCGCGGGCGTCGCGCTGGCGCGCAAGCGGCTATCCGGCTAGGTCCACACCGCTCTCAATGAGGAGGGGGTTCATGGCGACGACGAGACGCGAGTTCCTGAAGGTGGCGGGCGGGGCGGCGGTGGGGATCGCCGCCGGGCCGGCGGTGGCGCGGGCGCAGGCCCCAAAGGGGGTGCCGGCCGACCCGGTCAAGATCGGCATCCTCGCCATCCGGGCGGGCATCGCGGCGCCGGTGGGCGCGGCGGGGTTGCGCGGCACGGAGTGGTGGGCCGACCGCGTCAACCGAGCCGGCGGTATCCTGGGGCGCAAGGTCGAGCTGGTTGTGGAGGAGGAGTCCACCCCCAAGGACACGGTCGAGCGCTACCGCAAGCTCATCCTCCAGGACAAGGTCGAGGCGGTCATCGGCGGCATCTCCACCGGCGTGACGCTGGCGCTCGGCCCCGTCGCGGAGGAGATGGACACGCCGTGGCTGTCGTGGGACGGGACCACGCAGAAGGGCGTCGAGGAGACGATGCCCAAGCCAAAGTGGGCTTTCAAGAGCGTGGACAACGAGGTCGAGGCGATCGTGGCCGGCCTCCTCACCCCCAAGTACTTCAAGGGCATCAAGACCGTCGCGGGCATCGGCAACGACTACTCCTACGGCCACGACTGCTGGGAGACCTACCAGGCGGTGCTCAAGCGCTACATCCCCGACGTCAAGTTCGTGCTCGAGCTCTTCCCCAAGCTCGGCGTCACCGACTTCACCTCCCACATCGCGGCCATCCAGCAGTCGAAGGCCGATCTGCTCATGTGCTCGTTCTGGTCGGGGGACGCGACCATCATCATGAAGCAGGCGGCGGCGGTGGGGCTCTTCAAGACCATGAAGGGCGTCTTCACCACCGCGGGCGGCGTCCACGACTCCCTCAAGAAGGAGTTCACCCCCGAAGGCCTCCTGCTCGGCTACAACACCATGTACTTCGACGACCCCAGGGGCAGCGCGCTGCTCAAGCAGTTCGTGCGCGAATACAAGGCCAAGTACAACGAGTACCCCCCCTACGAGTGTGATCACGCCTACTTCTGCGCCGAGTCGTACAAGGCGGCGCTCGAGAAGGCCTACGCGGCGGGCGGGAAGTGGCCGTCGAAGGCGGAGGTGGTGAAAGCGCTCGAGGGCATCGAGGTCGACTCGCTCTCGGGCCGGCGCTCGTGGCGGGAAGATCACATCCAGATGTGCAACTTCTATCAGGGTCTGACGACCCACAAGAACAGCTATGACTTCGTCACCATCAATCCGATCGAGGTCGTCTCCACCAAGACCGCGATGAAGCCGGCGGGCTCCAAGCTCCTCGAGTGGATCAACGGCTGGAAGATCTGAGCTCGCCCGCCCCCTCACCCCGGCCCTCTCCCCCTCGAAGGGGAGAGGCCGGGGTGAGAGGATCTTCCCGATCGTGACCGCGAACCTCGTCAACGTGCTGCTCGGCGGCGTGTTCCACGCCGCCATTCTCTTCCTGGTCGCGGCGGGGCTCCAGGTGGTCTTCGGCGTCCAGCGGATCTTCAACCTCGCGTGCGGGTCCTTCTACGCCTTGGGGGCCTACACCGGGGTCTCGGCGGTCGGGTTCTTCACGAGCCACGGCGGCCCGCCCGCGCTCTTCATCGTGCCGCTGGTGCTGGGCGGCCTCGCGGTGGGCCTGGTCGGCATCGTGGTGGAGCGCGGCCTCCTCCGCTTCGTCTATGACCGTGACGAGACCTTCCAGCTCCTGCTCACCTTCGCGCTGGTGCTGATGCTCGAAGACCTGATCCGCATGACCTGGGGCACCGCGCCCGTCTCCACCGGCGGGCTCTATCTCAGCTACGGCCAGGCGCGGATCCTCGGAGCGACGGTGCCGGTCTACAACCTGATCGTCATCGCGGCGAGCCTCGCCATCGCGCTCGGCATCGGGTGGCTCCTCACCCGCACCGCCTTCGGCCGCATCATCCGGGCCTCCGCCGACAACCGCGACATGGCCGAGGCCCTCGGGGTGGACATGCGCCGGGTCTACGTGCGCGTCTTCACGCTGGGTACGATGCTGGGGACGCTCGGCGGCGCCCTCGTCATCCCGGCGACCGCGGCCATGAGCGAGATGGGCATCGAGCTGATCGTGGAGGCCTTCGCGGTCGTGGTGATCGGGGGCCTCGGCAGCATGCGGGGCGCCTTCGTCGGCGCCCTCGTGGTGGGCGTCCTTCGATCGGTCGCGATCTCGGTGTACCCCGAGCTCGAGATGCTGCTGATCTACCTGATCGTCATCGCGGTGCTCCTGTGGCGCCCGCGCGGCCTCTTCGGGGCCGCCGCGGCATGAGGAGCCCCGTGGCCCTCGCCCCGGTCGTGCTTGCGGTGATCGCGATCGCCATCGTGGCGCTGCCCGCGGTGGCCCCGGCCTACTACGTGACGCTGATGCTGCCCTTCATGGCCTACGGCGTCGTCCTCCTCGGGCTGAACCTCCTCTTCGGGTACACCGGGCTCGTCTCGTTCGGCCACGCGCTCTTCATCGGCATCGGCGCCTACACCGGCGCGGTACTGACGACGCACGCGGGCGTCCGCCACATGGAGCTGATCCTGCCCGCCGCCGCGCTGACCGCCGCGGTGGTGGCGGCGCCGGTGGGCGCGCTCTGCGCCCGCTACGTGAAGATCTACTTCGGCATGTTGACCCTGGCTTTCGGCATGGTCTTCTATACGTTCCTCCTGAAGTTCTACCGGTTGACCGGCGGCGACGAGGGGATGCGCATGCTGCGCCCCTACCTCTTCGGCAGCGAGTGGGCTGGGTTCTCCAAGACCGCGTACCTGATCGGCCCCTACTACTACTTCTCTCTGGCCGTGCTCGCGCTGGCGACCCTCCTCATGTGGCGTATCGTGCGCTCGCCGTTCGGCCTCTGTCTCAAGACGATCCGCGACAATCCGCTCAAGGCCGAGAGCCTCGGGGTGAGCGTGCCGCGCTACCGCTGGTACGCCTTCATGATCTCCGCGGTCTACGCGGCGGTCGGCGGGGCGCTGCTGGCCCCGCCGACCGGCAACGTGGATCCGACGCTCGCCTACTGGACGCACTCCGGCAACATCGTGTTCATGGTGCTGCTGGGCGGCTTCTCGTCCTTCTTCGGTCCCCTCCTGGGCGCCTTCGTCTTCATCTTCCTCCAGGACACCGTCATGTCGGTCTTCCCCTACTGGCGGCTCATCTTCGGGGCGGTGCTCGCCTTCATCGTGCTCTTCGCGCCGGGCGGGCTCATGGGGCTCTTCGCCCGGTTCCGCCCCGCCGAGGTCGGGCGGCCGTGATCCTCGAGGCGCAGGAGGTTCGCAAGCTCTACGGCGCCTACGTGGCCCTCGACGGGGTGAGCCTGTCGATTCGCGAGGGGGAGTTCGTCTCGATCATCGGCCCGAACGGCGCCGGCAAGTCCACCCTGATCAACGTGCTGACCGGCGGCCTCGCCCCGAGCGGCGGCACCGTACGCTTCAAGGGCAAGGACATCGGGGGGATCGGGCCGGCTGCGCTCGCGCGGCTCGGCATGGCGCGGAGCTTCCAGCTGGTGCAGATATTCCCGGAGCTGACCGTGCTCGAGACCCTCCAGGCCTCCGCCGTCTCGCGGCTCGGCCGGGGCCCGCACCTCTTCGCCTCGCTGCGCGGCGACCGCCAGGTGCAGGCGGAGGCGCTCGAGGTGGCCGCGCTCTTCGGGCTCGGCGACCGGGCCCGCGCGCCCGCGCGCGAGCTGCCCCAGGGCGACAAGAAGCTCCTCGACGTGGCATCCGCCTTCGCCCTGCGGCCCGACATCATCCTCCTCGACGAGCCGACGAGTGGCGTCAGCACCGCGGACAAGCACAAGGTGATGGAGATCCTGGTCGGCGCGGCCAAGCAGATCGGGCTGCGCGCGATCATCCAGGTCGAGCACGACATGGACATCGTCTTCGGCTACTCGGACCGCGTCATCGCCCTGCACCAGGGCAAGGTGCTGGCCGACGCCGCCCCGGCCGCGATCCGGGCCGACGCGCGCGTCGTGGACACCGTCATCGGCCGCCGGTCCCCTCACCCCAACCCTCTCCCCCCTGGGGAGAGGGTTGGGTGAGGGGGAGCTAACCCGTGCTCAGCGTGGGAGCGCTCGACGTGTTCATCCAGTCGAGCCACATCCTGCGACAGGTCTCGCTGGAGGTCGGCGAGCGCGAGGTCGTCTGCCTCGTCGGGCGCAACGGGGCCGGGAAGACCACCACCCTCCGCGCCATCATGGGCTACCTCCGCCCGCAGAGCGGACGCATCGTCTTCCAGGGAGAAGAGATCCAGGGCCGACGCACCCACGAGATCGCGCTGAAGGGGCTCGGGTTCGCCCCCGAGGACAGCGGGATCTTCGCTGACCTCACCGTGGCCGAGAACATCGAGATCGCGACCTGGACTCGACGCAGCGGGCGTGCCGCCGCCGAGCGCATCGAACGGGCCTACGAGGTCTTCCCGGCGCTGAGAGCGTACCGGCACCGCAAGGGCCCGGAGATGAGCGGGGGCGAGCGGAAGATGCTCTCGGTCGCGCGGGCCCTGGCCCTGGACCCGCACATGCTCCTGCTCGACGAGCCCTTCGAGGGGCTCTCGCCCGCGATCATCCCGGCGGTGAGCGAGGGCATCGCCGAGATCACAAAGCGGGGGCACTCCATTCTCCTCGCGGAGTCCAACATCCACCACGTTCCGGAATTCGCCACTCGGCTGTACGTGATCGAGCGCGGCCAGATCATCTTCGCGGGACGGCCGGACGCCGTCCACGCGGACGCGGCGACCATGCGCGTGATAGGAGGCGTGGCGTGAAGCGGGCGGGGCGGCGCCATTGACCAGATCCGGAAGAGATAGGATGCTCGCATGAGTCTCGGCGAGCCGAGCGAATATGAGAGTGAAACTAAGGAGGGCATGCCCATGGTCGCTCGTCCCCTGATCCCCTCGACCGTCGTCGGCTCGCACGGCAAGGCCGGCTGGTGGTACGCCGCGGTAAAGGCCCACGAGGCGGGCGAGATGGGACCCGCCGACCTGGAGGAGATGTTCGACGACGCCGCCGACACCGCGATCCGAGACATGGAGCGGGCCGGGCTCGACATCATCACCGACGGTGAGGTGCGTCGGCTCGACGGCTACGTGGACTCCTACTACGCCATCATCAAGGGCATCGAGCCCCTGCCGGTGCGCCGGAAGGCCGGGCCCTGGGGCTACGATCAGCAGACCCGCTACGAGGCCACCGGGCGCATCGAGACGCCGCCGGGCGGCCTGGGCATCGTCCGAGAGTTCGAGTACCTCAAGGCCCACACCAGCCGGTCGACCAAGGCCACCTGCGCGGGACCGCTCACCTTCGGCTCCCGGATCCATCCCGGCAAGATGTACAAGGGCGTGGTGGACGTGGCCGAGCGCTTCGCGGAGGTGATCAACGCGGAGCTGCGCGCGCTCGTGGAGGCCGGCGCCGATTTCATCCAGCTCGACGAGCCGGCCCGGGGCAACGTGAGCGGCGAGGAGATGGCGCGCCTCTACAACCTGGCCACCGAGGGTGTGAAGGCCAAGCTCGCGTTCCACGTCTGCTTCGGCAACCGCTTCGGCCGGTCGCGGTTCGACCGCTCCTACCGGCCCTACTTCCCGGGCATCCTCAAGGCCCGGGCCGATCAGCTCGTGCTGGAGTTCGCGGGCCGGGAGTTCTCGGAGCTGGACCTCTGGAAGGAGTACGGCCAGGATCGCGAGCTGGGCGCGGGAGTCATCGACGTGAAGGGCTTTTACCCGGAGAGCCCGGAGGAGGTGGCGGGCCGCATCCGCCGGGTCCTCGCGGTCTGCCGTCCCGAGAAGCTCTACGTCAATCCCGATTGCGGCTTCGGCTGGTCGCCGCGCTACATGTGCAATCAGAAGGTGCGCGCCCTCGCAGCCGGCGCCGCGCTGGCGCGCAAGCAGATCACCGGGGTGGCGTAGCCGTCGCGCGGACTATGCACGTTTGTTGTGAGCACGAACTGCACTCCGTTTTCGTCTGCCCTCGCGCCATTTCTTGCGAGTGTCAGCGTTTTTGCGTCGATCTGCTGACACCCTCTCGCTAGTCATTCCCGGCAGTTAAGCCAAAGTGTCCGCGTGGCACCCCGCTTGCTGTCACACGCGAGCGGCCGGTGGCTCGTGCCGATCATGCGCCCGGCCAAAGGGAGCGACAGCGATCATGCCCGGAAAGCGTTTCTTCGCGATGGGGGCGGTCCTGCTGTGCGCGGGCCTGCCGGTTTTCGCCGCTGCCGAATCGGAGGAAAGTGCCGGCGTCGTCACCACCGTCAACGGCAACGCGACTCTGACCCGTGCCGCGAGACTGGCGCAGCCCGTCTCGCTGCGCATGCGCGACGAGGTCTTCGTTCGTGATCGCATCCAGACCCAGCAGCACTCCCTGGTGCGCGTCCTGCTCGGTGGGAAGGCGTTGATCACCGTGCGCGAGCTGTCCGTTCTCACCGTCACCGAGGAAGCCAATCGGGTCACGGTAGATCTACAGTCCGGCAAGATCGGCGTGGCGGTGGTCAAGGGCCGCATGCGGGCCGGCGAGGTGATCGAGATTCGCTCCCCGAACGCGACGGCCGCGGTGCGGGGGACGGTCTTCGTGGTCGACGTGGACCCGCTGCCGGCCGGCAAGTCCGGCCCCGCCGCCACCACGACACGAATCCATCTCTTCCACGGCGCGCTCGATGTGAACGCGCGTCTCGGTGCCGTGCAGACTCCGGTCCGTCTGGCCGCGATGCAGAGCGTCGTCGTCGCGGGCAATACCCTCGGCGCGGCGCGCCCGCTCACGCGGGAGGCGGTCGCCGCGCTCACCGAGGACCTGAAGCCGAGCCGGGTCCAGGACACGGAAGCCGCCCCGAGCGAGTTCACCGGCCAGCTGGTCGCGCGCGAGCAGGGACGCGCCATCATGCTCGCGTCGACCCTCCTGCCCTTGAGGGCGACTCCCGGCCCGGCCCCGCTGCAGAACGTCAAGGGGACGGTCACCGGCGTCACCGGGACCGTGAAGAACGTCACCGGGGCGGTGACGGGCGCTCTCGGGGATACGGTGACGAACCTCACCGGCGCGACCGCCGACACCCTTGAGCGTCTCATGGACACGCTCGGCATCAGAGACGAGGGCCTGGTCGGCGGAGTCGGCGGCGCGGTGGACGATCTGGGGAGCGCCGCCGGCAGCACGGTGGGCCAGCTCGGAAGCACGCTCGGCAACACGGTGGGCGGCGTGGGGAACACCCTGGGCAATGCGCTGGGAGGCAGCTCCAGCTCCGTGAGTCCGGCCGGGCCCGCCGCCCCGCCCGTCGTCACCTCGGTGGCGCCACCCGTCGCCACCTCGCTGGCGGCGCCCATCGTCACGCCGGTGGCGCCACCCATCGCCGCTCCGGTCGCGCCGTCCATCCTCAATCCCCTGGCCCCCATCGTCAATCCGATCGTCAACCCCATCGTCAATCTGCTGGGCGGCAAGAAGTAGCCGCCCCGACTGAGAGCCCTACTCATGAACGCCCCTCAGGGCGGCGACGAGCCCCTTCGCGGCCGCGGCATCGTGTGGTACCCGGCGGACTTTTCCCGCGGTCAAGTCGTCGCGGCCCTCCCGGACGACCTCGAGCCCCGCATGCTCGAGCCCGGCCACCCCGCGGCCTTCTCCACCGACGAAGCGGGTGTTCTCCTCCTGGACGGCCCGGTCGACGATCCGGACGCCGCCCTCATCGACGCGGCCCGACGGGCCCTGGTGCCCGTCGTGGTGCTGGCCGACGTGGCCGACACCGCGCCGATCGCGCGCGGCTACGTCTCGCTCACGATGCCGGTGGGTCCGGCCACGCTTGCGAGCGTGCTGCGGGCCGGGTGTCAGCAGGCCAGGGTCACGCGCGAGGCGACCGGGACCACGCGCCAGCTCGAGGAGCTCAACGCCATCGGGGTGCGGCTCTCGGCTGAGCGTGACACCAAGCTGCTCCTCGAGCTCATCCTGACCAAGGCGCGTGCCATCACGCGGAGCGATGCGGGCTCCATCTATCTCGTCGAGTCCGCGGGTGCCGGTTCGCGGCGACTGCGCTTCGAGCTGGCCCAGAACGACAGCGTGCCCGTAGAGTTCAACGCGGTTGCCCTGCCCTTGAGCCCGGAGAGCCTGGCCGGCCATGTGGCCCTCTCGGGAGAGGTCCTGCAGGTCGACGACGCCTACGCCCTGCCCGCGGACTGCCCGTACCGGTTCAATCCGGAGGTCGACGCCCTCGCCGGCTATCGCACCAAGTCCATGCTGGTCGTCCCCATGAAGACGCCCGCGGGGGAGGTCATCGGCGTGCTCGAGCTGATCAACTGCAAGCGTGAGGGCGGCCGGCCGTTCGTGTCGATCGCGACCATCGAGAGGGAGGCCCTGCCCTACTCCTCCCCGTTCCGGAGCCTGGCCGCCTCGCTGGCGTCCCAGGCCGCGGTGGCGCTGTCGAACAGCAACCTCTTCCGCGAGCTGACGCGGCGGCAGGGACGGCTCGAGGCTCTGGTGGACGTCAGCCAACGCGTCACGCGGCTGTGGCCGCCCGCGACCGTGCAGCGGCGGATCGCCGATCTATATTGCGGCCTGCTGCAGGCGGAGGTGGTGGCCTTCCATCTGGTGGACGACGGACGCCTGGTTCGCGTGGAAGCGCGCGGCGAAGGCGTGGACGCGCTGCTGCCCGCGGAGATCGCGCACGGCGAGGGCCCGAGCGGCGGCGTGGCCGCCACCGGCGAGCCGCTCGCGATCGCGGAGCTCGCCGGCCACGGCGGCCTCGCCCCCGCCCAGCGCGCGGCCGCGACGCGTCTCGGCCTGCGAGCCTGGCTCTCGGTGCCGGTTCGCGCGGGCGATCGGCTGGTCGGCGTGCTGAGCGGCCTGACCGGCGCCGCGCCGGCGTTCTCGGAGGACGACGTGGCAGTCGCCGCGACCTTCGCGGCGCAGGCCGGCATCGCGGTCGAGAACTCGCGGCTGTACGCCGAGCTGGAGCGGGCGCTCGAAGGGGTGCAGAAGGGCCAGGACCAGCTCGTCCAGGTCGAGCGGCTGCGAGCGCTCGGGGAGATGGCGGCCGGTGTGGCGCACGACTTCAACAACCTGCTGGCCGTCGTCATGCTGCGCAGCGAGCTCTTGCTTGCCCGCAAGCAGGCCCCCGACGTGGCCGAGAGCCTGAGCATGATCCGGCAGGCCGCCCAGGACGGCGCCCAGACCGTGCGCCGGATCCAGGAGTTCACCCGCACGCGGAGCACGCGGCCCTTCAGCCGGGTGGACATGCGGGAGGTGCTGCAGGAAGTCGTCGAGCTGGCCCGGCCCCGATGGCGCGAGCAAGCGCAGAGCCGGGGCGTCACCTACGACGTCCGCGTGGACGGCGCGCCGGTGCCGGAGGTGGCCGGAACCGCAGAGGAGCTCCGCGAAGCCTTCCTCAACCTGCTCAATAACGCCCTCGAGGCGATGCCCGCCGGAGGCCGCTTCACCCTGCGGACGGCGACCGAGGGCGACCGCGTCGTGATCCGGGCCGAAGATGCGGGCTGCGGCATGTCCGAGGAGACCCGGAGACGGGTGTTCGAGCCGTTCTTCACCACCAAGGGGGCGCAGGGCAATGGGCTGGGCCTGGCGGTGGTCTGGGGCATCGTGGTCCGCCACGGCGGCGAGGTCCGGGTCGAGAGCGCACTGGGCCGGGGCACGACGTTCATCGTGAGCCTCCCGGTGCCCTCGCAACTGCCGGCCGATCAGGACGCCGATACTCTCTCCACGATCCCGACCGGCAAGCGCGTCCTCCTCGTGGAGGACAACCTCGAGATCCTCCGGTCGCTGGCCGATCTGCTCCGGGAGAGCGGCTGCCGGGTGATCGAGGCCTCGGACGGAATGACCGCCCTCTCGCGGATCCGGTCGGAGCTGGTGGACCTGGTGCTGACCGACCTGGCCATGCCCGGCGTCTCCGGCTGGGAGGTCGCGACCGCGTGCCGCGAGCGGTACCCCAACGCCCCCATCGGCCTCATCACGGGCTTCGGCGATCACCTCGAGCCGGACAAGATCGAGCGGCATGGCATCCAGTTTGTGGTCGCCAAGCCGTTCACGTCGACCGAGCTGCTGCGCGAAGTCGCGGCAGCTCTCAAGGTCCCCCGCCGGGCCTGATGGGCCGGGCGCTCAGCCCTGGGGCCGCCCGTCCCCACCGGCGGCCCTTCTGCGTTCGTAGTGGCGCCGGCCCTTGGCGCGGTTGCCACAGGTGCTCATGTTGCACCAGCGCCGACTTCGGTTCTTGGTCGTATCCATGAACAGCCAGCCGCAGTCATAACCGGCACACTCATGGACGAAGGTTAGATCTGGAGAGGTCAGGAGCTCGGCCGCCGAGCGCGCTACCCACCACGACACCCGGTCGAGATCGAGAGGAGCTTCCGGCCAGCTCCACTCGAAACGCCCCCCCGACGGAGTCAGCCCAGCGCGCGACATGCCGCGACCGATCGCTTGATTGAGGGTGCGGAGATCCGAGG
>Ga0207646_10001473_pt1 | contig 29119 bp, 32 predicted proteins | sample KBSK5502metaG_FD_184343 | JGI IMG/M metagenome (GOLD analysis project Ga0207646, IMG submission 184343) | Corn, switchgrass and miscanthus rhizosphere microbial communities from Kellogg Biological Station, Michigan, USA - KBS K5-50-2 metaG... | ecosystem: Host-associated > Plants > Roots >...
CTTCGACCTGGCTCGGCGCTACGCCGGCGAGCGGCGGCAGTTCGGTAAGCCGATCATGGAATTCCAGGGCATCCAGTTCATGCTGGCCGACATGGCGACGCAGATCGAGGCGGCTCGCGCCCTGACCTATGCCGCGGGGGACGCGCTCGACCGCGACCTGCCCGGTATCACAGCGGGCTCGTCGATGGCCAAGCTCTTCGCCTCGGACACCGCGATGCGCGTTACCACCGATGCGGTGCAGGTCTTGGGTGGCTACGGATACCTTCGCGATTTCCCGGCCGAGCGCATGATGCGAGACGCCAAGATCACGCAGATTTACGAGGGGACCAACGAAATCCAACGACTGGTGATTGCCCGCGAGGTGCTAAAGGAGAAGGCGTGACGATCAAACAGCTCTACGTTGCCGGTGCCGGTCTGATGGGAGCCGGCATTGCCCAGACGGCCATCGCCGCCGGTTTCGACGTCACACTCCGGGAGGTCGACGACAAGCTGGTCGCCCGAGGCGTGGAGAACGTCAAGAAGCGGCTCGACAGCCTGGTGCAGAAAGGCAAGCTTGACGCGGCACAGCGCGACGCCGCACTTAGCCGGCTGCACCCGACGACCTCAATCGAGGCCGCCGGCCGCGCCGACTTCGTGATCGAAGCCATCACCGAGAACTTTGAGGCAAAGCAAGACCTCTTCAAGCGCCTCGATGGCATCTGCAAGCCGGAGGCGATCATCGCCAGCAACACCTCGTCCATTCCCATCACCCGCATGGCGGCGACCACCAAGCGGCCCGACCGGTTCATCGGGATGCACTTCTTCAACCCGGTGCCGGTGATGCCGCTGGTGGAGTTGACGCGCGGCCGCGATACGTCGGAAGCGACGCTGGCGACCACCCTCGAACTGTCGCGCTCGCTTAACAAGACCCCAATCACCTCGCTGGACTATCCGGGCTTCATCGTCAACCGGATGCTGGTGCCCTTCATCAACGAGGCAATCCGGGCATTGATGGAGGGACTGGGAAGCCGTGAGGACATCGACCAGGGGGCGAAGCTCGGCCTTCATCACCCGATGGGCCCGCTCGAGCTGGCCGACTTCGTCGGCCTCGATACCCATCTCTATATCTGTGGCGTCTTGTACGACGGCCTGCACGATCCGAGGTTCGCCGCGCCGCCGCTGCTACGCCAGTTGGTCGACGCCGGCCACTATGGGCGCAAGACCGGCCGTGGCTTCTACCGCTACGGCCCGGACGGGACCCGGCTAGCCGACTGATTTACATACATAGGCCGGCGATCAGGGCTTTGTTGCGGCGGGTGTACCGGGCGACCCCGCCGGCGGACGAGTGAAATTCGGCGGTATCCGGCGACACCAGGATCATGTAGCCGACGTCCTCGGGAGCAGCGAAGCCCGCCGGCGGGTTCGTAAACTTGTTTCGCTGCGTTGAATCATCCGAATCCCAAAAGCTGGCGTCGAAGTCCGGCCCGGTTGGGTAATCGAGCCCACAATGCGTGAGTAAGACGTAGCGGTACTTCAGGCCGGCCGTCACCCGACCCGAGACCGGGAAGAACAGGTATCGATGGCCGGGACCGAGGATGGGAATCCGGGTGAGGGTCGCCGCGTTGGGTGGCAGTGGCTCGATGCGCCCGAACGGGCCGGCTGGGTTGCGAACGAAGAGGACGCTGGCGATCACCATCAGGACCACGGCAACACCGGCCACGCTGGCTTTGGCCTGGGCGGGCATCCTCCAAAGCAGCCCGGGCACCCTCCAAAGCAGCCCGGGCACCGGGCGCAAGGGCGATAGGTGGGCGACCGCATTGTGTGCCATGGGGCGCCAACGTTCCATGCCTGAATGACGAGAACGGCCGGTCGTTTCCTGTCGAGTTGGTCAGCCTCGGGCGCGCTGGGCGGCGAGCGCCGCCGGCGTGGACTTCAGCCGCCGGCGTTGCACGACCGCAAGGCCGAACAGCGCGAACGCCACCAGGAAGGATGCCGCCGCCAGGATGGCGGCCGACGCCGAGAACACGGCCCAGAGGACGCCGCTCTTGGCGGCCACCTGGCTCAGGGTGGTGCCGCCCTTGAGGAGGTGCAGCTCAATAAAGGAGTACCAGACGATGAAGGTGGCCAGCATGATGATCAACGCCCCAACGCGGCGCACGCGCGCGATCCACAGGCCGCCCAGCAACCAGAGGGAGGCCGTGGCCGCGGCGGCGAACGCACCGTCCTCGGTGTTCGCCGTGCCGAAGTTGTCGCGATGGACTGCGTCGGTCGCCTGGAGGATCACGAGGACCGCTCCCGCCAGGGCTACCAGCAGGAGTGGCAGGGTGTTCAGCCGGCGATCTCGTCCCCTCGCGTTGCCCCATGCTACCGCCGCGGTGACCACGGTCAGGATGCAGGCGCAGAGCAGGCCCATCGCCACGGTTGCGACCGGGAGACCTTCGCTCTTCACAAAGGAGCCCAACGACGCCGGCCCCGCTTCGAACAGGCTGGTGGCGGTGACGCCGAAGTCGATAAAGGCAAAGGCGGCGGCCAAAAAGATGCCGGTGCGGAAGCCCCGGAAAGCCAGCACGACGGAGGCGAGCCAGATCACCCCGACGATCAAGCCGACGATCAAATAGAAAGTGTCGACCTGGCCACTGTGGCGCTCGTGGAGCAAGGTAAAGGCGCCAAGGCCGACGGCGATGAGTCCGGAGACGAGCAAGAGCGTCCGTGTCGGGATGAGGAACGGGCCGCCGCGCCCCGCCATCGCGGGATTCGCTCGCATCGTCGACCATCTTAGGGAGCGTCACCATAAGCGGGTCTGACCCGCCGACAAATTTCGTTAGACTGACGGCTGCCCTTGGGAAGCGAAGCACGTCGCCGGCGGGCATCGGTCGCGCTCGGCCCGGCACGCGGGTGGCGATCCGCGCGCGCCGCCCTGGCTCTGTTTGCCGGTGTTGCCCTGCTGCTCGCCGGGCTCGGCGTGTTTCGAGTCTGGTCCGCCATCCACGCGATCTCGCCGCGCGCCCAACCGGTTGACCTGATCACGATGGTGCATGCGGGGACCGATGATCCCGGATCGCTCGGCTGGAAGATCAAGCACGACCAGCGCATCAATGTGCTGCTGCTCGGCTATGGTGGGCCCGGCCACGACGGTCCGTACCTGACCGACTCGGTCATGCTGCTTTCGATTCGTCCCGCGAGCCACGAGGCGATCATGATCTCGCTGCCCAGAGACCTGTGGGTCAAGATCCCCGCCCTGCCCAACAACCACTACATGACGGGAAAGCTCAACAGTGCCTACGCCATCGGCATCGATCACGCTAATTACCCGAACGTCCGCAGCGACTGGAAGACCGACACCGGCGGCGGGGACCTGGCGGCGGCGACCGTCTCGCAGGTGACGGGGCAGCCGGTCGACTACTGGGTGGGCGTTGACTTCAAGGCTTTCCGCGATGTGGTCAATGCCATCGGCGGCATCAAGGTCGACGTCCCGACGACCCTGGATGATCCGTACTTCCCCGCCGGCGAGTCGACCGGAATGATGCATATCCGCATCGAGGCCGGCTGGCAACAATTCGATGGGGAGCGCGCGCTCGAGTACGCGCGATCCCGAGAGACCACCTCCGACTTCGATCGCTCGCGGCGGCAGCAGCTGATCATGCTGGCGGTAAGGGAACGCGTCTTCTCCGTGAATGCGGTCCCTCACCTCCTGTCGCTGTTGAGTGCGCTGCAGGACAACGTGCGAACCAACCTGCGCCCAGCGGAAATGCGGCAGCTGGCGTCGCTAGCGGGGCATATCAGAGACCAGGACATCCGTCGGGTGGCCATCGACACGTCGAACTTTCTCCGAAGCGGCTTCAGCACTAACGGCCAGTACGTCCTGCAACCGCTCGACCCCACCTATGACGCCCTGCATCGCTACGTGGCAATGGCGCTACCCGACCGGTCGGCGCTGGCCCCGCAGATCCCCTTTCAGGTGCAGGATGGCAGCCGCCGCTACTGGCTTCCCTACGGCATCGGAACTCCGGCGAGCATCATGACGTCACTCCTCCAGGCGGAAGGATGGGGTGCGACGCTGGGACCGCCGGCCACCCAGCGGTTCACGCAGACCCAGATCCTGGACGGGTCCGGTGGCAAGGCGGCTGCCACCGTCTCGTGGCTGCAGGACTACTTCGGCGCGGTCGTGACGACCGTGCCGGCGCCGTCCAGCGGGGCAAGCGTGACGGTCGTCCTGGGCTCGGATTTCACGCTGAAAACCTTCCCAGCCCCAGCCAAGTTCTAGGGATGTTGCGACGACTCATTGAAGCCGCGAGGGCAGGGTGGGGGCCTTGATAGGATTGAATTCGAAATGAGTTTGGCCGGCGCCCTGCTTTCCGGCGATGTCCGGGCGCTGGCGCGGGCCATCAGCCTGGCGGAAGATCGGGACCCGCAGGCGACCCTGTTGGTGGCCCAGTTGCAGCCGCACACCGGAAATGCCTACCTGGTCGGGTTGACCGGCTCGCCTGGAACGGGCAAGAGCACCCTGGCCGATGCCCTGGTCAAGGTGATTCGTGACCGTCAGCAAACGGTTGGGGTGATCGCCGTCGATCCCAGCAGCCCATTTACCGGCGGGGCCGTGCTCGGCGACCGCATTCGCATGTCGCGCCACACGCTTGACAAGGGTGTCTTCATCCGCAGTATGGGCGCGCGGGGGCACCTCGGCGGGCTGGCCGCCGCGACCCGTGAGGCGATCCACCTGCTCGACGCGTACGGTCGGGACGTCGTCCTGGTCGAGACCGTCGGTGTCGGCCAATCGGAGCTCGAGATCTCGACCATCTGCGATACGGTCGTCCTCGTCCTGATGCCCGAGTCGGGCGACGCGGTGCAGAGCATCAAGGCCGGCATCCTGGAGATCGCCGACGTTTTTGTTGTCAACAAGACGGACCTCGGTGGCGCGGAAAAGACACGGCGACTGATCCAGGACGCGATCGGGCTCGGACCCAAACAGGCCTGGCGGCCTCCGATCGTCCTGGCCAGCGCAGTCAAGGAAGAGGGCATCGAGAAGGTCTGGGATGCGGTCCTCGAACATCAGGCTTTCCTCAAAGAAAGCGGTACGCTTGCCACCCGCCGACAGCAGCGTCTGAAGCATGAAGTGGTGGCCCTGGTCGCCGACCGCGCCCGCGAAGACGCGCGGCGGGTGCTGGATGGGGACACCGCGATCGGCCGGCGGCTACGCGAGAACCGGAATGGGAAACTAAACCCGTACGCCCTCGCCGAGGAGGTCCTCGGACAGCGGGGGCCGCAAGGAGGCAGCTGATGGCCCTTCGTCGCAAGACGGCCTACGAGGAATGGGTAGCCCGCTACCGGGACGGCAAGCTGGCGGCGAACGAGGCCGCCACCATGTCGGGCCTCCCGCTGCAGCCGCTGTACACCCCGGAGGACCTCGAGGGATGGAGCTACGACGAGAAGCTGGGCTACCCGGGCGAATTTCCATACACGCGCGGCGTCTACCCGTCGATGTACCGCGGGCAACCGTGGACGATCCGGCAGTTTGCCGGCTACGGCACCGCGGAGGAAACGAACCGGCGCTATAAGTTCCTGCTGGCGCAGGGGCAGAAAGGCCTTTCGGTGGCGTTCGACATGCCGACCCTGATGGGCTACGACTCCGACGATCCGCTGGGTGAGGGCGAGGTCGGCCACTGCGGTGTGGCGATCGACTCGCTCGACGACATGGAGACGCTCTTCGACGGCATCCGGCTGGATCAGATCACGACCTCGATGACGATCAACTCGCCGGCGGCGATCCTCTACGCGATGTACATCGCGGTCGGCGAGAAGGAGGGGGTGTCGCTGGCGCAACTGGGCGGCACCTTGCAGAACGACATCCTCAAGGAGTACATCGCGCAGAAGGAGTACATCTTCCCGCCCGAGCCCTCGATGCGACTGGTGGTCGACACCATCGTCTTCGCGGCCCGGCACATGCCGCGCTGGAACGCCGTGTCCATCTCCGGCTACCACATCCGTGAAGCGGGGTCGACGGCTACCCAGGAGCTCGCCTTCACGCTGGCCGACGGCATGGCCTATGTCGAGGCGTCGATCAAAGCCGGGCTGAAGGTCGACGAGTTCGCGCCGCGCCTCTCCTTTTTCTTCGACTCGCACATCGATTTCTTCGAAGAGATCGCGAAGTTCCGCGCCGCGCGCCGGATCTGGGCCCGCATCATGCGCGACAAGTACGGCGCACGCGACCCCAAGTCCTGGATGCTGCGCTTCCACACGCAGACGGCCGGCGTCTCGCTGACGCGGCAGCAGGTGGAGAACAACATCACCCGAACGGCCTACGAGGCGATGGCGGCGGTGCTGGGCGGAACGAACTCGCTGCACACCAACTCCATGGACGAGGTCCTCGCCCTGCCGACCGAGCGGGCCGCGCAGATCGCCCTGCGCACTCAGCAGGTGCTCGCCCATGAGACCGGCGTCACCAACACGATCGATCCGCTGGGCGGTTCATATTTCATCGAACAGCTGACCGACGAGATGGAGCGCGGCGCGCAACGCTACTTCGACCAGATCGATGAGCAGGGCGGCGTGCTGCGATGCATCGAGAACGGGTTCTTCCAGCGCGAGATCGCCGATGCCGCCTTCGAGTTCGAGCGCAAGCTGGAAGCGAACGAGCGGATCATTGTCGGTGTCAACGCCTACAAGGACGGCGAAGGCGGCGACCTGCCCACCCTGCGCATCGGACCGGAGACCGAGCAGGGTCAGGTACGCCGCGTCAAAGCCGTGCGGTCGCGGCGGGACAATACGAGTGTCGCCAGCCGGCTCGAGGAGCTCAAGGCGGCCGCGCGAGGAACGGAGAACCTGATGCCACATTTGCTCGACTGCGTCAAGGCCTATGCCACCGAGGGGGAGATCATGGCCGCGCTCAAGGAGGTCTTCGGCGTCTACCGGGAGCCGATTCTCTTCTAGATGATGCGGATGCGCTTCTCGCTGATCGGTCGGGCTCTCGCGCTGCTGGGGGTGGTCGTCATCGTGATCCTCTATGTGTGGCGGCCGTGACGGCCAGGGTCCTGACCGCCAAGGTCGGCCTCGACGGGCACGACCGCGGGGTCAAAGTGGTATCACGCGCGCTGCGCGACGCCGGGGTCGAGGTGATCTACGCCGGCCTTCGGCAGACACCGGAAATGGTGGTCGAGGCGGCCATCCAGGAAGACGTCGACGCCATCGGCGTCAGCCTGCACAGCGGGGCGCACATGACCCTCATCCCCCGCATCCTGGAGCTGCTGAAGGAGCGCAACGCCACCGACATCGTGGTCTTCGGCGGTGGCATCATCCCGCCGGATGATGCCCGGGAGCTCAAGAAGATGGGCGTGGTCGAAATCTTTGGTCCCGGGACCTCGCTCAAGTCGATCATCGATTTCGTCAACAAGGGCTTTAAAGCGGCGTGATCGCCGCCGCTCCGCGCAAGCTGGGGCGCTTCGAGCTCCACTGCCTCAGCGATGGGCACTGGCGCATGGACGGCGGCTCGGTATTTGGCGTGGTTCCGAAAGTGATGTGGGAAAAGTTGAAGACTCCGGATGCCCGCAACCGCATCCCGATGGCCACCAACTGTCTGCTGGTGCGCACCCCTGACGCCAACATCCTGATCGAGGCGGGCATCGGACCGAAACTTTCCGAGAAGGAGCGGGACATCTACGCCTACGAGCGCGACCCCGGTCTTCCGGACGCTCTCACGGGCGCCGGGCTGACCCCGCCGGATATCGACCTGGTCGTGCTCAGCCACCTGCATTTCGACCACGTGGGCGCGCTGATCACTCCGGGCCGCGATGGCGAGCTGACCCCACTCTTCCCCCGCGCTCGTCACATCGTCCAGGCTCGGGAGCTCGAGGCCTGGCGCCAGCCGGACTCGCGCAGCAAACCGTCTTACAAAGTCGAAAATATCCAACTGCTCGAAGACGAGGGACGGCTGCAGATCGTCGACGGTACGAAGGAGGTGGCTCCCGGCGTCCAGGTGCGAGTCACGGGCGGACATACCGCCGGCCACCAGGCGGTCTACGTCCAGGACCAGGAGCAAACGGTCGTTTTCACCGGCGACTTTCTCTTCATGCGCGCGTTCCTGAAGGTCAACTGGGTCAGCGCGCTTGACCTCTTTCCGTTGGAGGCGATGGAACGCAAGGCCGCGTTCCTTAACGAGGCCGCGCGGGAGCGCCACCTGATCTGGCTGTATCACGAGACCGAGCAGATGCTCGGCTACTGGACCGGGGAGGGCTTCGAACCGGTCAGCTGACGATCAGCAAGACTTCGGAACCGCAGCGCTCGCACTCGCCCCGGACGACGTAGTTCCCGGTTTTCAGGTCCATTGCCGAGGGACGCAGGATGCCGACCGCCTGGCGGCAGGCGCGGCAGTGTGCCTTCATCGGGGCCACCGGGACGTCCGAGGGCTGGAAGGTCCAGGTATGCGGCGCGACCTGGTGCATGGTGGGGTGGGCAATGGCCATGAAAGAGCTCCACCTTCTGTAACGCCCGCGATCCTCAAAGGGCTCTGCGTCCTTTGGACCTGATGACTACGGCAAACCGCGTAGAGCGCGAGGGCGGAGGCGAGGGCGGCTACGCCGCCACTGCGCGGTTAGCTAGTAAACGATGACTGGCGTGCCGGTCGGCGTCCAGTTCCAGAGCCAGACCATGTTGTGGTACGGAACGTTGACGCAACCGTGGGTGCCCGTGTCTTCGCCGGTCGGGTCGTAGTGCGGGCCATTGGTCCCTGGACCGTACCGGGAGCGCCAGGAGGCATCATGGATCCCGTCGCCACCGTTGAACCACATCACCATCTGCACCTTGCTGTCGGGGTACCAGTAGGGCGAGCCCTTCGGCCAAGGCGAATGCATCGTCCAGGGCGACACTTTCCAGTAGACCTTGAAGCTGCCCGGGTCGGTCTCCAGGCCCGGCCGGCCGGTCGTGACGTAGCTCCAGAAGACCTGCTGACCATGCTCGTAGGCGCGAATTACCTGCTCGCTGAGGGAGATCGTGATCGCCTTGTCGGGTAGCGTCCGGGTCATGGCGTCTTGCAGCACCTTGTCCTGCACCTGAAGGCCGCCGTTGACCTGCTCCAGGTCGGCGGTGGTGGTGACGGTGTTCAGCTTCGCGGCGAGCGTCTGCACATGGAGGTCGACGATCGAGACGTCCATCGAGAAGATTCGTGCGGTCTGGAGGTCTCCCTGAACCTGCGCCAGCGCCGCGTTGGCACCCGTCCGGGCGACGGCCGGATCGCCGTGGTCCTGGGCGGCGGCTTGTGCGACATATTGGGCGATCAGCTTGTTGGTCGCCTGCTGGTCCGCGATGATCAAGGCGAGCTTCGAGACCGGCGCCTTCAACTCGGTGCTGACCGCGCGGTAAGCGTGGACGGTGGTCGCCACGTCAACCTCGATCTGGGCCTTCGACGGCAGGCCGTCGAATTCGACCAGGAGCTGGTCGTCGACACCGGCCTGCGTGGCCTTCTGCATCTCGCCAGAGAGTTGCGTCACCGCCGCCTGGGCGGCGTCACGGGTCTCGCTGACCAGCTTCTGCACCCGCGTCTGCAGCTGGTCCTTGATCTGCGCTTCCTGGGCGGCTGCCCGGCTGAAGAACGCAATCCGGTCCTGGTTGAACGGGGCTGAGGAACCGGGTGGGGCGGCGCTCGCCGTCGTCAGCTCCTGGCGCTGCAAATCCGAGTATTCGGCGGCATCGAGGCCGATGTCTCGCGCATGGCTCTGGGCCGCGAGCACCTGGGCCCGGGCTGCCTGGAAATCCTGCTCGGCAAACGCCTCGCGAACCTGTTGCACGAAAATCAAGGCGGCCACCAGGGCGAAGGTCCCGAGGACCACCCCGATGCGGAGCGCGTTCTGGCGGAGGAATCTAAGAGTTGCTACCAGCACCGTTGTCACTCGATTTTAGGTCCATCTTGCACAGTCAGTAACGTCCAAACGGCGTAAAAGTTCCGGTGAAGGCTCGTTCAACAGGCACCAAACGCTGTGTTAAGATGGGCGCCGCCCAATTCGAGCTGAAGGAGGATTCTAACTGGCGACTGCCACTCTCGTCACACTCAAACTCGAGCCCCGCACCGATCGTGGCCGCCACCTCCAGACGCTGCGTCGTCAGGGTCGGCTTCCCGCGATCGTCTACGGCCACAACGTCGACGCCGTGACGGTGTTGGTGGATGGGCGCGAGTTCGTTAAGGCCTTTCAGAAGGTCGGCGGCAACCAGCTGGTCGATCTCCAGCTTGGGGACGAGCCGGTCCGAAAGGCGCTGATCCGCGAGGTACAACGGAGCCCCCGCAACGGTGATCTCCTCCACGTCGATTTCTACCAGGTCAACTTGACAGAGAAGATCGAGTCGGAGGTGCCGATCGAGATCGAGGGCGAGGTCGAGCTCGTCGTCAAGGGTGAGGCGGACCTGCAGCGTGGCCTGCACGCGCTCAAGGTGGAATGTCTGCCGACCGACCTACCGCCGGTCATTTCCGTCGATGTGTCTGGCTTGAAAGAGATCGATGACGAAATCCGGGTCAAAGACTTGAAGGTTCCGCCCGGATGCGAGTTCCTCGATGAGCCCGACGACCTGATCGTCAAGGTTGCGGCGCACCGCGAAGAGGTCGAGGAAGTCGCGCCCGCTCCCGCCGCTGCCGAGGTACCGACCGTCGGCGAGACCGAGGCTCCCGCGGAAGGCGCCGGCGAAGGCGAAGCCCCCGCCGAGAGCTGACGTCAAGGCGTCCCTACAATGGGCGCCATGTGGGACTGGATAACCCAGCACTGGGACGAGCCGTGGGCCCGATTCGTCGAGGGCATCCTGCTTCTCTTGCTCAGCTTCGTCATCGCGAGCGTCGCCCGAGGGGCATTGCGAAACCAGCTCAAGCGGCCGCACATCGACGCACAGGTTGCCTTGCTCATCTCCAGGATTGCGTATCTGGCGGTCGTAGTCCTGGGCGTCGTCGCCTTCTTCACCCTCTGGTTCGGCAACCCGACGCTGGTGTTTGGCGGCTTCGGTTTTCTCGCCCTTGCCTTCAGCCTGGCGTTTCAGGACATCCTGAAGAACTTCATCGCCGGTGTCTTCATGCTGCTGGAGCGCCCATTTCGATTGGGCGACGAAATCACGGTCGACAACCACACCGGCATCGTCGAGAACATCGAGATGCGTGCCACGACGCTGCGAACCAGTGAGGGCGAGCAGGTGATCACCCCGAATTCGCTCGTCTATACCGGCACGATCATCAACCGCACGCGGTACCCGACGCGCCTCTTCACGCTGACGGCCAAGATTCCAACCGGCGTCCCCCTGGATGGGCTCGCGGAGAAGCTCAAGGAAGAGATCCAGAGCCGGCCCGAGATCGCCAAAGATCCGCCGCCGCACGTTGCGCTCCAGCCCAACATCGACGGCGGCCTGACGCTCGAGGTCCGCTACTGGCTCGACTACCGGCGCAACGACCCGTTGGCGGTCCAGGCGGCGATCGGCCAGCAAGTTTACCGGGCGATTCACTCCACCGAAGCCTCGCCCAAACGGTAACGGCACAAATCCGTAGGGCGCTCGCCCGCTTCGCCGCTTTCAGTCCGGCGGCCCGCCAGTTCCTTGCCTACGCCCTGCTCATCGGAATCGGCTGGGCGATCTTCAACCTGGTGTTCAACCTCTACATGGCCGCGCTCGGGTTTTCCAACGACGTCATCGGCCTCTTCAACTCGCTCCCTGCCGTTGCCCTGCTGCTGGTCGGGATCCCGTTTGCGGCCATGGCCGATCGGATTGGCTATCGCATCTTTCTCCTGGGGGGCGGAGCCGTGGCGGTTCTGGCCTCGCTCGTCCTCACGCTGGTTGGATCTCGCCTGATCGCCGTGCTCGCCGCCGGCACCTTCGCGCTTGCGGTGATCGTCCTGCAGGTACTCGGGAGTCCGCTGCTGGCTCAGGTGAGCGGCGAGAACGAGCGCGTCGCTCTCTTCTCGCTCAACCAGTCGATTTCATGGGCGGCCGCGCTCGCCGGCGATGTTCTCGGCGGCGTCATTCCTGAGGCCGCGGCCCGAGTGATGCACACCTCGAGCGCCTCGGCCTCGGCCATTCGATCGTCCTTCGTGGCGATGACCATCCTGACGGTCTTGAGCCTTCCCTTTCTCGTGCGTCTGGCGCGGGCCGCCGGGGTGAAGCCGGCCGCCGCCTTCCCCGTGCGCGAGCTGCTGAAGATCGACGTGGCGCGCTTCGGCCGCATCCTGCTGCCCAGCCTGGTGCTTGGAATCGCGGCCGGCATGTACCTCAATTTCACCCAGCTCTACTTGGCGCAACGCTTTGGCCTGACACCTGGCCCGATTGGCATCATCTTTGCCGTCGGCGCGGCCCTGACGGCGGTCGTCACCCTCGCGGCGCCTGCTGCGGGGCGGCGCTTCGGCATCACCCGCACCGTCGGCGTCTCCCAGGTCATCGGCGCGCCCCTCGTGCTGGCGCTCGCGTTCATCATGGTGCTGCCGGTCGCGGTTCTGATCATGACGGTGCGGCAGCTTGCCCTCAACCTGCAGGGACCGTTGGGCCAGGTCTTCGGTATGGAGTACGTCGATGCGCGTGAGCGCGCCCGCCTCGCAACCGCGCAGGTCGTCGTCAGTGGCATCGGCGTGGGTGGGATTGGGCCGCTCGTCAGCGGCGTGCTGCAGGTGCGCGGCGGCTATCAGTTGGCCTTCTCGGTGAGTGCCCTCTTCTACCTGCTTGCCGGTGTGACCTTCCTACTGCTGTTTGGAAGAACCCGCCTCTCGTCCGAAACCCGGTAGAGCCGCCGGGGCGTACGCCGGCCCTTAGGTGAGCTGACCGAGCGCGAGAAGGTTGCCCTCGCTATCGCGGAACCAGGCCGCCCTTTCGTAGCCGAGATCGGCGATGCCATGGTTGGTCTTGAGGCCCGGGAAGTCATATTCCTCGAACCGGACGCCGCGGCTCTTGAGCTTGGCGACGGTGTAGACGATGTCCTTCACGAACCAGGCCATCTGGGTATGTTGGCCGGAGGGACGTCCACCGCTAAGGAAGAGAAGAAACCCGGTGGTGCCGTCGCCGTCATAAAAGAGGGTCCCCTCGACCTCACGCGTCGGCCGCAGCCCCAGCTTCTCGGCGTAGAACGCCCGCGCGCGCACCAGGTCTTCTACCGGCAGGGTCGTCTTGGGGACCGCCGTATTCAGCGTCTCCATCGGAAGAATCTTAGGGCGAGCAATCTATAGTCAGTCGATGGCCCAGGAGACGCTGTTCCCCGCTCCCCAGGATTCGACGCCGAAGGACCAGCCACTGGCGGCCCGCATGCGGCCGCGGACGCTCGATGAGTTCGTCGGGCAGGAGCACCTGGTTGGGCCCGAGCACGAGCTGCGCCGGGCGATTGAGGAAGACCGGGTGGGGTCGATGATCCTCTGGGGACCGCCAGGTAGCGGAAAGACGACGCTGGCCCGGCTGATCGCCCGGGTTACGGCATCCCACTTCGTTCCGCTCAGCGCGGTCAGCGCCGGGGTCGCCGACCTGCGGCGCAACATCGAGGAAGCTCGTCTCCGGCGGGCCCAGTCGGGTCAGCGGACCATCCTCTTCATCGACGAGATCCACCGCTTCAACAAGGGCCAGCAGGACGCCGTGCTGCCCTACGTCGAGGAGGGCGTCATCACGCTGATCGGCGCTACCACCGAGAATCCCTCGTTCGAGGTCAACGCCGCGCTGCTCTCGCGCACCCGTGTGTTCGTGCTCGCGGCGCTTGACGACGTCCAGGTGGGGGCGATCGTCGACCGGGCCGTCTCCGACCCGGAGCGCGGACTCGGCAATCGGCACGTCGATCTGGAGGCTGATGCACGCGCCGCCCTGATCCGAGTCGCCAACGGCGACGCGCGCATCGCCCTCAATGGTCTCGAAGCGGCGGCGGCGCTGGCCCGTCCAAAGCAGGGCCGGCGACTGGTCACGGCCGCTCTCGTCGAGGAGGCGGTGCAGCGCAAGAACCTGCTCTACGACCGCGCCGGCGAGGAGCACTACAACATCATTTCGGCCCTCCACAAGAGCCTGCGCGACAGCGACCCCGATGCCTCGCTCTACTGGCTGGGCCGGATGCTCGAGGCGGGTGAGGACCCGCTCTACGTGGTACGGCGCCTGATCCGTTTTGCCTCAGAGGACATTGGTCTTGCCGACCCACACGCGCTCACCCAGGCGGTGGCGGCGCAGCAGGCCGCCCACTTCATCGGCATGCCCGAGGCGAACCTGGCGCTCGCGCAAGCCGTCGTCTACCTCGCGACCGCACCCAAGAGCAACGCGTTGTACGCCGCGTACACAAGGGTTCAGGAGGACGTCGAGCGCACCCGCGCCGACCCGGTGCCGCTCCACTTGCGCAATGCGCCGACGCCGCTGATGCGAAAGATCGGGTACGGGAAGGGCTACCGGTACGCCCACGACTACGACGAAGCCCAGGTCGACCAGCAGCACCTGCCCGATGCCATCAAGGATCGGACCTATTACCATCCATCGGATCGTGGCTACGAAAAGACGGTTAAGGATCGGCTCGATGCCTTCGAGGCGGCCCGCCGAAAGACAAAAAAGCCCTAGCGGTCAGCTCTCGACATGCGGCCGAAGGGCCGCGTAGCCATTCGCCATCACCTGCTCGTGATTGCGCGCGAGAGCGCTCTTCGCGAGCGGTGCGAGCAGGTTGAGGATGGGATTGGTGGTGGCCACGTCCCAGAAATAGAGGGCCCTGACGGTCCCGGGCTCAGCTTCGGTGAATTCCCATCGCCCGGTTCCGACCAGGTCGCCGGTCGAGCGAAGAAGGATGTGGCGATACTCGTCCGCCTCCCGCACCTCGAGTTCGTAGTTGAGGCTGTAGGGCAACGAGCCGCGCACCTCGCACGCGATCACCGAGCCGATGGACTTCCCATCGCCGCGCGTGATCTGTACCCGGCGGAAGTTCTTCCACCAGCCGGGGTACCGCGCGATGTCAAGCACCACCGACCAGACCTTCGGGAGCGGCGCCCGAAAGCGCCAGTCGGTCACGAAGTGGTACGTCGTCAGGCCGAGCCTGCCAGGCCCCACCCCGACCCTCCCCCAGAGGGGGAGGGTATAGGTGCGGGAAAGTCGATGGCGCGGCTAGAAGCCGTGGTTCTTGACCCAGGTCGCGGCGACGTCCGTCGGGTCTTGCTTGTCGACGTCGGCACTCTTATTCATCGCCGTCAGGTCGGGCGTGTTCAGCTTGGCGTCGATGCTGTTCAGCAACGCCGCGACCTCGCTGTTGGCCACGGCCGTCCTGATCAACGGGACGATGTTGTCGGCAGCTTCGAGGTGTTTGTCATCCAGCAGGACAACGAAGTTGTTCGCAGCGATGCCGCCGTCGCTAGAGAACACCAGGCCAATATTGATCGCGCCCTGCTTGAGGGCAGCGTATGTCAGCGGCCCACCGGCATCGAGTGACTTGAAGGCCTTGAAGCTCAAGCCGTAAGTCGTCTTCAAACCGGGCTGGCAGAACGGCCGCTGAGGGCATTCGGGCGGCCCACCCAGCGTCCAGTTACTGGCTACCGACGACAGGTCGGACAGCTTGGTCAAGCTGTACTGATCGGCCTCTGCTTTGGTGACCGCGAAGGCATTCTGATCGATAGCGGGCGAAGGATCGAGCGCCTTGATATTCTTGGGATTGAGCACGGCGTTGAGCCTTGCCACGTTGGCCGCTGCGTCAGAACCGGCATCGACCGTGACGCTCTGCTTTCCCTCAACGAAAGTCAGGTCCGTCGCCGCGTACCCAGCATAGAGATCGATCTGTCCGCTCTCGAGCGCGGGCTCGACGATCTCGCGGTTTCCCAGCTTGTCGCGATAGTTGATGGTGTAGCCCTTATTCTTCAGCGCGTCGCCGTAGATGTGGGCCAGGATGATGCTCTCCGAGAAGTTGAACGAGGCGATCGTGATCGTGCCCTTGGGCGACGTCGAACTGGACGGCCCACCTGTCGATCCGCACGATGTCGTGACGAGTGCCAGGGCGACCATGCTGGCGCCCAGAACGAAGATTCGCTTCAGATACATTCCTCCACCTCCAAGAATTGGCCGAGAACTACGCCGCAACCGCTGTGTCGAGTGGTTTGCCGATCGGTCCCTCCTTCCGGATTGATGTCGATGGACGAAGTCCGGCTGGCGTTGCCAGACGCTGGATCCCGGCCATCGAGAATTCGACGATCAACGAGAGTATGGCGACCATGATCGCACCCGCAAACATCATCGGATAGTCCTGCAGCCCAAAGCCATCCAGGATGAACCGTCCGAGCCCGCCCCAGCCGACCACCGCGGCCAGGGTCGCGGTTGCGACCACGTTCACCGCCGAGGTGCGGACCCCGGCCATGATGAGGGGCAGCGCGATCGGCAGCTCGACGCGGAACAGAACAGCCCGCTCACGCATCCCCATGCCTCGGGCCGCCTCCCTCACATCGGCGTCGACCTCGCGCATCCCGATATAGCTATTGGTGACCATCGGTGGGATGGCGAGGGCGACGAGTGCGACAAACGCCGGAACTGCCCCAAAACTGACCAGCGGGGCGCCCGCCGTAAAGCCGAACACCTGCGCTGCCAGCACCAATAGAGCAAACGAGGGGATGGCCCGCCCAATGTTCGAGATGTTGATGGCCAGGTTGCCGAATTTTCCGGTGTGACCGATCGCGATCCCAACAGGCAGGGCAATGACGGCCGCCGTCAGCAGCGAGGCACCAGACATTCCGAGGTGCTCAAAAGTGCGATGAGGAATGCCCCCGTCCCCCTGCCAGTGGGCAGGGTTGAGGAACCACTGAAGCACTTGGTTGGCGAAGTTCACGTCGCTGTCCTGCCTCGAGCCCAGGGGGTGATCAGGCGCTGTATCCCCGTTAGGCCCAGGTCAGCCATCACGGCGAGCATCACGGACAAGAGGGTCCCGACCACGAGGGGCGTCTTGAAATCGCGGAGCAGTCCATCGTAGATCAGACTTCCCAGTCCCCCTTCGCCGATCAACGCCGTCACAGTCACTAGCCCGATGGTGGTGACCGTGGCGATGCGCACGCCGGCGATAATGGCCGGAGTTGCCAGGGGTAAATCGATCCGCACCAGTTCGGCAAGCGGGCGGTAACCCATACCGCGGGCCGCTTCGCGGACCTCATCAGGAACCGAGTTCAGTCCGACGACGATGTTGCGAATGAGGATCAGCAGGGTGTAACTCACGAGCCCGATCTCGGCCGTGAGAATGGTGAACCCGGTAAAGGGCACCAGCGCCGAGAAGAGCGCGAGTGACGGGATCGTATAGAGGATGCCGGTGAGGGAAATGATCGGCCCGCGGAATAGGCGGCTGCGCCAGGCGACAAGCCCGAGGGGAACCGCGATCACCAGGCCGACCACGACGGCGATCAGGGTGAGCTGGATATGCTGGAGCAGCGCGGCGGTGATGACATCGAGGTGCCCCGATACCCAGGACCACCGGATCCATGGGTCTTCGACGGCTCCCACGACTCCGGTGGCGAGCATTGCCCGATGCTAGCAGGGCCCTTCGGGAGCAATCAATTTAGAGTAGAAGTTTCTAATGATTCGACTGGAACGGGTCACCAAGCGGTATCCCGGCGGACAGCTGGCGGTACGGGAGCTGACAATCGAGTTCCACACCGGCCAGCTGACCATGCTGGTCGGACCCTCTGGCTGCGGCAAGACGACCACCCTCAAGATGATCAACCGGCTGATCGAGCCCACCGAGGGGCGCATCTTCCACGATGATCAGGACGTCACCCACATCGACCCGGTGGCCTTGCGCTTGCGGATGGGCTACGTCATCCAGAACGTCGGCCTGTTTCCTCACCTGAGCATTGCCGATAATGTGGCGACCGTTCCCCGGCTCCTGGGCTGGGACAAGAAAAGGATCCAGCAGCGTGTCACCGAGCTCCTCGAGTTGGTCGGCCTCGATCCGAAACAATTCGCGCGGCGATATCCGCATCAGCTTTCGGGCGGCCAGCGTCAGCGAGTCGGCGTCGCCCGCGCGCTGGGGGCCGACCCGCCCATCCTGCTGATGGACGAGCCCTTCGGGGCGATCGACCGGATCGCGCGCGAACGCCTGCAGAACGAGTTTCTCCGGATTCAGCGCGAGGTTCGCAAGACGGTCATCTTTGTGACCCACGACATCGACGAGGCCATCAAGCTGGGCGATCGGATCGCCATCATGAACGCCGGCCGGCTGGAACAGTACGACACGCCGGCGGCCATCCTGGCCAAGCCGGCGTCGGACCTGGTCATCGATCTCCTCGGACCCGACCGTGGGCTGAAGCGGTTGTCGGTGACGCCGATCGACGTGAATGCTCTGGAACGCCCGCCGGTCGTGCACGTCGACGATTCATTGTCCGATGCGCGCCGGTTGCTCGATAGCCGGTGGGACCGGGCGGTCGTCCTCGACGGAAACGGCAAGCCGGTTGGTGAGCTGGCCAAAGAGGGGGCCGACGGCGACGGCCGGGTTGCGGACCGGGCTCGTCCGTTCGACGCGATCATCGGTGCGGACCGGACCCTGTTTGACGCCTTCTCGCAGATGCTGATCCACCAGGCCACCTGGGTTGCGGTGGTCGACGGGGATCAGTTCCGGGGGGTGCTCACGCCGCAATCGTTTGTCGCGGCTATCCAGCGAGTACCGGCCGAACTGGAGGGCGCCCGGCGTTGACGTTGTCGACGGCAGCCATCTTCTCCCGGATGTCGTCATAGGCCCGATCCTCGATCGGCGTGAAGCGCCGAATCAGACCCCGGCCGAGAGCGTCGCGGCTCGCGGCATCACCACCTAGCGCGCAGATCGCGTCGCCCGCCAGCGCCTGAATCTCTTGTGGAACGGTACCCGTCGCGATGACCGGCGGAATCGTCGAGGGACCCAGGACAGCGATCACCCGGAACTGGCGGGCGAGGTCGGGGTCGCGCAAGCACGCGACGCCCAGGACCTGGGAGTCGATGGCCGAGGCGTCCACCTCGCCCCTCACCACCCGGCGGATCGACTCCTGGTGGCGGCCGGAGAAGGTGACGCTGCCAAAAAATGCCTCGGTCTCGCCCAGCTGCAGGAGGTGGTAGCGGACCAGCAGGCACCCGGAAAAGGAGTCGGGGTCGCTGTGGGCCCAGTTGCGTCCGCGCAGATCGTCGAAGCAGCTGGCCGCAGTGTCCGCACGCACGATGACGTCGGAGAAGTAGACCGGGCGGTCCTGGCAGCGCTCCTCATCCAGGATGGGCGCCGCCAGCGGGTGAAGCATGCCCGGCCGTTCCGCGCAGAGGCGGACGTATGGAAGGCCGCAGATGAACGCGAGGTCGACCGATCCATCCCGAAGCTGATCGAAGTCGCGGCCCTCGATCAGCTCGGCCCGCATGCCAAGCACCCGGCCGACGCGTGCCGCCACGGCGGCATAGACCGAGGTCATGGTGGGCGCGAGAAAATTCGCGAAAACGAGGGGCTTCACGGCCGAGTTGACGGCAGTATTGCACAAACGTGCCAGATTTATTGCAGTCACAAGTTGCTTCTGCCATACTCCGCAAAACACATTCGTGAGGTGACGTCGCCCATCGTCGGTCCGATCATCGAGAACCCCCTCCACGGCGAACGGATCAGGTTTCTAAAGACTGCCCCCGAAACCAACGGCGAGCTGGTCCAGTACGAGTCGTGGCTCGCGCCCGGCGGCAGCGTCGGCGACCCCCACATCCATCCCATCCAGGAATCGCGCTTTACCGTGCTTTCAGGAACCGCGTCATTTTCCATCCACGGCGCCCGGTTCGAGCTTCGATCGGGCCAGCAGTTGACGGTGCCGCCGCGCACCGATCACTGTCTCTGGAACGGCGGGGAGGTCGAGGCGCACCTGCTGGTCGAGTTCCGGCCCGGCATGCTGAAGCAAGAGTTCTCCGAGACGACCTTCGGCCTGGCTCGCGATGGCAAGCACCACCTTCGCGGAGTCGGGAACATGCTGCAATGGGCCGTGATCGCGGCGGCCTACCGCCGGGAGAGCCGTCCTCTGAGTCGGCCCCTCTGGTTGCGGCTCGGACTGCCGGCGCTGGCCCCGATTGGGTGGCTGTTCGGCTACCGCGCCCACTATCCGCGGTATTGCACCCGGGTTTCCAGCGAACTCGCCAGCTGAGCCGGCCAGCTCCGACCTAGCCGTTCGGCCGCCCCGGAATCTTGGCTGAGACCGTATACGACCTGGCCGTCATCGGCGCTGGCGTCATGGGCCTCTTCACCGCCGACTTCGCGCGCCGGCGTGGGGCACGCGTCCTGGTGTTGGATCAATGGCGCATCGGCGACCCCCGAGCGGCCTCCTTCAGCCTCACCCGGTCGATCCGCAACGACTATCTCGATCGGGTTTACGCGCGGCTCGCCTTCGAGGCGCGCAGGTTGTGGCTCGACTTCCAGCGTCAGACGGGTGCGTCGTTCCTGATCGAGTGCGGCTGCCTGAACATCGCGAAAGCCAGCGTCACGCCCGCCCTGTCCGAAACCTACGCCGAGCAGAGCTACCGCGTTCTCGAGGGCCTGCACCTCAAGACCGAGGCCTTTGACCGCGAGGGCCTCAAGGGTCGCTTTCCCCAGTTCGACGCCGACCTCGGCCGGCTCGACGTCGAGGCGGGCTTTCTCCATGTGACACCAATCACCGCGGCGCTGCGCAACCGCCTCCAGGATGCCGCGGTGCCGATCGAGGAAAACACGGCGGTCCATCGGATCAGCCAGCGGCGGGGCGCGATTGCGATGGACACCGCGGCGGGGGAGCGCCTCGCCGAGCGTCTTGTGATCACGGCGGGGCTTGGCACCAACGAGCTAATGGCCCGGATCGAGGGATGCGACCTGCGGCTCCCGCTGCGGCCCGATCGCCCGAGCGAGTCCAAGTACCTGATCCCGCCGCCCGAAAAGCGCCCTATGTTCACGCCCGATCGTCTTCCCGTCTTCGCCTACCTCGACGTGGGCATCTACGGCCACCCCTGGCTCGAAGGGAAGACGCCAGGGGTCAAGATCGGCTACTACAATCCGCCCGACGTGCGAACACAGGTCACGTCGGTCACCAGCGTGCAGAGCTTCGTCGACGAGTGTATGCCGGCGCTCAAGGATGCGCGGGTGGTCGATGTCAAGGGCGCCGACCAGTGCTCGTATGATCTGGTGGCAGATGACAACTTCATCCTGGGGCCGATCCCCGGGCTGCCCGGTGGGGCGGTTGGAACCGGCTGGCGCGGCACCGGGTACAAGTTTGCCCCACTGATTGGCCGGACCCTGATGGAACTGGTCTTCGAGGGCTCCACGGTCGAAGATATCTCGCGCTTCGCGCCCCAGCGCTTCGAGGTCAGCCGTGCCAGCTAGGAGCGGGCGCGGCATCCTCGACCGGCTGAAAGCCGGGGTGGTGCTCGGTGCGGAGGGCTACGTCTTCGAGCTCGAGCGGCGCGGCTACATCAAGGCCGGGCCGTATGTGCCGGAGGTCGTCCTGGACTTTCCCGACGCCCTGCGGGAGCTCCATCGCGAGTTTCTGCGAGCGGGCGCCGAGGTCATGGTGGCGCTCACCTACTACGCGCACCGCGGAAAGCTGAAGGACGTTGGCCGTGAGAACGATCTCGAGGCGATGAACCGGCAGGCGGTACGAATGGCGAACGAGGTCGCCAGCGAAGGCGACGCCCTGGTTGCCGGAGATATCTGCAACACCTGGGCGTACGACCCCAAGAACAAGGACGCGTCCTCCAGGGTGGTTCGCGCCATGTACGAAGAGCAGCTGTCGTGGGCGACGGATGAGGGCATCGACTTCGTCATCGCGGAGACCAATGACTATCTCGGCGAGGCGCTGATCGCGCTGCAGGTCATCAAGGAACTGGGCCTGCCGGCGATGGTCACGCTGGCAACCACCCGGCCACACCAGACGTGGGACGGTTATGACTACGTCGACGCCTGCAAGATCCTGGCCGACCAGGGGGCCGATGTTGTCGGGTTGAACTGCGACCGGGGGCCGGCGACCATGCTGCCGATCATCGAACAGGTCCGAAGCCGGGTCAGCGGTTACATCGCCGCGCAGCCCGTTCCCTACAAGACCGAGCTGGCGATGCCCACCTTCGAGTCACTGAAAACCGCCGAGGGAACGAACGTCTTTCCCATCGCGCTCGAGCCTTTCCTCTGTACGCGATTCGAGATGGCCGACTACGCCCGGCGGGCGCAGACGCTGGGCGTCAACTACATCGGGATCTGTTGTGGGGGAAGTCCTCACTACGTGCGTGCGATAGCCGAGGCCCTCGGACGGACCGTCCCGGCCAGCAAGTACTCGCCGGCGATCGAGCTCCACCCGGTGATCGGCAGCAAGGTGGAAGAGAAAGAAAAGGAATTCCTCGTCGACTGGAAGGGCTAATTTCCCTTCCGCGTTTACGGGGGAGGGCAGGGCGGGGGCGGCCCCGATGATCCTCAACCGGGGCAACCTTTTCTCGTTCCTGGTGACCGCCTTCGTCGGCGCGATCTTCCTGCTTTTGGTCTTCGAGACCTGGGCGTTGTTCACCGGAAACAAGCCAATCTCCGACTATTTTCGAGAGATGGTGCATGATTTTCCGGGCCTGGCCTTCGTGGTTGCAATCCTGGTTGGGATCACGCTCGGCCACTTTCTCTGGGGGTCGGCTACCGGCCTGCTCGCGCCAGCCCCGCGGCGGATCCGCGAAGTAATCGGTCGGCGTGCAAATTAATCCGGGCGCCGTCCTCTCCCTGATCGCGACCGTTTTCGTGGGTGCGATCTTCCTGATGATGGTCAGCGAGACGATTGCCCTTGGCAAGGGGCAGGATCCGATCACGAACCTCGTCCGATCAGTGGTCCGCGCCTACCCCGGCGTGAGCTACGTCGTCGCGGTCATCATCGGGATGCTGCTCGGCCACCTCTTCTGGCCATAGCGACCGTAACCCCCCGCTTGGGGGGAGGGAAGGGTGGGGGCTCATGCACTCTTTTTGCGGCGCGACGAAACGGTCCGGGTGCGGGTCGCTCGTGCGTTGTCATCGGCTTGGCCCGATGATTCCCTCTTGGTCGCCTCGACGCTGGCGCGCAGCGCCTCCATCAAGTCAACGATCTTCTCGCCCCTCTCGGACGGCGGCGCCGGCAGCGGCGCGCCGGCGACCTTGGCATCGATGAGCTTCTTCAGGGCCGCCTGGTATTCGTCGCGGTAACGCTTCGGATCGAAGTTGTTGCTGAGGTTCTCGATCAACGAGATCGCCATCTGGACCTCCTTGGGCGAGACCCCGACGCCGTCGACCGCGATGTCCTTCGTTGGTCGGATTTCATTGGCGTAGAACAACGTATCCATCGAGAGAACATCCTGGTACGGCCGCACCAGGCAGAGACTTTCCTTGTCGCGGATCGCGACCTTGGCGACCGCCGCGCGCGCGGTCTGCTCTAACGCCTGGCGCAGAAGGACGAACGCTTTGACGCCGGCCTCATCGGGAGCCAGGTAATAGGCCTTGTCGTAGTAGATCGGGTCGACCTCCTCGAGCTTCACGAAGTCGGAGATGTCGACCGTGTGGATCGTCTTCACCGGCAGATGCTCGAGGTCTTCCTCGGTGATGGGAACGTAATTGCCCTTCGCGTACTCGAAGCCGCGCACCACCTCGTCCCAGGGAACGGCCTTTTCGTCTTTGGGGCACCAGCGGACGTTCTGCAATCGAACCCCGTCCTTCTTATGCAGCAGGTGGAAATGGACGTCGTGCGACCGGGTCGCCGTGTAAAGGCGGACCGGGATGCTCACCAACCCGAACGAGATGGTGCCGTTCCAGATGGCGCGCGGGGTCCTGGCAGATTCCTCTCCCTCGCCTCCAGCGCTTTTCGTCCCCCGTTTGCGAGGGAGCTCCTGGGACTCTTTCCGTCCCCCTCTGGGGGAGGGCAGGGTAGGGGCCTTGCGCACAGCCTTTGGCGCCATACATAACATCCTAAACTCCGTTCGTGCCGTTGGCGGTGTTGCCTCTGGTGTTGCTCGCCGCCGTCTTCCACGCCACCTGGAACGCCCTGCTGAAGGCCTCGGAGAATCCGTTGTCGCTGGCAACGAGGGCAATAACGTGGGGAACAGTCATGTCACTGCCACCGGTGGCGGTCGCCTGGATCGTGGCTGGGCGTCCCGGGCTGCCGCTGGCCGGCTGGCTTCTTGCGCTCGCCTCGGCATTCCTGGAGCTGATCTACTTCATCACCTTGTCAATCGCGTATCAGCGGGGCGAACTGTCAGTCGTCTATCCGATTGCCCGTGGCACCGCGCCCCTCCTGGCGGTGCTGGTCGGCCTGCTGCTGCTCGGCGAACGATTGCATCCGTCCGCCGGCCTCGGTATCCTCGCCTTGCTTGCCGGGATCTGGGCGGTACGGCGACCCGCCACGGCGGGCTCGGCGCTCTGGCCCGCGTTGCTGACGGGAGTGATGATCGCGGCGTACACCTCCCTTGATCGCATCGGTGTCCGGTTGGGTCCGCCATGGATCTACGGATGGCTGCTCTGGTTATTCGGTGCGATCTTCCTGATCGCGTACACGACCATCCGCCGCATTCCCAGGTCGCGCCTTATCGACGAGCCGAAGATGTCCGTAACGGTCGGCGTGCTGATGACCGCCGCGTACTTCATGATCCTGTTCGCGTTGAGTGTGGCGCCCCTGGCGATCATCGCGCCGCTGCGCGAATCGGCCATCGTGCTGGTCACGGCCTGGGGAATCTGGCGACTGGGGGAGCGCCGCTGGGCCTGGATCCGCGTGGCCGGGGCTCTCGCCATCCTTGGCGGCATCGCGCTGCTTACTATCCCGTGATCAGGGCACGCCTGGGGGACAGGGTGGTGAGCGCGCAAGGCCGCCCGTAACGCGGGAAACGTTGTATTAAGTGATGGCGCTTTCCACGTCGGAACTCCTCGACCTGGCGGGCGCACCTCGCAACCCGTGGGGAGAGTTGCGCCTGATCTGGCGCCTTCAGCAGGATCAATTGCCGGCCCTAACCGTCGCCCTGCCGGCGATCCGTCCGGCGCTTGCTCGCGCGGCCTGAACGCAAAAGGTTGAATTCAGAATGGAATCGGGGCGAGTGGATTTGAACCACCGACCTCACGGTCCCGAACCGTGCACTCTAACCTGGCTGAGCTACGCCCCGATCGGCGAATGTCAATGATAACCTCTCTTTGGCGCGCCGCCAGGAGCATGCCCTCGTAGCTCAGGGGACCAGAGCGCCGCCGTCCTAAGGCGGGCGTCGCAGGTTCGAGTCCTGCCGAGGGCATTTTCAGCCTCTAACATGAAGCCCATGCTCGCCATCGAGCTGAATCCGGCGCTGACCCCGGTCGCGTTTCTTTTGGGCGCCTGGCGTGGGGAGGGCGAAGGCCAGTACCCGAGTATCACGCCCTTCCGCTATCGCGAAGAGATCCGTTTCGCCCACAACGGCAAGCCATTCCTGATCTACACGCAACGGACGGAGTCCATCGACACCGGTCAGCCGATGCATGGCGAGGCTGGCTACCTCCGCCTCGTCGGCGAGGGCCGCGTCGAATTCGTGATCGCGCAGCCGATTGGTTACGCGGAAATCTCCCTCGGCCGGGTCGATGGTCAGCGCATTGCGGTCGAGTGCACCAGCGTCGGGCGAACGCCTACGGCGAAGCCGGTGACCTCGATCAGGCGAACGTTTTGGGTGGAGGGCGAGACGCTTCGCTACGAACTGAAGATGGGGATGGAAGGCGCGCCCTTGTCGCCACATCTGACGGCGAGCTTTCGCAGGGCGGAGTGACCCGGCCCCCACCCTGGTCTAAATGCGCTCCTGCATTCGCCGCACCACGCGCGTGACCACGCGGCGGGGCGAGACCCGGACGATCAACGGGATCAACTTGTTGGCGAAGCCCGGGATGATAATCGTCTTGCCCGCCATAAGGCCGCGGTAGCCGGCCAGCGCGACCGATTGCGCGTCCGCGATCTTACCTTGCACCAGACGTGAGTCTTCCAGCTGACCGCGTTTCTGAAAACCGGTCCGCGTTGGTCCCGGCGCCAGTGCCGTGACGGTGACGCCCGTGCCGTGCAGCTCGTTCGCCAGCGCCTCGGAGAAGGAGAGGACATACGCCTTGCTCGCGTAGTAGACGGCCATCAGTGGTCCAGGTTCGAAGGCCGCGGTCGAGGCGAGGTTGAGGATGCGGCCGTACCGCCGCTCGATCATGCCCTTGAGGAACAGCTTGGTCAGTGTCGTCAGTGCCACGACGTTGACCTGCAGCATCTCCAGCTCGGTGCCCGGATCGGTCTCGGTGAACAGGCCAAAGACCGGGAAGCCGGCATTGTTGACGAGCACGTCGACCTGCATCGATGCGGCAGTAGTCTCTTCATAGATCTCATCGACGGCGGTCGACTTCGAGAGATCCTTGGGGAGCACCAGCGTCTTGACCCGAAACTCGCTCTCCATACGGGCGGCTAGCGCATTGAGCTTGTCGTGACTGCGGGCAACAAGGATGCAATCGAAACCATCGCCGGCCAACAGCAGTGCCAGCTCGTAGCCGATGCCGCCCGAAGCGCCTGTGATCAGCGCCGTCTTGCTCACGGAAACATTTTCTCCCCGGCGCGGACCGGGACCGCTAGCCAGTTCTCGCGCGGCGCCAGCGGACAGGCCCAGCGCGCGTCGTAGACGCAAGACGGGTTGTACGCGAAGTTGAAATCGATCGTGATATCCGGCGACCCGGCCTTCAGCTCGAGTGCCAGGCCATCGGTGTTCTTCACCGTGTCGAAGAGGTAGCGGCCGCCCCCATAGGTCTCGTTGCCCGAGCTGGCGTCGCGAAAGGGAAGAAAGAGACCGCCGCCATAACCAACGAGGCTAAAAACGGTCAGCTGGCAATCCGCGCCGCCCAGCCGGAAGCGCAGCCGGCCCGCTCGCCGGTAAGTGATGACGCCATCTTCGCCGCCGGTATCGATCTCCAGCGGATCACCCGCGTCGGCAAGTTCGACCCGAAGGTGAATCCGATACTGCGGATCGTGGTCGAAGTAGCGCAGGCTCTTGAATCGCGTCCGTGCCTCCTCGCTCAGTGGCGATTGTGGGTGGGTGCGAAACAGTTCGTCACGACCGTGCCTGAATCGTGTCAGCGCATCGGGGCCCGAGAGCCGGTAGAGGTCGCCCACCCGTCGGCGCCAGTCTGCAAGGTCGAGATAACGCTGGAGCGGAGCCTGCGCCATCGGCAGATCAATCTATGGGGCCGTCAGCTACCGCGCTCGACAGCCTGGGCCGCGGCTTCCCGTTCGGGGGCCTGGCTGGCGGCCGGCGGCTGCGAAGGGCCACCGTCTGGCGACGGCTCGACGGGGGCCGTGCCGTTGGCCGGCGAGAAAGCACTGCGGCGGCGGCCGCGCCGGCGACGGAACTTGCGCGGAGGAGCGGTCGCACCCTCGGCTGGGGGCGTATCGGGCGCCGGCGCGGGTGTCCCATTGGTGGCGGCCGCCGTGCCCGGCGTGACCGGCCGCGGGTTGAATCCACGGCGCCGCCGTCGCGGGCGCCCGAGCGGCGCTCCCGGCCGCTGGCGCCGGCGATCGCCGCGGCGACCACCAACGGCCGCATCCATCGCGTGCAGGGCACCGATCCCGGCGACCCGACCCTCTCGCTCGACATGCTCGAGCAGGGGTCGGTACAGATCCTGCCCCTCACGGCCGGTCATCGTCTCGATGTCGCCGACCACCACCAGCAGCTGCTTGGCGCGCGAGATCGCGACGTTGAGCCGCTGCGCCTTCTTCAAGAAGCCGATCCGCTCGGCCTCGTTGCTGCGAACCAGGCTAAGAATGACGACGTCGGCCTCCTCACCCTCGAATGCATCGACGGTGTCGACGGCGAGGCCGGGCAGCGCCACCATGCGCAGCTCACGGCGTAGTTGGGTGACCTGGTCCTGGTACATGGCGATGACCGCGACCCGCAGTTGGTCCAGGCCCAGACGCTGCAGGTGGCGAACCACACGACCAACGGCCTCGATCTCGGCACGGTTCGAGATACTGCCCGACCCACCCTTCTTTTCTCGGCCGCGAATGGTGAGCCACGTCAGGTTGCGGTTGAAGGGCCATGGGAGAGGCGAGCGCAAGGCGGCCATCTCCGGCGAGTTGCGCAGCCGGCCGTCGTAGGAGGCGACCGAAACGTAACTACCGATCGGGGCGGCCATCCGGTACTGCTCGTCGAGCATGACGACGTTGGCCTCGGGGAGGACCGCCCAACTCAATTCGAAGAAGCTGGCATCGCGGACCAGCGACTTCGCCTCATCGTCGTCAACGGGAAAGGCCGCCGCGCTCTCGTCGAGGACCGGCGGGAGCTGACGGTGATCGCCGACCAGCAGCCAGCGGGGCGCCAGCCGCAGCAGCGGTAGCGTCTCGGTAAAGCGCACCTTGTTCGCCTCGTCGAGAATCAGCCAGTCGAACATCTCGGCTTCCTTGGCGGCGAGCGCAATGCGGTTGACGGTTCCGAAGACGACATGCGCATTGCGCACGCGCGGGTCGTCCGCTTCGACAATGCTGGAACGAAACTTCGGGTCAACCTTCTCGGGCTCGGCGATTCGGACCATTCGCAACGAGTCCAAGCCTTGCAGCCGCTCCTGCGCGTTGTCCACCGCAGTATTGGCATGCGAGGTCATCAGGATCCGGACATTCGGGTCGCGCGCGACCAGCTGGCGTACGGTCTCGACGATCGACGTTGTCTTCCCCGTTCCGGGCGGTCCCTGTACCAGCTGCATGCTGCCGGGGAAAAGGTTGACGGCGCTGCGAACCGCCTGCTGCTGGCTGGGGTTGAGGCGCTCATCGAAGGGTTGCAGGTCCCCGATGCCGGGAGGCAGCACCTCATCGGGCGCGATGAGGAGGGCGGCCACCCGCCGCAGGCTGATGTCGCCGGCCGGGAACCCGTTCAAGGTTCGCTGCTGGACCTCGACGACTGCGGTGATCGGCTGCGGGCGAATCGTGCCCGGCCCCAGCGTTCCCTCCTCGCGAAGCTTGACCAGCCAGCGGCGGCCTCCGCCTTCGCCGCGCAGCAACGTGCCCTCGCGCTCGCCCCCGTTTGCGGTGCGGATGACGACGCGGTCCCCTTCCTTGAACCCGCCGCGGCGGCTGAGGACGAGCATTGCGCCTGCGCTCCGATCGCCGTTGGTTGCGCCGCAAACGGTGCACTTGGCACCGTTGGCCTGGAGGTTCTCGCACTTGCTGCAGATGACGCCCTCGGTCTCGACCTCATAGGGGCGAGCATCTTGCTCAGCCTGCCAGGTGAGCCACTGGCGCTCGTGGTTGGCGAA
>Ga0207646_10001474_pt1 | contig 29102 bp, 36 predicted proteins | sample KBSK5502metaG_FD_184343 | JGI IMG/M metagenome (GOLD analysis project Ga0207646, IMG submission 184343) | Corn, switchgrass and miscanthus rhizosphere microbial communities from Kellogg Biological Station, Michigan, USA - KBS K5-50-2 metaG... | ecosystem: Host-associated > Plants > Roots >...
GTGAACGCGCCGTCGGCGCTCCGGCAGGCGATGCAGATGTGCGGGTACGCAGGCACGGCGACGCTGGTGGGCATCCCGGTGCCCGGCGCGAAGCTCGATGCCGACCTCGAGGCAGACTTCTTCGGCCCGCGGATCACCCTCGCCGTCACGCACGGTGGAGACACCCTCCCCCAGGAAGACTTCCCCTTTCTCGCGCAGGCGGCGCTCGACGGCCAGATCGATCTCGCCCGCTTCGTGACGAACACGATCTCGCTCGACGAGGTGCCGGAGCACCTACCCTGGATCGGCGAGCGCGGGGAGATCCGGACGGTCGCGTTGCTCTAGCCGGCCGCACGGCCCCGCTGCGTCAACGGGCGAATGCGGCCGCCATGCGTGTCTGCAGCGAAGATGGCTGAACGGTAGGAGTTGTCCGGGCCGTCCACGAAGAGAAGCTGGCGGCCCGTCGTGGAGGCACTGCCGGCCGTGAGCATGCCGCCGTTCGGCGTCTTGATTGAGCGGATCTTGCGGCCTCCGGCGGTGATCACGGCGGTTCGGGAGCCGGAGAAGACCGCGAGCAACGGCTTCCTCGCAGGCAGCCACGTCACACTCACGCCGAAGTCGCCGAGGCTTCCGCTGTCGAGCATCCAACGCACGCGGGTACGCCGATGGTTCGCGAGATCGAGGATCCACAGGTTCCGGTCCACGACATCGGAGCCGTCGGCGCCGCAGAAACAGGTGCTCGTGTCGATGTGCCCTCGGACGTAGGCGACTTCCCTGCCGTCGGGTGACCATGCGACGTCAGTCGTCACGGCATCCCAGTTGTCGTGGGTCACGCGCACCGGCCTCTTGGCGTCGACGCCGATCCGGTAGATCCGCTCGTCGGCCCCGACCAACGCGACCTGGCGACTGTCCGGCGCCCACGAGAACGGCTGTGACCAGTCGTCGATATCGATCGCCAGCCTGTGCAGGTCGCTTCCGTCAGGCCGCACGACATAGAGATCCGAGCGCGAAGCGGAGTCGGTCGAGACGGTCTCGACGAACGCGATCCACCGCCCGTTCGGCGACCAGGCCGGGTTACCGGCGTCGCCGTGGAAGCCAGAGGTGAGCGATCGCCGCTGGTTTCCGTCGACGGAGATCAGATCGATCGCCCCCTTCTCGGTGTAGTCGTTCGCGCGATCGAGCACGTTGGCTGCGAAGACGACCTCCTTGCCGTCCGGCGAGAAGCTCGGCTCTCGCGCGTCATGACGGCCCGCGGTCAGCTGCCGTACATCGGCGCCGTTCGGCTGCATCAGATAGAGCTGATCGATGCCGCGGTTGGGGGCCGCGCGGTTGCTGGCGAACACGACCTCGCGCCCGTTCGGCGACCAGGCCGGCGTCTCGTCCGTCCACCGGAGGCCACTCAGCGGGGCGGGTCGGCTCGCGCCCGAGGTCGCATAAACCAGTCCCGCGAAGATCCCGGCTGCGATGAGTCCCACGGCGAGCTGAGCAAGCCTCAGCAGCGCTCGTCTCGCCCACGATCGCTTCTCGCTCGCCTTGCTCTCCGGCGCGGTCGTGACCGGCGGCTTCCGCAGCCGTCGGATCACCGCGCTGATCCCCGCGCCTGCCACGAGGCCAACGGCCCAGCAGATGACGATAAAGCCGATAACGATGCCGTTGAGCCCAAAGTCGTCCGGGGTAGCCGCGACCGCGATGACGAGCGAGACGGCCAGGCCCGTCCAAAGACCGATCAGGATCCAGGGCACCCAGCTCTTCCTCGTTTCCATGCCTCGACCGTACGCGCGGCCGGTCTCCTGCGGAACCGGGCGCGCCCGACACTGGACTCAGGGTCAACCCTGAACCGTCGGCCGCCACTAGCCATGCCGTGCGGTCCGCGTGGAAGAAGCCGAGGGAGGCCGTGCGACGACGACCTCCCTCGTTCGTCGGGATGCGAGCCGGTGTTCGGCCCCAATGACCGACGCTCAGCGGTTCTCGACTGCGACGTCTCCGTAGACGAGCGGGAAGTAGCCGTTGCCGAACCCATCGCTGGACAGGTCGCCGCAGGACGGCTTGCGCTGCGGGGGATCGATGAAGAGCGGGCTCACCCCATCGCGTGCAGCCGCGCCCGGCTGTCCGGAGTCGCGGACGAACAGGTGCAGCGTGTCGCCTACCTGGCTCGGATCGGCGCTGTCCACGACGAGGCCCCCGATCTCGGCGAGGTTGCCGCCGGCGGCGAGGCACGTCACGCGCACGACGAAGACCGGCCCGCCGTGTTCGGTGTTGCCGAGGGTGACGGTGCCGTAGGTGACGTCTTCCTGCGGGTCGGAGACCGCGAGGATGCTGAGCTCGCGGGTGACCGGGCTACAGAACTGGTTCGACCCGTCGGTGCAGCTTCCGGCCGGAATGCGGCCGCCGCCGTAGACGCGAGTCTGGACTGGACCGTTGCCGGATCCCGACCCTGCGGTCGCGACGGACACCAGTACTCCCGCGGCACCGACCACAGCTGCCGCGAGTAATGCCATGCGGTACATGTGCGCCTCCTTGCTGTAGGTCCGTCGACCGTATGAGCGGCTCGATCGCTCCGAAACCGGGCAAGCCTTGGAGTTCGCTCGGGGTCTGCCCTGATCAGGCGCGCAGATACGTGAGCACTGCGAGGACACGCCGGTGGTCGTCGGCTGCCGCGGTGATGCCGAGCTTGCCGAAGATGTTGTGGACGTGACTTTCGACGGTCTTCGGGCTGAGGAAGAGCTGCTGGCAGATCCCCCGGTTCGAGCGGCCTTCCGCCATCAGTCCGAGGATCTCGCGCTCGCGGACGGTGAGCTCGTCGAGGGGGTCGTGCTCCCGCCGGCGCCCGAGCAGCTGGCTGACGACGTCCGGATCGATTGCTGTCCCGCCTGCGGCAACCCGCTGCACGGACTGGATGAAGTCGTCGATCGCGAGCACGCGGTCCTTGAGCAGGTAGCCGAAGCCGTGGGGATGGTCGCTGAGCAGCGTCAGCGCGTATTGCGCTTCGACCACCTGGGAGAGGAGAAGCAGGGCGACCTCCGGATCACGGGCACGGATTTCGACCGCTGCACGAGCCCCCTCGTCGGTCTGGGTCGGGGGCATGCGCACGTCGATGACGGCCAGGTCGGGTTTCAGCTCTACGACCGCACGAAGCAACGCCTCGGGATTGCCGACCTGAGCGACGACCTCCATGCCGTTCTCGGCAAGGACGTGCGCGACGCCTTCACGCAGGAGCGGCGAGTCGTCTGCGATTACGACGCGCACGGAATCTCCGCTCCGATGCGGGTGCCGTCGGGCCCGCTGTCGATTCCGAATCGCCCTCCGAGCGCTTCGACGCGGTCGGCGATTCCTTGCAGGCCCGAGCCACCGCCTGCGCGCGCGCCTCCTCGTCCGTCGTCCACGATCTCGATCACCAGCCAACCACCCTCGTGCGATGCGGCGATCGAGCCGCGCGTGGCATTCGCATGTTTGATGATGTTGCTGAGTGCTTCGGAGGCCACGAAGTACGCGGTCGCCTCGACCTGAGCCGGCAGCCGCTCGGAGTAGACGTCGAGCTGCACGGGTACCGGGCTCCGATGCGTCAGTGCCTCGAGCGCTGCGGCCAGGCCGTACTCGGTCAGCACCGTGGGATAGAGGCCGCGCGCGAGAGTTCGGAGCTCCTCGACGGTCGACTGCAGCTCCTCGACGGAGGCTGCGAGTAGCCGGTCGACCTCCGGATCGGCTTCATCGCCCAGACGGCGTTGCGCCGCGCTGAGCTCGAGAGCCAAAGCGAGGAGGCGATTCTGGGCGCCGTCGTGCAGGTTGCGCTCGATGCGGCGACGCTCGTCGTCCGCGGCCGACGCAATCCGGTGGCGCGACTCGCGCACCTGTCGCAGCTGGGCGCGTGTCTGGGCGTGAAGGCGAGCATTCTCGAGCGCCAGCCGCGCGGCGGCTCCAGCAGACTCGACAAGCTCCGGCTCCTCGAGCAGGGAGGGGTCGTAGACGATCGCCGCGACCGGCTCGCCGTCCTGCTCGAGCATGGTCACGGCGCGCCCCGCATCGTCGGACGGCAACGAGGCGACGGCACCCGCAGCGTCGACGAAGTCGCCGCTTTCAGGGAGCCAGAAGTAGAGCTCGAGGCTCGGGTCGGCGAGCGTCCGCGCCAGCGCGTCCTGCAGGGTCTGCGGCGTTGCCGGCGCCCGATCGAGGGCGACGACGAGTTCGCCGACGCCCACTCGCGCAAGCCGCGCCCGCAACATGCCCGCTAGCAGCGCCAGCGGCAGCGCGATGAACGCGGCAACCTGCCACCAGAAGAGATAGGGATACGCGAGCGGCTGGTGGTCGACGAACGTACGGAAGCATTCGAAAGCGGCACGTAGGGCCAGCGCCACCGCCGCCAGCAGCAGAGGCGCGAGCATGCGCCGCGCACGCGGCGTCGCGCGCACCAGACGCAAGACGATGAGGGCGATGAACAGAGAGGTGAGAACGCCGTAGAAGATGGCCGTCTGCGCCTTCTGCAAGACCGTGACCGCGTGGGCGTCGTCGGCGACGAACAGCAAACTGCGCTGCGGCCCCACCAGAGAGGTCAGCGAAAGCTGCGACCCATGTAAGAGCAGGATGGCGAGCGGAAAGCCGATTACGGTCGCATAGCCGGCAACGACGAGCCGGCGCGGCCAGCGTCCTTCGACGCGGCCCGACGGATACGCGAGGATCGAGTGCGCCACGAGCGCATAGCAAAGGTCGCCGAGCAGGAAGAAGACCGTGAACAGCAGCGCGTCCTCGCCGTAGCGCAGCTGCCGCGCCAGATACGCGACCCCGGCCGCGAGCATCAACGGGCCGAGGTGGTTGGCAGGCCGGCGCAGCCACGCAACTAGACCCGCCGTGACGAAGGCCCAGCCGACCACAACCTGGGCCGCCGCCCAGCTGTGTGGCGTGAGGTTGTTGACTTGCACGCGATAGGCAGCCACGCCCAGGACAACGGCGACTCCACCCAGGACGACGGCGAGTAGGCGGATCAACCTCTCACGCCTCGCGTCCGGAGAACCCAGAGCGTCTGATGGATAAGCCACCGAGGGTGGCACGTGCCGATGGTCCCACAGCCCACTCGCGGCGACAAGGTGGAGAACCCGGAAAGAGCGTCCGGAGAGATCGGGGCACACCCTGAGTTCAGTCCCGGGCCGGCCCGCTTACGGGCGAAACCGGCGCTGCCTACGGTCGGCGCATGGCCCTACGTGCCCACTTCCACCGCTGGCACTCGCCGTCCCTCTTCACCCTCATCACCCTCTGCTTCCTGCTGCCGTTCGGAACGGTCTTCGTCGTCGGCGGTTGTGGCACCCAACCGGAGAGCAGCACCAAGTTCACCGGCGCTCAGCTCGTGACGCACACCGTGCCGGACGGCGGTAAGGACCCCGACTGCTCGCGGGACATCAGCGTCTGCGTCGAGCAGGCCGGCGCGACGACCGCGGACGTCGCCTTCGGCGCGGCGATCCTGGGGCTGATCCTCGGGCTGCTCGGGATCGAGCGCGGACCCGGCTGGTGCGCCTCCCTAGGGCTGGGCGCTCTCGTGTGGCTCTTCGGGGACTTCGTGACCCTCACGGACGACGACTTCTCGCCGCATGCCGGCTACTGGCTCGCTCTGCTCCTCTTCCTCTGGGCAGGGCTCGTCCATCTCAGACGCGCGTGGAGACGCAGGCACCCGGCGAGGCGACCCATGGAACCGCTGTTCCTGTGGGGTCAGCCACGTCTTGGCCCACCACCCTCCGAAGGAGGAACACATGTCTAGAAGACTCCTCCCACTCGTCGGAGCAGCCGCTCTGCTCGCCCTGGCCACGGTCTCGACCACGGCGAGCGCAAGCCCGGCCACTCCCGACACGCGGCTGCTCGCTACGTACGAGCCGCTGCTGCAGTTCGACCCGCTCGAGCAGTTCATGCCGACGAAGGTCGAGTCGTTCGTCACCGACGCCGACCTCGAGCAGCAGACGAGCCCCGGCACCTGGGACATCGTGCAACAGCATGCCGCCCCCGGCGACCTCCCCAATAGCGGAACCTGGCGGCTCAACGAGCAGCCATGCGCCCCTGACGCACCGATCGGTGGACTCGCCTGCTACGGCGATGCCGCCGCCCAGGGCGTCGGCGGACCTACGACCTATGGCCACGTCGTCCACGAGAACGGCGAGACCATCCTCGAGTACTGGTTCTTCTACTACGACGACGTCTACTCGTACACCTACCCGGCCACCGACCTGTTCTGGCAGGCGCACGAAGGCGACTGGGAAGAGGCCATGGTCGTTCTCGGCAGTGACGACCAGCCCGTCTCGGTCGGCTACAGCCAGCACTGTCTCGGCCAGACCCGCGCCTGGACTGATACGCCGCGGTTCGACGGCACTCACCCGATCGTCCACGTCGCGGTCGGCTCGCATGCCAACTACTTCTCGGCCGGAACGCACGCGATCAACACCGCCTGCATCCCGGCGGCCGCCATCGCGGTCCTGCGTGCCCACGGCCTGCCGCTACCGGTGGATTACGCCTTCGCCGGCCCGACCGCGGGTCCGCCCGGATCCGGGGGAGCGGTGATGCCCGTCGAGCAGATCGGCGACAACGGGCCGAGCTGGGTGCAGTTCCCGGGCTACTGGGGCGAGGCGCAGTACTTCAACGCCCCCGCGCCGATCGGCACCGTCGCCTCGGGCAACTCGCCGCTCGGACCGGCGTTCCATCCGGAGTGGAGCGATCCGCTCGGAACGCTTGCAACCTGGCCCGCGGGCTGACGGCAACGGAAGGGGTGCTCGGGACACGCCCCACTGGTTGTTCCGAGCACCTACCCCGGATCGGCGAAGGCGGCGGGATCCGAACCGTCGCGCTGCTCTAGTTCGCGGCGCGAGGCCCGGAAGGCGACGCCGGCGCAGATCGCGGCGCACGCAAGGCCGAGATAGCTGACCCCGCTCAGCCAATTCGTTGCAAGCTGCTTGGTGTCTGTCTCGAGGTCCGACAGCGCGCCTGCGTAGACCATCGCGCCGATCGCGGTCCCGAGGGAACCGAGGCCGACGATCGTGGCGGCTTCGGCGAGCAGGCCGTCTCGATGCGCGAGGCGCTGCCACTCCCCATCCGGATCGGAGCGGAGGAACGCCCTCGCCGCGACGACCGCTCCTCCCACAGCGACGGCAAATCCTGCGGCCTGTACTCCCAGTCCACTGGCGACTCCGCTCGGCGCGTGGAGGTCTGAATACGCGATCGCATAGAGCAGCAAGCTCACGAAGGTGAGGCAGAAGTACGCGACCAGGGCGACCGCAGCCCAGCCGAGTACCAGATCACGCCTCCGGCCCTCTCTGGACGACAGGAAAGCAACGGCTACGACTACGCCGGCAGCCACGAACGCCAGCGACCCGGCCGCTCCGACGATCTCGGCCGCCTGGAACTTGCCTCCGACCGGATGCGTGGTGTACTCGACCGAACGGACGACGTGGTCAGCAGCCCCAGCCGCTCCGGATGCCGCGAAGAAGATCCCCGCCAGCCCAAGCAGCCGCCGTCTCGGTGTCGCGTGGAGGAATCCCGCAAAAGCCGCGGCATACCCACCGACAGCGAGCAGCGAGCTGAGCGCGGCAAGACCCTCCGAGGTGCGCAACCACGCGGGATAGAAGAAGAACTCCAGCGCGCTCGCGAAGGACAGCGACGCGGCACTGAGGTGCAACACCGCCGCGGCGATGCCGATCGCCGCAGCCGTCGCGAGCAGCGAGTTCCGCTTCGTGCGGACGACCGCTCCTACCCGGTGCTCTTGCCGAAGGAGGCACGCCGGGCGATGTCCGCCTCGTCGACCATGTGGCCGTCGCGCTCGACGTAGCCCTCCTTGCCGCCGATCGCAAGCAGCACCGCCTCCTCGTCGAACGGGTTCGACACCTTGCGCGGCGTCGTCGCCTCGACGTGGAAGAGGCCGCCCTCGCCGAGCACGCGTCTCTCACCCTCGACCTCGACCTCGACCTGGCCGCGATGGACGAAGTAGAGCTCGTCCTGCGTGTCGTGGAAGTGGAGGAAACCGTCGTGCCCGGGCGGCATCACGATGCCGTTGATCCCGAAGGCAGTGACGCCGAGCGCGCCACGGATCTTGCGGAAACCCGGCCCCTCGCCCAGCTCCTCGAGGGAGGAGAACGCGTAGGTCACGTCGAGCACGCCTCTGCAGTGTGGGCGAGCGGCAGCCGGCCGAGCAGCTCGGCGAGCTGCTCGCGTTCGGTCCGCGAGAACCGGGAGCCGAACAGCTCCTCGATGTCCGCCACGTGTGACTCGCGCGCTTCTTCGATCTTCTTCACGCCGGCCTTCGTCAGCACGGCGTAGGTCACGCGCGCGTCGGAGGCGCAGCGCTCCTTCGCAACGAGGCCGCACGACTCGAGCCCGTCGAGCAGGCGTGTGATCCCTGACGCCGTCAGCAGAACGGAGCGGGCGAGGTCGATCCGGCGCATCCGCTGTCCTTCGGCGAAGTAGAGCTGTATCAGCACGTCGAAATCGCTCAGCGTGAGCTCGTGCAAGGCCTCGAGGCGCGACGACAGCTCCCGTGTTAGCGCCGCGTGGGCGCGCAGGAACCGCACCCAGGCTCCGTCCGGGATGTCCAGCAGTCCAGAAATCTCTTGCGTACTCAATACTTGACTAGACAATCTTTTCCCGCTATAGTTGCTTGCGATGTCAAGTATAGCTCACTCGCCCAAGGAGGCAAGTTCTCAGATGAGCACTCTCGAAACCACCACAACCATCGCGCCGGCCAGCACCACGTGGGCCGCCGACCCCGTGCACTCGAACGTCGCGTTCGAGGTCGAATACGCCGGCGTGAGCACCTTCCGCGGCAGCTTCCGCGACTTCGATGCCACGCTCGAGGGCTCGTCCCTCGCAGGCTCGGCACGCGTCGCGAGCGTCGACGTGAAGGACGAGCAACTTTCCGGCCATCTCCAGTCGCCCGACTTCTTCGACGCCGAGCGGCATCCGGAGATTGCTTTCCGCGCCGACACGCTTTCTCTCGGCGAGGACGGAGCCCTCACCGGCTCCGGCGAGCTGACGATCAAGGGCGTCACGAAGCCGGTCGAGCTGCAGGGCCGCCTCGCCGCTGCGCCTAGCGTCGATCCGTTTGGGCGGGAGCGCCTCGGCCTCACCCTCGAGACCGCGATCGACCGCAACGAGTTCGGTGTCGTATGGAACGCGCCGAACCAGAGCGGTGGCAACTACCTCGGCGACGAGGTCACGCTGAAGGCCGACCTGACCTTCGTGAGGCAGGAAGGCTGACGATGCGGATCCTCGCCGTCTCCGGCAGCCTGCGGGAGAGCTCGTTCAACACGAGCCTCCTGCGGGCTGCGCTCGAAGCCGCGCCCGACGGCGTCGAGCTCGAGCTCTGGGAGGGACTCGGCGAGCTGCCGCTCTACGACGAGGACCTCGAGACCGACGCGCCCGATTCGGTGCGCCGCCTGCGCGAGGACTGGGCCGCGGCTGACGCGATCCTCTTCTCGACGCCCGAGTACAACGGCTCGGTCCCGGGCGGGCTCAAGAACGCGGTCGACTGGGCGTCGCGCCCGCGGCTCGAGGCGGTGCTCCGCAACAAGCCCGTTGCCGTGGTCGGCGCGAGCACGGGTCAGTTCGGCGCCCTCTGGGCCCAGCAGGATTTGAAGCGGATCCTCGGCATCGCCGGCGCACGCGTCGTGGGGACCGAGATTCCCGTCTCCCGCGCCCACGAGCGGTTCGACACCGAGGGCCGGCTCCTCGACGGAGAAGTCTTCGAACAGCTCCGGCTGCACCTAACCACTCTCGCCTCGGAAGCCGTCGCGGTTCCCGGGCGAGTTGCTGCCTGAGCAAATGCGAGGGGCCGCCCAAAGGCGGCCCCTCGTCACAGTTACCAGCGCGTAGTGGCAGAGGCGCCTTCCTGCTCCGGTCTCGGTAGTAAGACCAGGCGGCGCGGAACGCGATGTCCCCCACGCTGGCTAGGCGGTTCCCCGTGGGTCCCGGGGACGGCACCCCTACCCGCTGGTACCTCCACTGCCCGTACTGTCTGAAATCACTGCCGGACCACCTCCTTTCCGCGGTAACCGCACATTAGCGAAGAGCGCGGCTACCGCAAGACCACCGAAAGCTCGAGTCCGCGGTCGAGCGGAACGGTGACGCTGAGGAGGGACGGGTCGGCCTGTCTCGCCGCGGAGTACCTGGCGAGCGGGTCCGGATGCGAGAGGACGTTGTCCGCCACCACGATGCCGCCCGGCTCCACTTTGTCGCGCACGAGCTGGAACAGCTCTTCGTAGTCGTCCTTCTCGGCGTCGAGGAAGACGACGTCGAACACGTCGTCGATTCGAGGCAGCAGCTCGAACGCGTCTCCGTCGCGCAGCTCTGCCCACTCCGTGAGGCCGGCCTCGTCGACATTCCGGCGCCAGGCCTCGACCTTCGCCGGGTCGTGCTCGAGCGACAGGACGCGCCCGCCGAGATAGCGGACGCCCGCGGCGAGCCAGATCGAGGAGTAGCCCCGAGAACCGCCGAGCTCGAGCACCTCACAGTCCGTCTGCGGCGCGACCAGCGAGAAGAGGAAGCGTCCTGTCGTCAGTTCGACCTGGCGCGAGCGCTGCTCGGGAGGGAGCCCGCGCTCCCGTTCCGAGGCGTCCTCACGTTCGAGGCGGTCGAGCACGGCGCGAACGCGGTCGTCGAGCATGGTCGGAAACTATCGTTGCGCCGGTGCGCGCCGAGCTGACGATCGAGATTGGGCGGACGCCGGAAGACGTCTTCTCCTACCTCACCGACGTCTCGAACCTGCCGGCCTGGCAGACCGGCGTCAGAAGCGCGGAGCTGCGAAACGGGCGAATCGAGGAATCGCGATCGCTCCTCGGACGCGAGCTCAACACGACGCTGGAGGTCGTCGAGCAGGAGGAACCGCGACTCTTCACGCTGCGCGCCCTCGACGGCCCGGTGCGCTTCACGGTCCGCCACCAGCTCGAGGCGGCGGACGAGGGAACGCGGCTGACGGTCACCGCCGAGGGCGACGTCCCAGGCTTCGCAGCAGGTCTCCTCGCACGGGGCGCAGAGAGACAGATCCGCAAGGACTTCGAGCGGCTGAAACAGATTCTCGAGAGCTAGATCGCCGCGCGGCGCTCGGCTTCGACCGCGTCGCGCACCCAGCAGTCGGCGCGGTGGTTGTTGACGATCCCGCAGGCCTCCATGGACGAGTACACCGTTGTCGGGCCGACGAACCGGAAGCCGGCGGACTTCAACCGCCGCGAGAGCTCCTTCCCGTCCGCACGGTCGCGGTACTCCCACATCAGCTCGTCGAGCGGCGGCCCAGCCTCGCGCAGCGCGAGCGTCGCCTTCGCGTTGGCGATCGCCGCCTCGATCTTCCCGCGGTGCCGGATGATCCCGGCGTCGGCGACCAGCCGCTCGACGTCGGGCTCGCCGAAGCGTGCGACGAGCTCGGGATCGAAGCCGGCGAACCCACTTCGGAACGCCTCGCGCTTGCGCAAGACCGTGATCCACGCGAGCCCCGACTGGAACCCCTCGAGGCAGAGGCGCTCGTAAAGCCCGCGCTCGTCGCGCACCGGCCGCCCCCACTCCTCGTCGTGATACGCGAGGTAGAGCGGGTCGGTCGTGGGCCAGCAGCGGATGGGTTCGGACACGCCCCGGACCCTAGAGTGCAGGTCGATCCTCCGCAAAGTTCGCAAAAGTCGCTACTAATTCTTCCGGAAACAGCGAATGCCAGCTTCGCGCGCAGCTTGCCGTCCTACCAGGGATCTTGTATTTCTCTGGTAGGCCGGAGGAAGCTCCATTCGGACGGGGGAGGAACGCCGTGTCGGCCAACGACAGCGGCAGCGGAACAGGAATCTGGGGAATGGCTCGCCTGGCAGCGCCGGCGCTGGTCGCGCTCGTGCTCGCCGGTGTCGCGCTGCCGTGGATTCTCGACGCCGGGACGGTCCATCTCCCCGCAATCGGAGTCGGCGTCAGCACCGGTTCTGGTTCCGGCCCGCCGGCCGTGGCGAAGCCGAAGGTCGTCATCAGGACACCGACCAGGAGCTCCGGCACGCACCACCACGCGACCTCCGGCGCAGGTTCTGCCACGCCGACGCAGACGGCAACGCCCGCCACGGGGAGCACGAGCCAAGCCGGTGGTCAGGCCACGTCGAACCAGGTCGCCGCTCCTGCGCACCAGTCCCAGAACGGCCCGACTCGGACCGCGGCACCGCCGAATCCCGTGATCAAGGCGAACCCTCGGTCCAAGACACCGACGCCGGCGATCCAACCGAAGGCGAGCACGAAGGTCACCCAGCCTCCGGCTACGACGTCGCACCCGGGCCGCGCGCTCGGGCTCTGGAAGCACGCCCACGAGAAAGCTGCCACTGACAACAACCAGCCGCCGCACGGCCTGGCGCTCGGGCACCGCACGCACACCCCGCCGGGACAGGCCCGCAAAGAGAGCCGGCCACCGCACGGACTCGCGCTCGGGCACCGCACGCACACCCCGCCGGGGCAGGCCCGCAAAGAGAGCCGACCTCCGCACGGCCTGGCGCTCGGGCACCTGAAGCACACACCGCCGGGACAGGCCCGCAAGCACAGCGGGTCACACAGCCACGGCAACGACGATCAAGGCCAGAACTCGCAGGGCGACAATGGCGACCAGCAGGGTCACGGCTCGCACGGCCACCACGGTGACACCTCACCCGACCACTCCGACGGTTCCCAGGGAGCGGGAGCCGATTCGCACGGTCGGGGCCACGGTCACTGAAGACCGTGCAGCGCCCGCTCGGACTCGGCCTCCGTCTGCGGCTGATGCTCACGCTGGCGGCGGTCGCGATCTTCCCCATCGCGTTCGTTTCGTACGTGCTCGTCCGTGACGAGGTTCGCAACGTCACCCGCACGATCGACTTCGAGGTGCACGACGCCGCGCAGAACGCCCAGGCCCGGTTCTCGCGTCTCCTCGATCGGCGCCAGCTGCGAGCGGTTACCGCGGCGGTCTCGCCGCAGCTCCAGGACGCGATCAGCCGCCATGACAAGAGGCGCCTCGAGCGATACGCGCGTCGGAACGACCTGCTCATCGAGGTCGGCGGCCGGAGCTACGGGCGGCGTCTGACGAACGCAATCCCAGCCCGTGCACAGCTCGTCAGCGGCGGTCGTGAGATCGGCTCGGTCGTCGCCGAACTGCCGCTGAACACCGCGACGCTGGAACAGCTGTCGAGCGGCGCCGCGCAGGGAGTTCGCCTCACCGTCGTCGATCTGAGGGGCCCGACCCCTCCCGATACGTCGCAGGGCACGACGCTGCCGCTCACCCAGGAGGTCGGCGTCCGGGCCTATCTGCCCGCGCAGGTCGCGTCGCACCGGAAGCACGCGGCCTATCTCAGGGTCGTCGAGGCCAGTCTGCTCGGGCTGGCAGCGCTCATGCTCCTGACTCTCGTGCTCACCCGCCCCCTGTTGCGCGCGTTCCGCTGGACGGAGGAGCAGGCGAGCGAAGCGCGCATCGACGCGCTCACGGGACTTGCGAACCGCCGTGCGGTCGAAGAGATCCTCGCCGCCGAGATCTCCCGCGCCCAACGCTTCACACACGAGCTCGCCGTCGTGCTGCTGGACCTCGATCGCTTCAAGGAGATCAACGACTCCTTCGGTCACGCCGCCGGCGACGCGATGCTGCGGGAGGTCAGCCGGCTTCTCATCTCGCTCGCGCGTCAGGGAGACACGGTCGCCCGCTGGGGCGGCGAGGAGTTCTTGGTCGTCCTGCCCGAGACCGATCTCGCGGGAGCGCAGCGCTTCGCCGAGCGTCTGCGCCGCACGATCGAGTCGCATGCCGTTGGCGAGATGAAGACGAGCGCGAGCTGCGGCGTCTCGACGATGCTTCCCGAGGACAGCGTGGACGAGCTGCTCGGTGCGGCCGACAAGGCTATGTACGAAGCCAAGGCGAACGGCCGGAACCGGACGGAAAGCGCGATCCGCCGCCGCCGCCCGGCCGTTGCGTAGCTAGTCGGGAAGCTCGAGGACGATCGAGCCGTCCACCACGCGAACCGGGTAGGTCTCGACGGGCTCGGTAGCCGGCAGCGAGATCGGCCTGCCGGTCGAGAGCTCGAACATCGACCCGTGCCTGGGACAAACAACGCAGCAGCGGTCCTCGTCCCAGTCGCCCTCGCACAGCGGCCCGTCGTCGTGCGAGCAGCGGTCCTCGATCGCGTACAGCTCGCCGCCGCAGTTGTAGACGCCGACGAACAGGCTCCCCTCGCGGACGATCTTCGACGAGCCGGGCGGGAACTCGTCGGCCGCAGCGACCTCGATCTCGGGCACGCCTAGACCAGGTCGAGCTCGTCGAAGCCGGCGAGACCGTCGGGGAGCGGCGTCCCCTTCGCCTTGTGGAGTGCGACCTTGAGCGTCGTGAGGCCGAGCATCGCGCACTTGAGCCGCACCGGCGTGAGCGGGACACCGATCTCAGCGAGCAGCTCGTCCTTGTCGAGCGCGGCGACCTCGTCAGCCGTCCGGCCCTTAGTCATCTCCATCAGCATCGACGTTGCGGCCTGAGAGATCGCGCAGCCACGGCCTGAGAACTTCACCTCGTCGATTGTCTCGCCGTCCTCGCCGAACGCCACATAGATCGAGACCTCGTCCCCGCAGAGCGGGTTCTGGCCCTCGGCCTCGGCGTCGGCGTGCTCGATCACCCCGTGTCCTCGCGGGTTCTTGTAGTGGTCGAGGATGACCTCGCGGTAGAGGCTCTCCATGCCGGGATCGCTCATGCAAACACCTTACGGACGGCGTACAGGCCGTCGGCGAGCTGGTCGATCTCCGCGGGAATCGTGTAGAGGTAGAAGCTCGCCCGGTTCGTCGCGGCAACGCCGAGCTTCTGCATCAGCGGCTGGCAGCAGTGATGCCCGGCACGGATCGCGACGCCCTGCAGGTCGAGGATCTGCGCGACGTCGTGCGGATGGATGTCCTCGAGGTTGAAGGAGACGATTCCTGCCCGACGATCGGCGGGCGGGCCGTAGAGCTTGATGCCCGGCACGTCGGCGAGCCGGCCGAGCGCATAGGCGGCCAGCTCGTGCTCATGCGCCTCGATCGCGTCCAGCCCGACGGCTTCGAGATAGTCGATCGCCGCGCCGAGGCCGACGGCCTCCGCCATCGGCGCGGTGCCCGCCTCGAACTTGTGCGGCAGCTCGCCCCACGTCGTCTTCTCGAGGCGCACCGAGTTGATCATGTGGCCGCCGGTGAGGAACGGATCCATCGCGAGCAGCAGCTCGGTCCGTCCCCAGAGCGCGCTCGCGCCGCTCGGCCCGCACATCTTGTGACCCGAGATCGCGAGGAAGTCCACGCCGAGCGCCTGCACGTCGATCTTCGTGTGCGGTGCTCCCTGTGCGGCGTCGCAGACGTAGATCGCGCCCAGCGAATGGGCCCAGTCGGCGAGCTTCGCTACGGGATTGATCGTGCCGAGCGAGTTCGAAATCAGGCTCGTCGCCACCACCTTGACGCGGCCGCCGCGCGCGACCTCGTCCAGGACCGAGAGGTCGAGCTCGCCCTGGTCGTCGAGCGGGATCATCCGCAGCTCGGCGCCGGTCTTGCCGGCGATGAACTGCCAGGGCACGAAGTTCGAATGGTGCTCCAGCTCGGTCACGACCACCAGATCGCCCGGGCCGAGGTTCGAGAGGCCCCAGGCGTACGCGACGAGGTTGATCCCCTCGGTCGCGTTGCGGGTGAAGATCACCTCACGTGCGTCGGGGGCGTTGAGGAATGCCCGCACGCGCTCCCGCGCGTGCTCGAGCGCGGCGGTCGCGCGCTCGGCGAGCACGTAGACGCCGCGGTGGACGTTCGCGTACGAGGTCTCGTAGAACTCGGTCATCGCGTCGAGCACCTGCCGCGGCTTCTGCGAGCTCGCGGCCGAGTCGAGGAACGCGAGCGGCTTGCCGTGGATCTTCTGCTCGAAGATCGGAAAATCCGCCCGCAGCGTTTGCGCGTCGAGTTTGGTTTGAGCCGGAACAGCCACGCTCTGATGGTAACGAGGCGGTTCGTCTCAAAGGTTCTGCATCCCCGGAGCTATCGTCGCGGGCAGTGGCGAGCGACTACGTCTACACGATGTACCGGGCCGACAAATTCTTCGGCCCCGACCGGCAGGTGCTGGCGAACATCTCGTTGTCGTTCCTGCCGGGAGCGAAGATCGGCGTGCTCGGACCGAACGGAGCCGGCAAGTCGACCCTGTTGCGGATTATGGCCGGGCGGGACGAGCCCTCCTCCGGCGTCGCGGAACTCGCACCGGGAGCGACCGCGGGGCTGCTCGAGCAGGAGCCGGAGCTCGATCCGGCCAAGGACGTGCGCGGCAACGTCGAGGACGGCGTCCGTCCGCTGCGCGACCTGCTCGACCGCTTCAACGAGATCAGCGCCGCATTCGCCGAGCCGGACGCCGACTACGACGCCCTGCTCGCAGAGCAGGCGAAGGTGCAGGACGCGATCGATCGCGCCGACCTCTGGCAGCTCGACGACAGGCTCGATCACGCCATGGACGCACTCCGGCTGCCGGAAGGCGACCGTGACGTCGAGACGCTGTCGGGCGGAGAACGGCGCCGGGTCGCGCTCTGCCGACTGCTCCTCTCGGCGCCCAATCTGCTCCTCCTCGACGAGCCGACGAACCATCTCGATGCCGAGTCGGTGCTGTGGCTCGAGCGCTTCCTCGCTGACTACAAGGGCACGGTCGTGGCCGTGACCCACGATCGCTACTTCCTCGACAACGTCGCGGGCTGGATTCTCGAGCTCGACCGCGGCCGCGGCATCCCGTTCCAGGGCAACTACTCGTCGTGGCTCGAGCAGAAGCAGGAGCGGCTGGCGCACGAGGAGAAGACGGAGTCCGCACGGCGTCGCACGCTCGCACGCGAGCTCGAGTGGGTGCGCGCCAGCCCGCGCGCCCGGCACGCCAAGGCGAAAGCGCGGCTCGGCGCATACGAGCGCCTCCTCGCCGAGGAGCAGAACGTGAAGCTCGACAAGGTCGAGATCCACATCCCGCCGGGCCCGCGCCTCGGTGACGTCGTGATCGACGCCGAGAGCGTGCGCAAGGGCTTCGCCGACCGACTGCTCGTTGACGACCTCACGTTCTCGCTGCCGCCCGCCGGCATCGTCGGCGTCGTCGGCCCGAACGGCGCCGGCAAGACGACGCTGTTCCGGATGATCGCCGGCGAGGAACAGCCCGACGACGGCAAGCTCCGCATCGGCGATACCGTCGAGCTCGCCTACGTCGACCAGGCACGCGGCGACCTCGACCCGGCGAACAACGTCTGGAAGGAGATATCGGGCGGCCACGACACGATCGAGCTGGGCAGGCGAGAGGTCAACTCGCGCCAGTACGTGTCGTGGTTCAACTTCAAGGGCTCCGACCAGCAGAAGCGCGTCTCGGACCTGTCGGGCGGCGAGCGAAACCGCGTCCACCTCGCGAAGCTGCTCCGCTCGGGCGGCAACGTCCTGTTACTCGACGAGCCGACCAACGACCTCGACGTCGACACACTGCGCGCGCTGGAGGAGGCGCTGCTCGAGTTCGCCGGCTGCGCCGTCGTGATCACCCATGACCGTTGGTTCCTCGACCGGATCGCGACCCACATCCTCGCCTTCGAGGGGAACAGCGAGACGATCTGGTTCGAGGGCTCGTGGGGCGAGTACGTCGAGTGGATGAAGGAGACGCGCGGGCCTGACGCGCTCGAGCCGCACCGCATCAAGTACAAGCCGCTCGTGCGCGGCTGATCGCGTTCGTCCTCGTCAGGGCGGTCGTGATCTGCACGCCGGCTGGACCACGGAGCTCACGTTGTGGAACACGCTGCTCGGCGGGGTGAAGGCGTCGACGCACCTCATCTCGGGCTGCGGGCGCTGAGAGCAACCGTCCGCGGGCGTCCGCTCGCCTGAATCGCAGGATGTGGGTCGCCTCCCTACTGGCGGAGTAGGAAGTGGCGGCATTCCTAGCGTTTGGGAGAACTGAGTTACGCTTGGTGCACATGCCGCCAGTTGCCCGCCCGTATCCGCGTCGGACGTTGGAAGTTGCACTCCGAGTTCCACGTGCGCTGAAAGAGAAGAACGGCGGGAATCCGTGGCCCTCTGACCTTGTCGCCGAGGCACTTGGAATCGGCGCTGGAGGAGGGAACTTCTTCTACATCTCCGCGGCGTCCCGGGACTACGGCCTAACTGCAGGCACGCGCGAGACGGCAGAGATTTCGCTCACTGAACTTGGCCGTAGAGCCGTCTATCCAGAGTCAGATGCAGCCCAACAGCAGGCCTACCTCGATGCCTTCCTTTCCGTCGAGTCGTTCCGGAAGGTGCTTCAACACTACGGAGGGAACAACCTGCCGGAGCAGCCCTTCCTTACGAACACGCTCCAGCAGACGTTCGATCTGGACCCGGCAGTTCAAGACGAGTTCGTCGACATCTTCACGAAGAACTGCCGCTTCCTCGGGATCGGCGCGGAGTTCACGATTGGCGGTCGCATCATCCTGCGGGCGGGAGGCGCGGCGGCAACCACACCCCCAGGAGGTGACGGTGGTTCCGTAACTGTCGCCACGCCAGAAGAGGACGCTGAGGATGCTCCGACCCTATTCGTGATCATGCCGTTCACCGAGAGGGACGATCGCCACGAGACAGGGTTCTTCGAGGAGGTCCTGAACGAACTCTTCTCGCCAGCGGGCAAAGAGGCGGGCTTCAAGGTGACGACGGCAAGGCGGCAGGGAAGCGATGTCATCCAGTCCACGATCGTCAACGATCTCTTGGAGGCAGACCTCGTTCTTGCCGACCTGACCGAACACAACCCGAACGTCCTCTTCGAACTCGGAATGCGGATGCACGCTGACCTCCCGGTGGTGCTTGTCCGCGCGAGGGGGACAGGCGCAATCTTCGATGTGGACAACATGCTTCGTGTCGAGGAGTACTCGCCGAACCTTTGGTCGAGTTCGATCGGGCGCGAGGTTCCGATCATCACGGATCACATCAAGGCGGCTTGGGACACACGTGACACCGCGCCGACCTTCATGAAGATCCTCCGACCCGAGCCTCCCGCCGCAACCGCTTAGAGCCCCGGGGACGAGGGCCCATTGGGCCGTCCGCGCTTCTACGCCTGCGGGATCCGCGCCTCGAGCGCGGCAGTGACCGCGTCGCGCACGGGCTCGAGCTCGATCCGGTCGAGCACTTCCTGGAAGAAGCCGCGCACGATCAGCCGCTCGGCCTCCTGCCGCTTCAGACCCCGGCTCATCAAATAGAACATGTCCTCGCGGTTCACTCGTCCGACCGTTGCCGCGTGCGTGCAGCGGACGTCGTTGGCCAGGATCTCGAGCCCCGGGATCGGCACCGCGTGCGTCTCCGGGCTGAGCATCAGGTTGCGGCACTCCTGGTACGCGTTCGTCTTCTGCGCGTTGGGCTCGACGCGGATCATCCCGCGCCAGACCGCAGTCGCCTTGTCGCGCAGCGCGCCCTTGAAGGCGAAGTCGCTCTCGCAGTCCGGCGCGATGTGCTCCTGGAACGTGTCGTAGTCGAGGTGCTGCGTGCCGTCGGCGAAATAGGCACCCGTGACGCGCGATGTCGCGCCGCGGCCGTTGAGGTCGTTCTGGATCCGCGTCTTACCCTTCTTCGAGCCGAAGCCGCCGGCGACCCAGTCGAGCTCGGCATCACGCTCGACGCGCGCATGGTGCGTCGCAAAGTGCCACGTCTCACGCGAGAGGTTCTGGAGCGAGACGTACTCGAGCTTCGCCGCCTGCTCCACGAAGAGCTCGGTGACCGCGTTCGAGTAGGCCTCGGTGTCAGGCGTGGGCGAGGCGTACTCCTCGATCAGCGAAGCGCGGGCTCCCTCCTCCGCGACGACCACCAGCCGCCAGAACGTCTGGCCGGTCGCGGAGATGCGGACGTAGAGCGGCTTCTCGAGTTCGACGCCTTTCGGGACGACGACGAGGAGTCCGTGTTGCCAGAGCGCCGCGTTGTGGGCGGCGAACTTCTCGTCCCAGCCGACGAGCGAGTAAAGCCGCTCGTGCTCCTCGGGGAGCGGCGCGAACGTGATCCCCTCGGGCGCCTTCTCGATGTCGATCCCGTCGGCGGTGACGGTCGCGTACCCGGAGACATCGAGGTCGAGCATCGTCTCGATCTCTGCCGAAGCAGCGCCTTCGAACGAGTCCGGATCGAAGCCGCGCAGGTTCGTGAAGCGCCAGTGCTCCTCGGTCGTGTCCGGGAGCGGCAGGGCCTCGTAGGCGGCGCGTGCGGCGTTACGACTCATACGGCCTGTACCTGTGGTGGAGGAGGATGCGGTTGCCGGCGGGATCGCTCACTCCTGCGCCCTGGCAGACGCCGGAGTCCCACATCTCGGCGACCTCCAGGCCCTTGGCCTCGAGCTCTGCCTTCGCAGCGGCGACATCGGGCACGCCAAGAGCGATCGTCCCCGGCGGCATCACGGCGAACTCCTGGTCGTGCGTGCGAGGAGTCATCACGGCGAGCGTGACGTTAGCGGCCTCGTACTCGACCCAGTCGTCATGGTCGAGGTGCTCGTTGCGGGGCAGGCCGAGCACCTCACCGTAGAAGTGTTTCGCCTGCTCGATGTCGTCCACCGGCACGCGGATGTAGTCGACGCGCGTGACCTCCATCAGGGGGTGCTCCCGTCGAGATAGGGGGCGTAGCGGTGGTGGAGGGCGAGGCCGTTGCCTTCGGTGTCCGTGAAGACGGCCCCGTGACAGACGCCCGAGTCCCACGACTCTCCGGCGAACTCGACGCCGGCAGCTTCGAGCTCCGACTTCGCCTCGGCGACGTCGGGCACGCGAAAGACGATCGAGCCGATCGGTAGCGGCGCAAACGGCGCGCCGAGCATCTCGGGCGAGACGAAGGCAAGCGTCGCGTTGCCGGTCTCGAACTCGATCCACGTCTCGGTCGAGTTCGGATTCTTCGTCAGGCCGAGCGTCTCGCCGTAGAACTTCGCTGCCCGCTCGCGGTCCTGGACCGGAACCGCGATGAAGTCGGTGCGCTGCACGTCAATCACGGGGCGCGTACCTCCGGTGCAGCATGAAGCGGTTGCCGTCGGGGTCGTCGAACGGCGCCATGTGGCACACGCCGCTGTCGTAGATCTCGTCGACGAACTCGATTCCTCTGCCCTCCAGCTCCTTGCGCGTATCCGCGACGTCCGCGACGCGGAGCGCGATCGGTGAGCCGTGCGCCGACCTGAATTCCCCGCCGAGCGACTTCGGGTCGATCAGGTACAGGAAGACGTTGTCACCGAGCTTGAACTCGGGGAAGCCGTCCTCGCCGGTCTGCAGGAGCCCGAGCGTGTCGCGGTACCAGGCGGTCGAACGCTCCAGGTCGCTAACCGGCACGCTGACGAAGTCGACGTGCTCGACGTTCATGCGTCGAACCTCCGGTGCAGGAGGAGGGCGTTGCCGTCGGGATCCTTGAAGAACGCCATCCGGCAGACGCCCGTCTCGATCGTCTCGCCGTCGAACGCCACACCCTTCGCCTCGAGCTCGGCCCGCGCCGCATCGACATCGGGAACGCGCAGCGCGAGGCCGGCCGGCGAGACCGCGAACTCCTGCCCGATGCTCGACGGGTCGAAGACGTCGAGCGTCACCTGGCCGCACCGGAACTCCATGTCGCTCTCGCTCTCCGACTCGATCTCCAGGCCGAGCGTGGCGGCATAGAACTCCCTGGCCCGCGGGATGTCCTGCGTGAAGACGGACACGAAGTCCGTGCGCTCGACGTTCATGCGTACGGGGCGTAGCGCTTGTGGAGCACCAACCGGTTGCCGTCCGGATCGAAGAATGTGGCCATGTGGCAGACGCTCGTGTCAACGGTCTCGCCGTCGAACTCGACACCTTTCGCCTCGAGGTCGGTCCGCGAGGCTTCGACGTCCTCGACGTGCAGGAGCACGATCGGGTTCGGCTGCGGCTTGAACTCCTCGCCCCACTGCTCGGGCATCCAGATGCCGAAACATGTACCGCCGACCCAGAACTCGCCCTTCGCGTTGTCGTCGGGCCGCAAGCCGAGCGTGTCGACGTAGAACCGACGCGAGCGCTCCCAATCAGTTGACGGAATGCCGACGGCGTCGACCTTCGCGATCGAGCTCAACCGACCGAGCCCTCCATCTGGAGCTGGATCAGCCGGTTCATCTCGACGGCGTACTCGAGCGGTAGCTCCTTCGTGATCGGCTCGACGAACCCGCTCACGATCATCGCGCTCGCCTCAGCCTCGGTGAGCCCGCGCGACATGAGATAGAAGAGCTGCTCCTCGCCGATCTTGGAGACGGTCGCCTCGTGTCCGATGTCGACGTTGTCGGCGTCGATCTTGATGTACGGGTAGGTGTCCGAGCGCGACTCCTCGTCGAGGATGAGCGCGTCGCAGACCACCTTCGACTTCGAGCCTCCCGCGTTCTTGTTCACCTCGAGCAGCCCGCGGTAGCCCGCGCGGCCGCCGTTCTTCGAGATCGACTTCGACGTGATGACCGACGTCGTGTTCGGCGCGACGTGCACGGCCTTGCCGCCCGCGTCCTGATGCTGGCCCGAGCCGGCGAACGCGATCGACAACACCTCGCCGTGCGCCCGCTCGCCCATCAGCCAGATCGCCGGGTACTTCATTGTCAGCTTCGAGCCGAGATTCCCGTCGACCCACTCCATCGTCGCGTCCTCGTAGGCGACGGCGCGCTTCGTGACGAGGTTGTAGACGTTGTTCGACCAGTTCTGGATCGTCGTGTAGCGGCAGCGGCCGCCCTTCTTGACGACGATCTCGACGACCGCGCTGTGCAGCGAGTCCGTGGAATAGATCGGCGCGGTACAGCCCTCGACGTAGTGGACGTAGGCGCCCTCGTCGACGAGGATCAGCGTCCGCTCGAACTGGCCCATGTTCTCGGCGTTGATCCGGAAGTAGGCCTGCAGCGGCATGTCGATCGAGACGCCCGGCGGCACGTAGATGAACGAGCCGCCCGACCAGACGGCCGAGTTGAGCGCCGCGAACTTGTTGTCGTTCTGCGGGATGATCGTTCCGAAGTACTGCTTGAACAGCTCCTCGTGCTCGCGGAGTGCCGTGTCGGTGTCGAGGAAGATCACGCCCTTCGCCGTGAGGTCTTCCTGGAGCTTGTGGTAGACGACCTCCGACTCGTACTGCGCGCCGACGCCGGCGAGGTACTTCTTCTCCGCCTCCGGGATGCCGAGCTTGTCCCAGGTGTCCAAGATGTCGGCCGGCAGGTCTTCCCACGACTTCGCCTGATTCTCGGTCGGCTTGATGTAGTAGAAGATGTTCTCGAAGTCGATGTCGTTCAGGTTCCCGCCCCACTGCGGCAGTGGACGCGCGAGGAAGTAGTCGAGACTCTTGTGCCGGAACTTCCTCATCCAGTCGGGCTCGTTCTTGTGCTCGGCGATTGCCTCGACCAGCTCGTGCGACAGGCCGCGACCGGACTTGAAGAAGTAGTCCTTCGCCTCGTCGGGGTTCGAGAAGCCGTACTTGTACTCGCTGCGGATTCCCTTGACGACGTCGGTCTCGGTCTGTGCCATCACGCCTCGGTTCCTGCCGGGATGAAGGGGTCGTAGCCGTCGGCCTCGAGCTTCTCGGCCAGCTCGGGACCGCCTGACTCCACGATACGCCCGTCGACGAAGACGTGGACGTGATCGGGCTTTACGTAGTTCAGGATCCGCTGATAGTGCGTGATCACGAGCGCGCCCATCTCGGGGCCGACGAGCTCGTTCACGCCACTCGCGACGACTCGCAGCGCGTCGATGTCGAGGCCAGAGTCGGTCTCGTCGAGCACCGCGATGCGCGGCTTCAGCATTGCCATCTGCAGGATCTCGACCCGCTTCTTCTCGCCGCCCGAGAAACCGTCGTTGAGGTAGCGCGAAGCAAGTTCGCGGCTCACCTTGAGTCGGTCCATCTGAGCGAGGAGCTCCTTGCGGAACTCGGGGATCGCAATCGGGTCGTCGACTCCGCCGTTGCGGGCCTTGCGCACGGCGTTGATCGCGCTGCGCAGGAAGCTCGTCACCGTGACGCCGGGAATCGCGTGCGGATACTGGAAAGCGAGGAAGAGGCCACGCTGCGCGCGCTCGTCGGCGCCGAGTTCCGTCACGTCGTCGCCGTCGAAGAGCAGGCGTCCCTCGGTGATCTCGTATGCGGGGTGACCCATCAGCGCGTAGGCGAGGGTCGACTTGCCGGAGCCGTTCGGCCCCATGACGGCGTGTACCTCGTTCGTGTCCACCTCGAGGTCGACTCCCTTGACGATCTCGGTGCCGTCCTCGAGCGCGACGTGCAGGTTCTCCAACTTCAGCAATGCCACAAAATCAATCCTCTTTTCGGCGAAAAGCGGGGCTTTTGCCCCGCCCACCCAACGAAGCCAGTCTAGCGAGACGGTGCGTCTCCCCGTTCGGGAGCCGAGAAACCAGCTACTCTCGTAGGACTCATGGGTAGTGGATTCCTCCAGCCCTGGCACATCATCGTCATCCTCGCGATCGCACTCCTCCTCTTCGGCGGCAAGCGGCTTCCGGAAATGGGGAAGTCGCTCGGGCACGGGATGCGTGAGTTCAAGGATGCGGTCACCGGCAACTCGTCGCCCGACACGGACACGCAGCCCGAGCTCCCGCCCGCCGACACGACAGCGGCGGACACGACGGTTACGCCGACGACGGCGGCGCCGTCCGAGCGCGAGACCGTCTAACGGGGCATGGCCAGGGTTCCGCGCCGTCTCGGTCACGCCGAGGAGGCGACGCTCGGCGAGCACCTCGAGGAGCTGCGCGGCCGCCTGTTCATCGTGCTCGGCGCGGTCGGCGCCGGGACGATCGTCGCCTACATCTTTCGGAACCACGTTCTCGACTGGCTGAACCAGCCACTGCCGCCCGACCATCGCCAGGTCTACACGTTCGGCGTCGCGGAGCCTTTCACCGTCACGCTCACGGTCTGCATGTACGCCGGCTTCGTGCTCGCGCTGCCAGTGGTCATCTGGCAGATCTGGGGGTTCTTCGCCCCAGCCGTCGATCCAGCCTCAGAGCGGAAGATGATCGCGCTCGCGGCGGTCGCGGTGGTGCTTGGCGCGGCCGGGCTGGCGTTCGGCTACTCGATCCTGCTGCCGCGCGCCGTGCACTTCCTCACGAACTACGACAACACGCACTTCCACGTCGCCATCCGCGCGAGCTCGTACTACAACTTCGTCGTCACGGTGCTCGTGGGAGTCGTGATCCTGTTCCAGACGCCGCTCGTCGTGCTCGGACTCGTCTCGCTCGGCGTGCTCAGCTCACGCACATTGCGCGCGAAGCGACGGATCGGCTACTTCATCACCGCCGTGATCGCGCTCGCGCTGCCCGGCCCTGATCCGATCACGACCTTCCTCGAGCTCGTGCCCATGTGGCTGCTGTTCGAGGGATCGATCTGGCTCGCGGTCATCTACGAGCGGCGCAGAGCGAAAGTCGCGCCGGCCTCGGCTACCCTGGGCGGCTGATGGCCAGGGCCGCAGTCAAGGCGAAGCAGCAGGAGAAAGCGAAGGCGCAGCCGGCGAAGGCGCGCGCCCGGGGCCGGCGACGACACAGCGGCGGCGGTAACCCGAACCAGGAGCTTTTCTTCGTCCGGCTGCGGCGGCACCAGAAGTGGGTGTACGCCCTGCTCGCGGTTGTCTTCGGGCTGAGCTTCGTCCTCGTGGGCGTCGGCTCGGGCGCCGGTGGCGGCGGCCTGAGCTCGCTCTGGACCAACCTCTTCGGTGGCAGCGGCGGCAGCTCGATCTCGAAGGCTTCGGACGAGGTCAAGACGAATCCCAAGAAGGGATACCTCGACCTCACCACCGCGTACGAGCAGGCCGGCAAGAACGCGCTCGCGGTCATCGCCCTCCAGCAGTACCTCGGGCTCAAGAAGAACGATGCGAGTAGGTGGACCGAGCTCGGGCAGCTCCAGATGTCGCAGGCGAACACCTACGCAACGCAGTACCAGAACGCTCAGGCGGCGTCGCAGGCGGCCGACCCGGCTGCGCCCTTCCTGCCCGGCGGCACGCTGGGGTCGGCGGTGGGCCAGAACGCGGCCTACGCGGACGCCTCGCAGAAGGCGGCGGCCAGGACGTCCGCGCTGTACCAGAAGGCGACGGGCTCAAGCGCGGACGCCGTCAAGTCGTACCAGACGGCCGTGAAGCTCAAGCCCAAGAACGCGACGTACCTGCAGCTGCTGGCGACGGCAGCGGCGAACGCCGGCAACAGTCAGGTCGAGCTCGACTCGTTGCAGCGGTATCTGAAGATCTATCCGAACAGTCCGCTGAAGCGCCAGTACGAGAAGGCGATCAAACAGCTCAAGGCCCAGCTCAAGGCGTCCGCCGCCGCCGGTGGTACCACGCCGACCGTGCAGCCTGGCGGCTAGTCCCAGACTCCGCTCGCCGGTAGAAGATTGCGGCTTCGGTCGCACGGATAGACTCACCCTCGAGCGGCCTGCCAGAGGGCCGGCGAACGACTTCGGGGGATCTGCATGAACTTCGACATCAAGACCGAGCAGCTCAGCAGCGACGCCTATGTCATCTCGCTCACAGGCGAGGTCGATCTCTACACGGCGCCCGAGTTCAAGCAGCAGCTGCTCGAGGTGATCGGCCAGGGCGGGAAGGAAGTCGTCGTCGACTTCAGCGGCACGACATTCATCGACTCGACGACGCTCGGCGTCCTCGTGGGCGGCGTCAAGCGGCTGCGGACGAACGACGGGCAGCTCTCACTCGTCTGCAGCGACCGCAACATCACGAAGATCTTCGAGATCACCGGCCTCGACAAGGTGTTCACGATCTATCCCACGCGCGAGGAGGCCGTGTCGGCGGTGGGAGTCCCGCAGGGTTGAAGCGGCCGCACCGGGTCGGGGCCTTGGGGGCGGGGCTCATGGTGGCGGCGCTGCTCTGCGCAGGGTGCGGCACCGGTGGCGCGGCGAACGCCGGGGGACCACCCGACCTCACGAACGGGCAGACGCTGTTCACGCAGAAGTGCGGCTTTTGCCACACGCTCTCTGCGGCAGGTACCACCGGGACGGTCGGCCCGGACCTCGACAACGCGTTCGCCGGAGACGTCAGCGAGCATTATCCGCAGAGCTCGATCGAGAACGTCGTCCTCGACCAGATCCGCCTCGGCTCGGGACAGATCAACGCCGACTACACGTCGAACAAGTACTTCGTCGAGCATTGTCTGCCCCCCCATTCCAATTCGCCGAAGTGCCTGCAGCCGACGATGCCGGGGAATCTCGTCACTGGGCAGGACGCGATCGACGTCGCTGCCTATGTCGCCTCGGTCGCAGGGCAGAACGGGTACACCACGTCCGCCGGGTCGTTCGCTTCGCTCGGCACGAACGGCGAGGCGATCTTCAAGTCCAAGCTCGCTGGATGCGCCGGCTGCCACACGCTCTCCGCGGCCGGGGCGACAGGAACGAGAGGGCCGAACCTCGACCAGCTCAAGCCGAGTGCGGCCGTCGTCGCGCACCAGGTGATGGTCGGCGGCGGCATCATGCCGGCATTCCAGGGGAAGCTGAGCCCGGCCCAGATCCAGGCCGTGGCGAACTACGTCTCCTCCTCCGCCGGCAAGTAGCTGGACGTTCGGCCCGCACGGGTCGAGGACGCCGCGGCGATCGCAGCGGTGCACGTCAGGACGTGGCAGGCGGCCTATGCCCATGTCTTCCGGGCGAAACGCCTCGCCGGCATCGATCTCGATGCGCGGGAGGGCGCTGGCGAGAACGCCTCGCCGCCCCGCGGCGGCACGAAGCAGTCTTCGTCGCGGAGGCGGGAGGCTCCGTCGTCGGTTTCGCATCGTGCGGCGAGAGCCGCGACGCAATCGACGAGGGTGAGCTCTACGCCATCTATGTGCTGCCCGAGGCCTGGGGCTCCGGTGCAGGCCAGGCTCTGCTGGCCGCCGCCCTCGCGTCACTACGTGCCAGCGGCTTTGCCACCGCAAAGCCTCTGGGTGCTCGACGACAACCCGCGGACACAGCGCTTCTACGAACGCGAAGAATGGAAGCGCGACGGCGGAGTGCGCAAGGAGGACGTCCTCGGCCTCCGGGTCACCGAGGTCCGCTACCGCATCAGGCTCGGCTGACGGGAAGCGCGACCCTTTCGCGGATTGCGTCGACCATCCCGTCGTCGCCGACCACCAGCACTTCGTCAGCGCCGAAGACGCGCAGCGCGTCCTCGACCGCCACCGCCGGGTCGTCCGCCCCGACCTCGACGCGCGCGCCGTGCAGTCGGGACTCGAGCGCCGCCGCAGTCGCCTCGGCATCCTCACGGCGATCATCGACTGCGCCGGTCAGTGCTTCTCGCGTCGACGAGAGCGCAGGCACGACGACGAGGATCTCCACCCCGTCCGGCACGGTCACACTCTCGGTCCCGGGAGGCGCAACGACGAGCACGCGGTGAATGCCGGGCGGCGTGCCGGAGGTGACGACGGGTGCCGGCTCGGCAGCACCGGGCACGGGCTCGTGCTTCAGCCACCACCCGATCGCCCCGAAGACGATCACCGCGACGGCGACGCCGAGCCAGGTGTTGATGTACGCGCCCGCGATGATCGCGGCGGCACCGACGATCACCACGCCGAGAAAGCGGAAGGCCTCGGCCTCGCTGCGGAGCGGGTTGCGCATCTCCGCCCCTTACCCGCTGGTCAGAGGATGTAGACCGTCGTGAAAACGACGATCCACATCACGTCGACGAAGTGCCAGTAGATCCCGCCGATCTCGACGCCGTGATGGTGCTCCGCAGTGAAGTGCCCGCGGAAGGCACGAATGGTCATGAACGCGAGGATGGCGAGGCCGATGAATACGTGGCAGCTGTGCAGACCCGTGAGGCAGAAGAAGATCGTCGGGAACGCGCCGTCCGACGTGTTGAAGCCGACCCGCATGTACTCGTAGAGCTGACCGATCAGGAACGAGAGACCCATCAGGAAGGTGAGCAACAGGCCTGCGCGCATCCCCCAGACGTTGCCGCGCTTGATCGACGTCGTCGCCCAGTGCATCGTCGCGCTCGACGTCATCAGGATGAACGTGTTGACCGTCGCAACGAAGACCGGCAGGTGGTACGGCGACGTCGGCCATGGCACCCCGTTGACGATCCGGACGAAGAAGTAGGCCGTGAAGAACGAGCCGAAGAGCATGATCTCCGACGCGATGAATAGGTACATGCCGAGCGTCTCGGGCTTGATCCGGGAGCTGTAGTGCGGGACGGGCGGGCCGTGATGCTCGTGCTCGTCGTGCCCGAGCGGCTCGGTGTGCGAGTAGGTCGCTATCTCGGCACCTCCGCGAAG
>Ga0207646_10001476_pt1 | contig 29083 bp, 26 predicted proteins | sample KBSK5502metaG_FD_184343 | JGI IMG/M metagenome (GOLD analysis project Ga0207646, IMG submission 184343) | Corn, switchgrass and miscanthus rhizosphere microbial communities from Kellogg Biological Station, Michigan, USA - KBS K5-50-2 metaG... | ecosystem: Host-associated > Plants > Roots >...
ATCGTTCGCTCGGTGTCGCCATCCTGCTGCTGTGCTTGGCGGCCTGCGGTTCGCGTCTGAATCAGGAAAATTTCGACAAGATTCGCGACGGCATGTCGCAAAAGGAAGTGCGGGAAATTTTGGGCGACCCGGTGGACGCCTCTGGCGCGAGCTTCCTCGGGCTCTCGAGTGGCGAGGCCGTCTGGAAAGACAACAAGACCACCATCACCGTGCACTTCTTGAACGACAAGGTAATAAGCAAGCACATGTTGCGGACTGAAAAAAAGGACGCTTCACAGAAGGATGAGAGTTGAAGCTAACCCGAGAGTTTTGATTGCCCGACGCCTTTCGCGCTCGCGATCAGCTCCGCGGCTGGAATCCCAGGTTGAGCTTCTCGCAGAACCCGGGTCGCGACACCACCACGTGATTAACAAACAAATAGGAGGTTCGATCATGAAACGCGCGCATTCCCTGCAAGGATTTCTCGTAATGCTGCTGCTGATTGCCTTCCCGTTCGCGGCGCAGGCTTGGGATCGAGGCACCGCAGTCAGCTTCGCCACGTTGCCGCCAGGCACCGCGCACCCCGAGGGTATAACGGCGGACGGGCAGGGCAACATTTACGTCGCGGATTTCGACGTGAGCGGCGAGACCGCAGTGGGCAATGTCATCGTGTTCGACCGCGCGGGACGGCTGCTGCGCAAGCTCAACATCGCCGGCTCGAGCAATTTGCTGCTCGGCATCGCCTTTCATCCGCAGACGCAGGCGCTGCTGGTCATCGACTTCGGCAATAGAAATGTGCTCAAGATCGATCCGCTGAACGGCGCACCCACGCTATTCACCTCGATCCCGGATGCGTCGGCGGGACCGAATGGGCTTGCGTTCGACCCTGACGGGAATGTCTACATCTCCGATTCGTTCGGCGGCAAGATCTGGCGCACCGGCCCCGCGGGGAGCCCTGTTGCTGCGCTCTGGATCGCCGATCCGCTGCTCGCTACGAGCGGCGTCCCCCCGTTCGGCGCCAACGGCCTCGCCTTCAACAAGGCCGCCTCCGACTTATTCGTGGCAAACACCGGCAACGACACCATTGTGAAGATCCCTTTCGGTCCAGGCGGCACGCCCGGAACGCCCGAGGTCTTCGTCAATAGCATCAATGGCGCCGACGGCTTGCTCATCGACGACGCGGACAACCTCTGGGTCGCGGCGAACCAATCGGACGAGATCGTGGTGCTGGACAGCTCCGGCCTTGTCATTGCCAAGCTCGGAGACTTCGGCGGCATCGACGCGCACGGATCGCCCATCGGTTTGCTCTTTCCGGCCAGCCTCGTCATCAGTAACGGGTTCGTGTATGTGACGAACTTGTCGCTCGACCTGCGCATATTCGATCACCTGGCGCAGACCACGAATTCGCAGTGGTCGGCACGAGTCACCCGGCACACGATTGCGCGGATGCGCGCGCAGATTCCGCCGGTGCGCGGCTTCTAGCCGGCGTCGACAGGCAGGCCTCTGCTATAATTAACGTTGATGCGCCCGTAGCTCAGTTGGATTAGAGCACCTGGCTACGAACCAGGGGGTCGTGGGTTCAAATCCTGCCGGGCGCGCCAGATTTCAAGGACTTGGCAGCGAAAACCAAGTCCTCCTTCCTGCTGTGGGACCGTTGTGGGACCTCTTATCCACTGGTCCGCGCGGTCTCGACTGAATTCAAGCACTTGGCCTCCAAAACCAGGTACTCCTCTCTTGCTGTGGGACCCTGTGGGAACTCTTATTTACACGTCGCCGCTGGCTGTCGGCGACGCGTAACAGAGTCCGTGTACCGCTGCGGTCGAGAAGCAGATTCGCCTGCATAAGTAAGCGACCCACATCGGCACTCGCATAGTGACCGGCCATCGAATGATTGGCATGGCCGAGCAGTGCTTCGCGATCTTCGGCGGAAACGCCCGCCGCTCGCAATCGACACGCGAATGAGTGGCGAAGGTCATGGATGCGAACCAGCGGTAATCCGGCGTCGCGTCGGGCATCCTGCCAACCGCTGTTGTTCATGGTGTTGATACGCCTGCCGCGAAACGGGAACACCCAGATCGGATGAATTGATCGCTGTGCTTTTACAATCGACCAGGCGACATCGTTCAGAATTACAACATGGGGTCGTTTGGTTTTGAAGGCCTCCGGAGGAATCACGAACACGCTGCGGCATAGCTCCGGTACTGAGACTTCCCAGGCCCACTGTAAGCCGCAAACGTTGCTGTCGCGTAACCCCGTATTGACAGCAAACAGTGCCATCCGGCCGAGGTGCGCAGGTAGCTTACGAAACAGTGTGTCTTGCTCTTTCCAAGTGATCGGATAGGGTGAGCGTGGGCTTTCGGGCAACATCGTGATCAGCGGCGGTATCGCTTCAAGCCACGGACGACCGTCACCGTCGCGGTAAGAGCGCGCTGCGCGATTCAAGATCGTGCGCACGACTTCCAGACTCCGGTTGATCGTAGTCGCGCTCGCGCCACCGGCAAGCCGCGCCTGCACGAAGGGTTCCAACGTCAGGTCGTGAATTTGCTGTGGTTCGAGATCTCCGATGTACGACTGGAGCAGTCTGACGTGCCACTTGATGACGTCGATGCTCCGCTTACCGCGGGACTGCGCGACATAACGCGCGGCACAATCGGTAAAGGTCGGGCACGCATGCACCTTTCGGGCGAGGTCGTATTGCACTCGAGCGATTTCGATCTGGAGTCGTTCCTCGGCCTGTTCCTGCGTTACCGCGCCGACGCGCAGGCCGATGCGAACCCCGAGATATCTCTTATCGATGAATCGTCGGCCGTCCGTGAGGATAGTGATGCCTGGTGTGCGAGTTGTGGCCATGAGCTCCTCCTGTAGGGCGGAGGAGCATTTTCAAAGGGGCCTGTAAGATCGGCAAGTTGTCGACCAACGGATTCCTAATCCTCGGATTCCTGGTTCGAGCCTCGGTCACCAATTCAATCGTGGCACGGCCGTTGAGCGAAGCGCGCAACCTGCGCAAGCTGGAGGAGGAGAACCCGCGGCTCAAGCGTCTTGTTGGAGTTGGCCTGTGGGGGTATTGCTGTATTCACGCCAAGCTCGCGGTCAGTGCCGGTAGGATCAGCTCACGAAACAAGTCGTTGACCTCGTCCGACGGAAGGGGGTTTCTGCTCTCCGACCACCAATTCAACACGAGAATGAATGTCGAGGCGACATACTGAACGAGGAGATCTTGGGGAATCCGAGCAGCCGCTTTCCGCCGCACTTTGCACTCCTTCCGCACATCATCGGCGATCAGTTCTGACAGCACCCTGCGAAGATGTTCGTGAATGATCGCCCGGCCCCTCGCGCCCATCCTGGACTCACCCATGCGCCGGTGCTGACGGTGGTATTCGAAGATCGGAAGGCTGAAGCGGATAATTCTTTCAGGGCCTTTGGCCCAGGATGGCGGCGCCGCAGATTGAACCGAGCGAAGCATGTCATAGATGCCGCTGATGAGCAGCTGGTCCTTGTCGCGGAAGTGCGTATAAAAGGTTGACCTGCCGACGTTGGCGCGCTCCAGGATTTCCGTGACCGCGATGGCGTCATAGGACTTTTCGTGCATTAACGAGACGAGAGCCGCCCGCAGCAGGGCGTGAGTTTTTTGGATTCGCCGATCCTTAACCTGCTCTCCGGGCATCTTGTCCTCTGAGGTCGCGCTGCGATTACGAACAAAACGGGTAATTTTGTCCTTTACGGCACAGCCACGCATTTGCTGTTGTTCATCGCACCGCCTTTCAAGCTTATAGTCGCTTGCTGGACAAGTGTCCATTTTCATACTGATGTTCGATACGGACGGTTCAACCCAGCGCGGCGCAGCGAAGTCTATGGCGATGGCAAAGGAATGATGTGATCAACACGGTGGATGGAAACCTCAGGCCCCGCGCCGTCGGCGCGGTCTTGCATTCGGCTGCTCGCTACGACCTATTGCTTTGGCTGGCGATGCTCGGTCGGGAGGGCGCGTTCCGAGACAAGCTTCTCCGGCTGGCGCGCCTCGAGCCCGGGGAGGCGGTGCTGGATATCGGCTGCGGAACAGGAACCCTTGCAATCGCCGCCAAACGGCATGTCGGTCCAACCGGCACGGTGTACGGAATCGACGCATCGCCGGAAATGCTTGCGAGAGCGGAGAAGAAGGCGCGAAAAGCGAGCATCGAAGTTGTTTTGAGCAATGCGATGGCGCAAGCGCTGCCGTTTCCGGACGCCCAATTCGACCTCGTGCTGAGCACGGTCATGCTGCATCATTTGCCGCGCAAGGGACGCGCGCAATGCGCCGCCGAGATGCGAAGGGTTCTGAAGCGGAGCGGGCGGGTACTGGTCGTTGAGTTCGGATCAGCCGCACGCGAGCAGAAAGGCTTTCTCGGGCATTTTCATCGCCATGGTCACGTGAAGCTCTCCGACGTCATCGGCTTGCTTACCGAAACGGGCTTGAATATTGTCGAAAGCGGACCCGTGGGCATTCGCGACTTGCAGTTTGTTCTCGCATCCCTTGCTGTGCCGGATAGTGAGGCATGAGTGATAAACGGACCGAGGCAATGAAAGGACACAGCCGCCTGCGGGGGCGCGCTTGGCTGCTACTGGTGGGAGTGATCATTCTGATCGTCGGCCACGGCATCGTTTTGTATTACGTTTCGTCGCATGTGGCGCTGTCAGCAGCGGTCGTGTTGGGGGTGATCATTCTGGTGGTGATCAAGCATCTGGGATTGCTCGGCCCTCTGTACGCACTGTTCCGGCGAAGCGCTCGGCGCAAGCCAAGGTTGTGATATCCTTTTGATGTGAAGAAGCGACTTTTCAGGCGAGCTGCCGCAGTCCTTTTGTTGGCACTGCCTCTTCAGGCCTTCGCGGCAGCCTCGATGCTGTTCTGCGGTCGAGTCACGCACGAAACCTGGGTCTTGCAGGCGGCAACGGCGTTGTCTGATCAACCTGCTGACCAAAGTGCGTCCGTCGCGCATGACAACGAGCGCGATCATCACGATGGGTTCGTCGGTCACCGTCACGACCGCGATCATAATCAGGTCAAGCATCTTGCCGATTCGTGTAGTGCGTGCAGCGACTGCTGTTGTCCCACGGCGCTGCCTTCCGCAGAGCCGCCAGGCGCGGCCGTTGTTGGCACCGTTGCGTTGCGGATCCCCTCTGCCGTCCAGCCCATTCCGGATTCCACTCCGGACCGGTTGGAGCGGCCCTCGTAACACGCTCGTCTAGCTCGCTGGCATAGGGGCGAGTCAAGTCGACTCGCTGCGCCGGCACCGGCCGTTCAGGCCGCGGTTCCGCATGGGTTTAACGCATGCGGGTGACCGATCTCCGTCGAGCAACGAGGTTCAAATGTCGTGCCCCAGTGTCGTACCCGAGCCTGCGATAGACCGCTTCGAAAAGGCCTCTTTCGTCAGAGCGAAGCGAGGAAGCGGCGATGCTTAGAAGCGTTTACATCATTGTGCTGCTGCTGCTCGCGTCCCAGGTGTACGCAGACAGTACGCTGCGTGACGCGGTGGAACGCGCCTGGGAGCGACAACCCGCGCAGAAGGCCCAGTCGGCGCGTGCCGACGAGTTCGCGGCGAAACGCGACGCCGCGCAAGCGTTGTTTCCCGAGCCGCCCAGCGTGTTCGCTACTTACCGCAGCGACCGGCCAACCAGCAATCAAGGCCAGCGAGAGGTGGAGGCCGGCATCGCTTTACCGCTGTGGCTGCCCGGAGAACAGGGACGCCAGACTGCCGTCGTCAGCGCCGAGCGCGATCAGTACGATACCGCGCTGGTTGCTTCGAAGCTGAAGATTGCCGGTGACGTGCGCGAAGCCTATTGGCAGGCAAGGCTCGCCGAGAACGAGTTGGCACTCGCACGGCGAAAGGTGGAGGAGGCCTCAATCATCGAGGCCGACGTTGCGCGCCGCGTCAGGGCCGGCGACCTGGCGCGGGTCGATCTCAATCAGGCCCAGGCCGCGGAACGCCTGGCACGCGGCGCGCTGGCCGAAGCCGAGCTCAAGACCTTCAAGGCGACGCAGAGCTTCGGGCTGCTCACGGGATTCAACGCATTGCCCGGCGGCGATGAGACCGTACCGGCGCAGGAAGCTCCCTTGGATGAGAACCCGCTGCTTGTGCCGCTGCAACGCGCAGTCGCCACGGCGCAGGCCAAGCTCGCTCAGGCCACGCAGAATCTACGCAATAACCCAGAGCTTGAGCTCGGCGTGCGGCGTGAGCGCACGACGTTTGGCGAGTCCTACGACAACTCCATTCAACTCGGATTCCGGTTGCCGCTCGGGACCAATGCGCGCAACGCGCCGCGGATTGCGGCCGCCAATGCCGAGCTGATCGAAGCCCACGCTGCTTTCGGGCTCGAACGCGCGCGGCTCGCCGCCGAAATCGAGGCCGCGCACCGGGAACTCGAGCAGACGCGTGCCGTCGTGCAATTTGCCGAAACGCGTTTCTCGCTCGCTAGCGACACGCAACGGCTGCTGGCCAAGGCCTTCGCGCTCGGGGAACTGGATCTCGTCAGCCGGCTTCGTGCCGAGAACGAGCGCTTCGAGTCTGAACTTAACTTCACGCGCGCCAAGCTCGAAGCTGCGCGCGCCGTCGCCCGTTTGAATCAGGCTTTGGGAGTACTGCCATGAAAAGGTTATGTGGATGGGGACTGGTGTTGGCGCTATTGCCGATTGCTGTTCTTGCCGACGAGGGTCACGGCGGTCATGGCGCGCCGGCGCCGGCGCCCCCCGCCACGCTCATACCGCGTGTCGAAGCGCATTCGGACAGTTTCGAGCTCGTCGGCGTGCTCGAAGGCGAGGGGCTCACTCTCTACCTCGACCGCTTCGCCACCAACGAGCCGGTCACCAATGCGGCGATCGAAATCGAGAGTGGCGCCTTCAAGGCAACGGCGCAATCCAGCGGCAATGGCACCTACACCGCACCCGCAGCCGCAATGACACAGCCGGGCCAGTACCCGCTGGTGTTCACGATACGGGTCGCGGACGAAACCGACCTGCTCGATGGCACCCTGGCCGTTCCTTCGCCGCAGGGCGAAGCCACGCATGCGCACAGCTTGCGCGAATGGCTGGTCTGGATTGTCGGCGCTCTGGTCGTGCTCGCCGGTATCGCGTGGCTGCTGCGGCGCAGGATGGCGCCCGGCCCGCAGGCACTAGCGGTCATCGCCGTATCCATCGTCCCGATGTTGCTAGCGGTCGCAACCTCGGGGCACGCCGACGAAGGCCATAGTGCAGACAAGAAAGGCGCCGCAGCCTACGCGCCATTGGCCGCAGGCGATAACGGCACCCCACAGCGCCTCGCGGACCGTAGCGTGTTCATGCCCAAATCGGCGCAGCGCCAACTCGGCATCCGCACAGCGGTCGCGGAGATTCGCGAACTCCCGCAGAGCATCGAGCTCAATGGCCGAGTCATCGCCGACTCGAACGCCGGCGGCAAGGTGCAATCCAGTCAGTCCGGGCGCATCGAGCCCGGGCCGCGGGGACTTCCCACGCTGGGTCAGAAGGTAAAGAAAGGTGAGGTGCTCGCCTACGTCAAGCCGCTCGCCAACGCCATCGAACTCGGCAATCAACGTGCCCAGCATGCGGAGCTGACCAGCCAGTACGCGCTCGCCGAGAAGAAGCTCAAGCGCCTGGAGGCGCTCGAAGGCAGCGTGCCGCAGAAGGAAATCGACACGGCGCGCGCGGAACTGACGAGCCTTAGGGCGAAGAGCGCGGCAGTAGGCGCAAGCCTTTTCAACCGCGAAGCGTTGATTGCGCCGGTATCGGGCGTTATCAGCGTCGCGTCTGCCGTCGCCGGCCAGGTGGTCGAAGCCCACGACGTGCTGTTTGAAATCGTCGATCCCCAGCGACTCATGGTGGAAGCGCTCGCCTACGATCCGATCGTGATCGCAGATGTCGGCAATGCGAGCGGCGCGCTACCGGCCGGGGGCGCACTGCCGCTCGTGTTCGTTGGGGGGGCGCAGCAGTTGCGCGAGCAGGCGCTGCCACTGCTGTTCCGCGTCACGCCACCGTCGCCCCCGCTCTTGGTCGGCCAGCCGCTGAAGGTGGTGGCCCAGACCCGACGCAAGATCCAAGGGGTTGCGGTGCCGATCGCGGCGTTCACCAAGAACAGCGCGGGCGAGACCGTGCTATGGGTGCACCTCGGTGCCGAAACATTCGTGCCCAGGAAAGTGCGCTTCCAGGCGCTCGACGGCGCCAATGCCGCGGTCACCGAAGGCGTCGCCGCGGGCGAGCGCATGGTGATTCAGGGCGCCTCCGCTTTGGCGCAAGTGCGTTGAGGCCGGGCCATGTTCAACCTGATCGTCGACTGGAGCATCAAGCAGCGACTGTTCGTGCTGGCGGCTTCGCTGCTGATCGTGTTTTACGGCGTGCTGACTGCGCAGCAGATGACGGTGGATATCTTTCCCGATCTGAACAAGCCCACGGTAACGCTGCTCACCGAGGCGGGCGGCATGGCGCCAGAGGAAGTCGAGCAACTGGTGACATTCCCGGTTGAAACCGCGATGAACGGCATGCCCGGCGTGACGCGGGTGCGTTCGGTCTCCGGCATCGGGCTTTCGATCGTGTTCGTCGAATTCGACTGGGGTACCGAGATTTTCCGCAACCGCCAGCAGGTCGCCGAGCGCCTGTCGCTGGTGAAAGAGCAATTGCCTGAAGGCATCGCACCGCAGATGGGGCCGATCGCTTCAATCATGGGCGAGATCATGCTCGTCGCGTTGCCCGCCGACCCGGCGCGCGTGAATCCGATGCAGGTACGCGAGTATGCCGATTGGGTGCTGCGCCCGCGGCTGCTCACCATTCCGGGGGTGGCGCAGGTTATTCCGATCGGCGGCGAGGTCAAGCAGTATCGGGTCGAGCCCGATCCGGTTCAGATGCAGGCGTTGGGGCTGACACTCGAGCAGATCGAGGCGGCGCTTAAGAACTACGCCGCCAACACCAGCGGCGGTTTTCTCGAGCAGAGCGCACGCGAGTACCTGATCCGCAACATCGGTCGCACATCGCGCCTCGCCGACCTGGAGAACCTCGCCATCACGGCAAAAAACAACCAGCCCGTCGTGCTCAAGCAGGTGGCGCAGGTGAAGCTTGCTGCCGGTGCGAAGCGCGGCGACGCGAGCTACGACGCCAGCCCCGCCGTGATCCTGTCGGTGGAAAAACAGCCGACTGCCGACACCGTGAAGCTCACGCGCGTAATCGAGGCCGCATTGGCGGACTTGGGCCGGTCGTTGCCGGCGGGCATGTCGCCGCCGAAGGTCGTCTTCCGCCAGGCCAACTTCATCGAGGCTTCGATTTTTAATGTCGAGGAGGCGATGCGCGACGGCGCGATCATGGTGGCGGTGGTGCTGTTTCTGTTCCTGCTCAACGTGCGCACCACGCTGATTGCGCTCACTGCTATTCCTATGTCGATTCTGATCACCGCGCTCACGTTCAAGCTGATGGGGCTCTCCATCAACACGATGACGCTCGGGGGCATCGCGATCGCGATCGGCGTGCTGGTGGACAACGCCATCGTCGGGCTGGAGAACATTCTGCGGCGGCTCAAGCGCAATATCGCCGATGGCGCGTTCAAGCCGGCGCTGGAAGTGATCGCCGCGGCTACCAAGGAGGTGCTATCCAGCATCGTCTACGCCACGATCATCATCGTGCTGGTCTTGGTGCCGCTGTTCGCGCTCTCCGGCATCGAGGGCCGTCTGTTTGCCCCGCTCGGCGTAGCATCCATCGTCTCCATTCTTGCCAGCATGCTGGTTTCAGCGACGCTCACTCCGGTGCTGTGCTACTACCTGCTTGCCCGGGGTGCCGCTGCCGATGATGTGAAAACGCCATGGTGGTCTTGGCGCTTCAACCTGCACGCGAAGGAGGAATACAGCCCGCTGGTGAAAAAGCTCAAGCAATGGGACACCCCCATTCTTTACTGGTCGTTCGATCACGCCAGGCTGCTGCTCGCGGTCGCCGTTGGGGCAGTGTTGGTGGCTGCGGCGACGGTACCGTTTTTTCCGCGCTCGTTCCTGCCGCCATTCAACGAGGGCACACTCACCATCAACCTAGTGCTCAATCCGGGAACCTCGCTTGGCGAATCGAACCGGATCGGCACCCAGGCGGAACTTCTGATCAAGCAAGTGCCGGAAGTGCTCCAGGCCGGGCGCCGCACCGGGCGCGCGGAACTGGACGAGCATGCGGAAGGCGTGCATTACAGTGAGATCGACGTCGAACTGAAAGCCTCGCAGCGCAGTCGCGACGCCGTGCTGCAGGACATCCGTAAACGTCTGAGCGTGCTGCCGGCGGTGGTCAACGTCGGGCAGCCGATCTCGCACCGACTCGACCACGTCCTTTCGGGCGTGAACGCGCAGATTGCGCTCAAGGTCTACGGGGACGATCTCGACACGCTGCGCGGTCTCGCCGCGCAGTTGCGAGACCGGCTGGCGACGATCCCGGGTATCACGGATCTACAGGTCGAGAAGGCCGTGCTGATCCCGCAGCTCAAGGTGCACCTTGATTACGAGAAAGCGGCCGCCTATGGCGTCACGCCGTCCGCGGTGCTCAAAGCGCTTGAAACCCTGTTGGGCGGCGAGAAACTGGCGCAGGTGATCGAGGGCAGCCGCCGCTTCGATCTGGTGGTGCGCCTGCCCGACTCCGCGCGTGGTCCACAGGCGCTGGCGAAACTGCTGGTCGAAACGCCGGGTGGTCGCATTGCGCTCTCGCGAATCGCCGAAATCGAGGACAGCGACGGCCCCAACCAGGTCTCGCGCGACAATACGCGCCGGCGCATCGCGATCTCAGCCAACTCAGACGGCACCGACCTCGCCAGGATTGTAGCGCGCATCCGTGAGGAACTCGCCGCCAACCCGCTGCCCACCGGCTACTTCACCAGTCTCGAGGGCCAGTTCCAGACGCAGGAGGAAGCGACACGGTTGATCTCCCTGCTCGCCTTAATGTCAGTGCTGCTGATCTTTATCGTGCTCTACACGCGCTACCGTTCCACCACACTGTCGCTGATGATCATGGGCAACATCCCGCTCGCGCTGGTCGGCAGCGTCATTGCGTTGTGGATTGCCGGCCAGCCGTTGTCGGTCGCCTCGATGATCGGCTTCTTCACGCTCGCGGGAATCAGTACGCGCAATGGCATTCTGAAGGTGAGCCACTACATCAACCTGTGCGCGTTCGAGGGCGAACAATTCGGCAAGTCGATGATCGTGCGCGGCTCGCTCGAGCGACTGACGCCGGTATTCATGACTGCGCTGGTGGCGGCATTCGCGGTGGTCCCACTGATGCTGGCCGCGGACGAGGCGGGCAAGGAAATTCTGCATCCGGTCGCCGTGGTGATCTTCGGCGGGCTGGTTAGTTCCACGATCCTCGACACCATCATCACGCCGGTCATGTTCTGGCTGTGGGGCGAAAAACCGCTCAAACGCCTGCTGGAGGAGCATGCGCAACAAGCGTTCTAAGGGTGGCGCAATCAGCCGAAAGGATACTTCCGGCGCCACCACCGTTCCAACCTGTGCAATCACTCTCGAAAGGAGAGCGCTCATGCGACATCAAACTGCAGTTCCGACCGGATTTCCCCTGCTGAATCGGGCGCTGCCCTTGCTCGCCCTGACCCTGCTCGCGTTGGCGTCGGTCACTCTTGCCGACGAGGGGGCCATCGGCCCCAACGGTGGGCAGATCAAGGATGCCGGCAAGCATCATCTCGAGCTGGTGGTCAAGGAAAATGCGCTGACCGTCTATGTGACCGATGCCAAGCACCAGAAGAGTGTAACCAAGGGCGCAAGCGGAAGCGCGATGGTGCTCGCCAACAAGAGTACGACCAACGTCAAGCTCGAGCCGTCTGGCGATAACGCCCTTGCAGGCTCGGGCAAATTCGACTCCACGCCCGACATGAAGATCGTCGTGTCGTTGACGCTTCCCGGCGAGAATCCGGTGCAGGCGCGCTTCACGCCGCTGGAAAAAGCCAAGGCGGGCAAGTAGGCGACAATGGTTCAATCACTCGGTCGGCAAGTCTTAGCGATCTGCGTCGTCTTGGTCACTGTGCTTTCGCTCCCGTTGGGCGCGGCCGCGCAAGGTGCGGAAACCCACGCCTTCAGACACGAGATCAAACCCGGCAAAATTGCGGAGGAATGCCGCAACCTCGCCACCGATGAACGGGTGCGCTACCGCTTCGAAGCATCGGCCGCGGTGCCTTTCAACGTTCACTTCCACCGAGGCAGTACGGTCGAATATCCAGTCAAGATCGACAAGACTTCGGACGCCGCATCCATCTTTACGGCGCCGTCGAAGGAGGACTTCTGTTGGATGTGGACGAACGAGACGACAGAAACCGTCGTCGTGCAGGGGGAGCTCGTGCGCGTAAAGCGAGGTCCGAATAGCGACGATGCGCCCCTTTCTAAACGCCAGTGAACTGTAACACCGGCAATCACCTGGAGATCATCATGAAACGCAATACGTTTGTTGCAATCAACTGCCGTGGCTTTTGCGTACTTGGCGTGTTCGTCCTTCTTACCGGCGCCTTGGCGGCACTCGCTCAATCCCCCGCAACGCCCGCGGACAAGTCGGCGACCAAAGGGGCTCCGGCGACCGCCCCCGCTCAGTCGGAGAAAAAGGACTCGACGATGGGTGGAATGAAAGGCATGCCGGCCGCGGGCGACATGCGAGGGTCCATGATGGGCATGATGAAGGGCATGGAATCGATGCAGATGACCGGAGACGCCGATCGCGATTTTGCGGCGATGATGAAACTGCATCACCAGGGCGCCATCGACATGTCGCAAGTGGAGCTGCAAAGCGGCAAGGACCCGAAAATGCGCGCCATGGCAAAGCGGATCATCGAGGCGCAAAACAAGGAGATCAAGGAATTCGACCAGTGGCTGGCGAAGCATAAGGCCAAATGACGAGTCAGTCACTTTGAATGATGGGTGGTTGCTTAGCCACCTCACGTACCGCCTGCAGATAGCGCTGACGCGCTACTTGACGATGGCGCTAAGCATGTCGACACCCCACATATTCGGCTAACGGTGACCACGCCGGAATTGGGGACTGCGAAGGAACTGCGGCAGTACGCCGAGCTCATGAAGAAGTTTCCTAAGATGGAGCACGAAGACCCGAACCAGTTAAGTCTAGAGCGAGGGAAGAAGGGCGAGTTCGTCTGGCAATTCACGAGATCCGGCACCTTCGACTTCGCGTGCTTGCAGCCAGGTCATTTCGACGCCGGAATGCACGGAAAGATCGCAGTTCAATAGGACTGCCGCGCAGCCATAGGCTCTCAAGAGCGTACGACGCAACAGCAACCTGAATGCAAAGGAGCAGTTTATGAAATCAGCCCTCGGCTTGCTCGCCTTGTCCAGTGCATTGCTTGTCGCGCCCCTAATGGCCCAAACGAGCAAGGATCACAACTCGCATCATCCCGACCCTGCGTCGGCGACCACTGCTGCGCCGATGAGCGAAGGTGAGATTCGCAAGACCGAGAGCGCCGGCAAGGTCACCATCAAGCATGGTCCGCTGCAGAACCTCGATACGCTGCCGATGACTATGGTGTTTCGGGTGAAAGACCCCGCGATGCTCGACCAGCTCAAGGAAGGTGACAAGATCAAATTCAGCGCCGAGAAGACCGATGGAGCGCTTATCGTTACCGCAATACAACCCGGCAAGTAGCCGGTCCGGCAACGCCTGCGCGGAGACCCCATGATCGTTCAACCCATCGACCTCGTGCTGATCGTATGGTTTGCGCTCGCTTTGCTGTCGACGGTGTACGTCGCCTACGACCAGTTCACAGGCAATCCCGAAGCGGGTGTGATGAAGTGGGGATTCGTGTTGATCACCCTGTACATGGGGCCGCTGGGCCTTCTCCTCTACGTGATGGCCGACAAAGAGCCGGCGCCCGGAAGGCATGAGGAGTTCATCAAGCCTTTGTGGAAACAATCGGTGGGTTCCACGATTCACTGCTGTGCGGGGGATGCCACGGGCATCATTGTCGCGGCTGCGATCACCGCGCTGTTGGGCCTTCCCATGTGGATCGACTTGATCGTTGAATACACGGCAGGATTTCTTTTTGGCCTGTTCATCTTCCAGTCTCTGTTCATGCGACGAATGATGGGTGGAACGTACCTGGAGAATGTGCGGCTCATGTTCGTCCCGGAGCTCATCAGCATGAACATGATGATGGCCGGGATGGCGCCGGTGATGAGCCTCTTGATGATGGGTCGCGACATGCGCGCAATGCAGCCCGCGGAGCTGTTGTTTTGGGGCGTGATGTCGCTCGGCGTGATCGTCGGTTTTACGTTCGCGTTTCCGGCGAATGTTTGGATGGTGCTGAGGAGGCTCAAGCATGGCTTGATGACCGAGCGGAAGGATGAGCGCAACGCCAAGAAGCCAATGCACAAGCGCGCGCAGAATCATGCCGCTCACGCAAGCGGCCACGCGGGCCACACCATGGCACCGGAGACGACCGGACCCCAATTGGCCACAGTGACCGGCATCACGATTCTGTTTTTGGTGACCGGCATGGTGATGCCGGCGCTATTCGTGAACCTCCGCCTGGGGGCACGCGACGTCGGAAGCTCAATCATGCCTCCGGGGATGGTCATGACCTGGGACACGCCGGCGGCAGCGATGCGCGACATGAGCGCGGTGCACCCGCGCTATGTCTCCTACATCGCTGACGCCGAGGCGCGCGGTGACATGCCACTGACGCCGCGGCTGGACAACGGGGTCAAGGTGTTCGATCTCGAAGCGTCAGTGATCAAGTGGACGATTCTGCCCGGCGTAACGGTGGAGGCGTACGCTTTCAATCGCCAAGTCCCGGGGCCACGCATTCGCGTCACGGATGGCGATCGTGTGCGAATCAATGTGACGAATCGCCTACCGGAAGCGACGACCGTTCACTGGCACGGCCTGATCCTTCCCAATGCCATGGATGGTCCAGCGGAGATTACGCAGAAGCCGATCGCGCCTGGAGAAACGTTCACCTATGAGTTCACGACCGAACAGGCGGGAACGTACTTCTACCACACGCATGCCCACGTCGATCGCCAGCAGAGCCTGGGACTGTACGGGGCTCTCATCATCGATCCAAAAAATCTGCAGCTCGAACCCAAGGCCGACGCGGAATATGTCATTCAACTGCAGGAATGGCTACAGCGCGCGGGACTCACCTATCCGGCCATGTTGATGGAGGGCGCGCTGCCGAACTACTTCACCATCAATGGCAAGGCTTATCCGTCCACCGACACCATTCATCTCAAGGTGGGACAAACCGTCAAGTTGCGCTTCATCGGAAGCAACAACAACTTCGTTCATCCAATGCATGTCCACGGCGGACCATTCACGGTTGTGGCGCGTGATGGGCAACTATTACCACTCCAGGCGCGGTTCGACGCGGACACCGTGAACGTCGGACCCGGCCAGCGCTACGACGTGGTGTGGCAGGCGCGACAGCCTGGGAAATGGCTTATTCATTGTCATATCGGGCACCACACTACAAACAACAATACGGAAACACAGGGCGGCGGCGGGTTGACGATGATTATTGAGGTCACCTAGCCGGGGAAATGGACGCGGCGGACCGCCGTGGCCGGCAAGGGCGTCGAAGGTATCGTGGAGAGCACCCGGGCCGCGCTCGGCAACCGCCACGGCAGCGAGCTCATCGATAGCGGCGCACGCCGCCCGTCGGGCGCTCGGGTTCGCGCATGAGACCTCGTTCGGATCGATCCGGAAACGACGAGCGAGGCACTCGGCGAGCCCGGAACGCGTGTCTTCGATATCACGGGGCGCCCGATGAAGGGGTGGCTGCTCGTGAGCGCCAGTGCGCTCGGAGATGAAGCGGCCCTCGGCAAGTGGCTACGCCGCGGCCTCGATTACGCAGCGACGCTCCCGAGGAAGGTAAGTCGATAGCGTAGCCCTTACACCTCCACAGAGGCCGATGTGAAAAACCGATTTCTTAAAGAGAAGAACATCCATCTTGCCTTTGAGATCAGCCTCTTCTTGAAAGGTGCGTTTGCCGTCGCCGAGACTGTCACTGGTATCGGCGTCTATTTCGTTACGCAACAGTTCGTATTAAAACTTGTCGAGAGAATCACGCGCGAGGAGCTGCTTGAAGATCCACGCGATTTAATCGCCACCTACCTCTTTCAGTCGGCTCAACATTTCTCAGTCAGCACGCGAAATTTCACGGCGCTCTATCTTTTGATCCATGGCGTCATCAAGCTTTGGTTGATCATTGGCCTGCTGCGAGCAAAGCTCTCGTATTACCCCATCGCAATCGCGGTGTTCGGACTGTTTATTGTTTATCAGTTGTACAGGTTCAGCGCCACCCAATCCCTTTGGCTGCTTCTCATAACGGCCGTGGACCTTCTGGTGATCGGTCTTACCTGGCATGAGTACCAATACCTCAAGCGTTCGCACGACGGCCTGCGGCGTCAATAATCAGGGTATGCGAACAGCCGCGACAAAAATCAACGCCCGCCACGCAAGACGTCGTTGTCGTTCTTCTGCAAAGTTTTCTGCCCACTTGCTTAGATTACGAGAGATCGTGACGGTCAGATGAGGGGGCGAATTAGAACGCTGCTCGCCAGCCCGCGCCTCGACGCTGCCCGGCGTCGGTTTGCCGGCCAGATCGAGTTTGTGCGCGCTCGCCTCTCGCCGCGCGAGTACCTCGGTCTGGAGCTCACGCTCGGCGCCCTGATTCTGGTCGGTGCAGCATGGCTGTTCGGCGGAATTACTGAGGATGTAATAAGCGGCGATCCTTTAACTGACGTCGACGTAATAGTCGCGAACTGGTTTAACGCGAACTCGACCCCGGTGGTGACGCAGGCGATGCGCTTGCTCAGCCGCCTTCACGGCACGACCGCCATGGCGGCAATGGTGTATGGACTGGCGCTGTTCTTTGTATGGAAGCGGCAAGGGTACTGGGTTATGACGTTCGTGATCGCGGTGCCTGGCGGAATGCTCCTCAATGCACTCATCAAGGAGATTATCCACCGGCCACGTCCGCGTTTCTCCGATCTCGTAGCGGCGCTTACCACGTACAGCTTTCCAAGCGGACACGCGGCAGCGGCGACACTCTTCTATGGATTTCTGGCGACGTACGTGATCGTCCATCTTCGATCGTGGCGGTGGGGCGTGGTGGTCGCACTCATTGCGTTCTTCATGGTCGTGGCGGTGGGAGTGAGTCGGATATACCTGCGAGTGCACTACTTAAGCGACGTGTTGGGAGGCATGAGTGAAGGCGTGGCATGGCTCGCCCTTTGCTTGACCGCCATGCATACGCTACGGCAGCGAGCGCATGGCAATTCCGCGAGGCAGCGGTAACCCGCATCGGTGCTGCAGGGCTAACAGCGACGTGGCGTCAAGCGACTGGAGAGCACGGGGCAGGAATGAGGCTCACCCCACGGGTTGACCGCGGCATAATTTGTGACCGCCAGAGAGCGGGCACGCGCCCTAGGCTGGGCCCGCACCGTCGAGGGAGGATATGGCCATGGCTCGCCACCGTAAGTTGCAATTGATTCTGAACGGCGCACTGCGCCTGACCGCGTGCTCGGTCGGCGCGGCCCTAGTCACGTTCTCTCATAATCTCCGCTGCGGAACCCCATCTATGCACTGCGCCAGCTACACGGGTATCGCGCGTTGAGCTCAAAGTGCAAAGCATTCGTCGCCTAGGTTGAACGTAGAACATGGCTTTGCAGAATCTGCGCCGCGTCCTCGGCGTCGTCGGAACGGCGCTCCTCGGGGGCGCGTTGGTATGGGCGCCGGTGGCAGCGTTCACCGGCGAGATGCTGACAGTAACGAAGGCGGCGCTGGCAGGCGTGGCGCTCTTGATCATCATGAAACTCCTGCCGCGGCACGACGTTACGCCGGAGCATCGACAACATCCTCTGGACGACGAACGCTAGCTATGGGCTCGCCGTTCCCGCCGCGGATCTACGCGCCCACGGCCCTGAGCCTGGCTCGCGGCTTCCGCATCCGTGCGCTGGCAGGGGTGGTCCGACGCCGACGGAGGCGCTCGCGCAGTCTGTCGCTGGTGGCCTCTTTTGGTGAGCGCAACGCGATCCAGCGAAGCGGGATGACCTGCTTGGTTTTCGGACCATTTATAACCTGAGACAATGGCTCCCGCGGCTGACCCGTGTGGAGGAAACCTTCCTGTCTGCCCAACCCGGACTGCTTTGCCAGCGACTCTCACGTCCGGTCGGAGTCGGTGGCCGCTGGTTCAGCCCCCAAAGTCTCACATGATCAGGACGCACCCATGACCATGACACCCAACCTCCGCAAGTTCGCGCTGACGTCGCATATCACATCTTCTGTTGGCTGGATTGGCGCGGTCGCCGGGTTTCTCGCTCTTGCGATCGCCGGTCTGATCAGCCAGGACGCTCAACTTGTGCGAGCTTCCTATCTCGCTATGGAACCGATCACTTGGTTCGTCATCGTGCCGCTGGCCCTCGTCTCACTGCTCACCGGGATTGTCTCTTCGATGGGCACCAAGTGGGGTTTGCTCCGGCATTATTGGGTTGTTCTGAAGCTGCTGATAACTATCGCCTGCGTTGCAATCCTGTTGGTACATACACAGCCAATCAGCGTCCTCGCCGCTGCGGCCGAAAAGATGGCGGTGCTCACCGCCGACCTTCGCGCGCCGCAGGTCATGATGGTGGTCGCTTCATGTGCTGCGCTGCCGGTATTGGTGTTGCTCACCGCGCTGTCCGTGTACAAGCTGCGGGGCATGACCCCATACGGAGCGCGCGAGCAAGGCGACAGCGGCGCGGGCGCCGACGGCGACTCCACCGTCAGCACGCCGCAATGGGTAAAGGTGGTTGGAGTAACTGTGATCGTCTTGGTGCTTGTATTTGTTATTTTGCATCTTACGGGCCATGGCTTCGGTGGCCACGGATCCGGCACCTAACGTGGCAACTTCAGCTCAGTATTCTTTCGCTACTCGACGGAAAAGTATCTAGCGATGCCGCCACGGGACCGGCTGAGCTCAGGCCCGTGGCCGCGCCGGGAGGTGTGGCGCGGCGACGAATAACGACTTGCTGCATGGCACATGCGGAGACTTCGAACCGTATGTAATCGGATGATTAGAGTGACTGTTGCGAACGCAGCTGTGTCTGCGCTCGCCATCGTGCTGCTATGCGGTCCGACGGACGCTACGACCGCATGCGGCGCGTCATCCAAGACGGGCGAGCTGTGCACCTGCAAGGTGCTTGAGTTGCGCCCGACGCAGTTCGCCGTCGGCATGCTTGCGGTCAGGGACAAGGAGACCGAGCTCGCACGCAAGTCGGGACCAGCGCTCAGCTTACCAGCGGAAGCATCCTGAGCCGGTGGTCAAGGGGCCTGGCGGCGCGTTGTTCATAACCGATCATCATCACCTTTCCCTGGCGATGGCCGACCGCGCAATTGAAACCACGTCCTGCCAGGTAGAGGGAGATTTTTCTGGACTCGACCCGAGTGCGTTTTGGGCGAAGATGGCAGAAAAGCACTGGTCTACTTGTATGACGAAAACGGGAAAGGGCCCCGTGATCCGGCAGACCTGCCAACGACCGTTGAGGGCTTGAAGGCGATCCGCATCGGAGCCTTGCCGGCGCGGTCCGGGATAATGGCGGCTTCGCAAAGGTCTCAACACGGTTTGCCGAGTTTGAGTGGGCTAACTATTTCCGGTCCGCCGGGATCTCCAAAACCGACATCGAAGGCAACTTCAAGAAATCCGTCAAGAACGCTTCGGCTATCGCAATGAAGCCCGATGCCTGTTCGTTGCCGGGATACAGGGGCCCGATCCCGTGCCGGTAATCGCGCCTCCGTTCGCGACAGATCGTGTATGCGGCTGCGCAGCGATTAGCAGGATACGCCTTGGCGGGTGCGGGCTCATGGCGCGGGCCAATCAGGCACTCGAGCATGGTGCGGACGTGCGACGTGTCTCTGGTTGACAGTGTCTCGTCATTGCGTTTCATGCACACGCCCTGCATTCGAGCGCGCCAGAATGATGAGGCAAAGTAGGGCGAGCACACTGCAGGTGACGAAACCCATGCGCACGCCGAGAAATTGCGTGAGCACTCCGACCAGGAGCGGCCCCATCATGTCGCCGAACTCTTTGAACGATTGGCCCGCACCCATGCCGGCGCCTAGCTTGTTCTGCGCCACCAACGAGCTTACGAGGGTGTCGCTGTTCGTCCAGACGGTTCCAACGCCAACGCCGGCGAGAAGCACAGTCGTAATCAGGCCTATCCCAGACGTAAAGGTGATCGCGCCGATCGCAAGCGCAGCGATAAGCAATCCGCTCAGCACTGTGATGCGTATCTGAACTTTGTCGGCCAAATATCCTGCAAAAGGTTGTACGAGCAGGTAGCTTGCGGTGGCGATGCTGACGGTCGTCCCGGATTGAAGCGGCGTATAGCCGATGGAGTGCAGGTACACCGGTAGGAAGCCAAACAGGATGCCGACCAGGAACATATTGATGACGATGACGGCATAGACTGGCAGCAGCCGCGGCTCCTTGAAAATCAGGAAGAACTGCTTGAACGTCGTGTCGTCGTCGTCCTCCAACTCGTGTGATTTCGACCGATCTCGCGGGAGCAGGCCACTCAGTAACAGCGCCACGACGCCAACCGCCGCGGACACTACAAAGATCGCCGAAAAGCCGTACCCCGCGATGAGAAATCCACCAAGCGCCGGGGCAATAACATAGCCCGCGCCCTTGAGCGCGTTGTAGATCCCGAACGCTTTGCCACGCCCCGTAGCGAAATAGGCGGCAACCAGGGTGATCGAGACGGTCGAGAGCGCCGCCGCATCGATTCCTTGAATGAAGCGGACCAGCAACAGGAGCTTGGGGTCGATAACCAGGAACAGCAGCGAGCCCACGATGAAGATCGCGATACCCACGAGGAGCGTGAGCTTCATCCCGCGCCGGTCGGCGATGAATCCGGCGATCGGTTTCGCGAACAGCTCGGCGAAATCGTAGACCGCGATCAGTAAGCCGATCATGAATGCGCCGACGCCAACCATCTCGGCGTAGGGGGTAGGTTGGTGGCGACAATATGCGCGCCGAACGACGTGACAAACCCCGAGAGCGCAAGAATCGCGAGGTAGCCGTAAAGGGATCGGGGCGCCAGCTGCTGCTTGTTCTGCTTGGACTTCATGGGCCTTGAATCGAAGAAGGCTTTCCTGGAAGAGCATCCTGGCTAATACCGTCAGCGAGGTGATGGAAGTTGCCCCGCAGGGAATTATCGCAGGCCGGCTGACTCGTCTGCTTGCAGGCCGGGCGCGCAGGAGGCCCTCCGGCAGCCTCAATAACTAAAAGTGTGATACCATACCCCCCTATGTTATTGACAGCCTAGCGTAATGAGCCACACCGTTCGCGAAAAAGCGAAGCTATTGAGCCGCGTGCGCCGCATTCGCGGCCAAGTGGAAGCGCTGGAACGCGCGCTCGAAGCTGAGAAAGGGTGTGCCGAAGTCCTTCACCAGATCGCCGCCGTGCGCGGGGCCATGAACGGCCTGATGGTAGAAGTCATCGAGGATCACATTCAGACGCACATCGCCAGTCCATCGATCACCCGCGATGCCGAACGCAGCAAGGGAGCGGAGGAACTGATCGACGTCGTCCGCGCCTATCTCAAATAGCCGAATGAGTCGGTCATGAGCCTGCCACATGATCGATCGCGGTCGCCCGGTTTGGGAGACCCAGCCTTGGCGCGTGTGGTTGCTCCGGCCCCGAACGGTAACGTGGATCACGCGCACGAACAAGAAGGCGATCAGCAACACGCCTTTGACTGGTCGGAAATCGCTCGCATCGTTTTGGTAGCCCTAGCCGCGGCGGCCGTCTGGTTCCGGTTGTGGGAGCCGGTGGCTGCGGTCAGCCTCATTGGTGTCGGCGGCCTGCTGATCGGCGGCTGGCCGATCTTCAAGGAAGCCTTCGAGAACCTCACCGCCAAGCGGATGACGATGGAGCTTTCGATGTCCATCGCCATCGTCGCGGCGGCGGCCATTTCCGAGTTCTTCACTGCGCTGGTCATAACGCTGTTCGTCTTGGTGGCGGAAGTGCTGGAGGGCATGACCGTATCGCGGGGTCGCCGAGCGATACGCGATCTGCTGGATTTCTTGCCACGAGCGGTGTCCGTCCGCCGCGCCGGCAGTGTCTCGGAAGTGGATGCCGACACGCTGGCCGTAGGCGATTCGGTATTGGTGAATCCCGGGGGCCGCATTCCGGTCGATGGCACGGTAATCGCTGGTCACTCGTTCGTCGATCAGGCGCGCATCACTGGTGAATCGATGCCGCTCGAAAAGACCGCCGGCGCTTCCGTCTTCGCCGGCTCGATCAACCAGTCCGGTGCGCTGGAGATCCGCGCCGAACGCATCGGCCGGGACACCAGTTACGGCAAGATCATTGAGGCAGTGGAGCAGGCCGAGCGCTCGCGAGCCCCCGTGCAGCGATTGGCCGATCGGCTGGCCGGCTATCTGGTCTACTTCGCCCTGGGCGCAGCACTCCTGACTTACCTGTTGACCCGCGACATCCGCTCGACGATTTCAGTGGTCATTGTAGCGGGCGCGTGCGGAATCGCGGCAGGAACCCCGCTGGCAATTCTCGGCGCTATCGGCCGCGCTGCCCGGGCGGGCGCCATCATCAAGGGCGGGCTATTCCTCGAACAGCTTGGCCGCGTAAACACCGTAGTCCTGGACAAGACCGGCACCCTCACCTTCGGGCAGCCGCAGATTCGCACACTGATTCCCGTTGCCGGTATGGAACGGATGGCATTGCTCGACGCCGCCGCGTCGGCCGAGCTGCGCTCGGAACATCCCCTGGGCAAGACGATTGTTGCTTACGCCCAAGCGCAAAACCGTTCCCCGAAAGAGCCCGAGCGTTTCGGCTACACCCCGGGTCGCGGCATCGACGCCACGGTGGATGGGGAGCTAATTCTGGTCGGCAATTTAGCGCTCATGCGTGATCGCGGTATTGCGGTGCTTGCCGATCTGCTCGCTGGCCACCCGGAGGCGTCCGAAGTCTATGTCGCGCGCGGCGGCACCTTGCTCGGCGCCATCATCATTGCCGACAGCGTGCGCCCGGAAGCTCGCCAGGCCATCGCCGCGGTTCACGCGCTTGGTATCGAGACGGTGCTGTTGACCGGAGACGCGAAGGCGGTTGCGGAGGTGATCGCCGGGCAGTTGGGGATCAGCGAGGTCTCGGCCGACCTCTTGCCCGAAGATAAACGCCAGCGCGTTAAACGGCTGGTGGCAGACGGGCGTACGGTTGCGATGGTCGGTGATGGCGTCAACGACGCGCCGGCACTGATCGAAGCCTCTGTTGGCGTCGCGATGGGCTCGGGTACCGACGTGGCGCGCGAGAGCGCCGACGTGGTCCTGCTCGGGAACGATTTGCTCAAGTTCGCCGAAACACTGGCCATCGCCCGCCGCACCCGCCGGATCATCTGGGCGAACTTTGCAGGAACGATTGGGGTGGACGCATTAGGCATCGGACTCGCGGCATTCGGGTTGCTCAATCCATTGGTCGCCGCGTTCATTCACGTCGCGTCCGAGCTAGCCTTTATTCTGAACTCTGCGCGACTACTTCCCGCTCGGTCAAGTGGCACGGAAAGAGCGCAGTCAGCATTGGCCTCGGCCGAAATTACTGCATCCGGGCAGGTCGTACCCAAAATGAAGTCGCCGAGCCTGCTCTGAGGGCCAGGCGGAGCCATGAATGTTCTTTCGGGCAAGACCGCCCTGGTCACCGGCGCCTAGAGTGGAGGCGGTCGCGCAAGCGCGCTCGCGTTAGCGAAGGCGGCAGCTGACGTCCTGGTCCACTATAAGAATCCAACTTCGTCGCTGCGCCGTTGTGCATTCGCGCGATGTCACCGTCCGCGCGCATGTCGCAATTGCGCCGCCCCCCAACTGCGGACCACTCCAATCCTCATAGCTGTTTAGCCTCTCCGCCCCGCGCGCGGTGCATGCCGCGGTCTCCTCCCTCGGGGCTTGTACGACGCCTGCCCGCGCAGCTTTGTCATATTGGCTTCTACATATAGGGCGTCAACGCTCGGTTTCTCGATCTGCAACTTCCAGATGCCGTTGTTCAATCAGGCTTGAGCGCCGACAGCGTCCTTGCGCTCGACAGGTCGAACCTGCTCGAGCAGCCACCGCTGGAATGCCTGGATTTTTCCGGTGTTATCCGAGCCCGGCGGATACACGATGTAGTACGAGTACCTCGTGGGCACGCTGCGGGAAAAGAGCCGAACCAGTCGGCCGGATGCTAAGTCCGCTTCGACGAGCGATGCGCGCGCCAAAGCGACGCCGAGACCGGCGATGGCCGCCGGAAGCAGCAGATTTGCTTCGCTGTAACGCGCTCCTCGACCAGTATCGCGATAGCTCAAGCCCGCCGCTTCGAACCAGATCGACCATGGCTGCCGATCATCGTGCAGGAGTGGCACTTTCAGGAGGTCGGCGGGTACACGCGGTAGCTGACCACCTTGGAAGGTGGGGCTGCATACCGGAACCAGCTCTTCGTCGTACAGTTTGATCGCTCTCAGCCCGGCCCACGTGCCTGGACCGAACCGCACTGCCATGTCGACGCCATCGCGGGAGAAATCGGTCAGCGAGAGAGTAGCGCGGATATCAACCCGGATGTCTGGATGCTGTTCATTGAAATCCGCGAGCCGCGGTAGAAGCCGGTAGGCAGCAAAACACGGCGGCGTACTGATCGTCAGAATGCGATCCCTGTTCGCCGGCCGAATCGCTTCGACCCCTTCAGCGATTTCATTGATGGCGGCACGCACTCGTTCAAGAAGCAGACGTCCCTCGTCGGTCAGCAGCAAGCTTCTACCGCTGCGCCGAAAAAGAGGCGTTCCCAGATGCTCTTCGAGACTCTTGATGCGCTGGCTCACCGCGCCGTGCGTGACGTGCATCTCCTTCGCGGCCTGGGTGAAATTCAGGTGCCGGGCAGCCGCTTCGAAGAAGCGAAACGTCTCCAGCGGAGGAAGGGTGCGAGACATTGGCGATGATAGTTGAGCTAACCGCTGAGGTTAGAAACGATGGATGGTAATCGTCGCATCGGCGCCGCATCATTCAGGTTCCTGGCGCTCAACACCGTGAATCAGGCCACAGCAGGCGGCGGAGGTGGAAATGCGGCTGAAATGCCATACATATTAGCATTCTGCCGAGATTCGTCGCGGCGCTCGAGGGCTTGGCGAAGCAGCGCCGATAAGATCGTTTTGGTCGCTTTGTTGAGATTCGCACCTGTGCCGATGGATACAAAGCAGGAATCGCTTGACACAGCCCCGGCACAGCGTCGCTAGAGTGTGAAGTTCGGGGTTGAACCGCGCTGAGGTTCCATGCACTGTCAACCCAACAGAAGGAAGCCCCTCAAGGAGCGACACATGCCCCATACGCTGACAATCAACGGCAAGGCTCGCAGCGTCGATGTCGACGACGACACGCCGCTGCTCTGGGTGCTGCGCGACGTGCTCGGCATGACCGGAACCAAATTCGGCTGCGGGGTGGCGCTCTGCGGCGCCTGCACCGTGCATCTCGACGGCGCGCCGACACGATCCTGCGTGACGCCGATCGGCAGCATCGGCAACAAGGCGATCACGACTATCGAAGCGGTCGGCAAGACGCGGCAGGGCAGGGCAGTGCAGAAGGCCTGGCTCGACGTCGAGGTCGTGCAGTGCGGCTATTGCCAGTCGGGCCAGATCATGTCAGCCGCGGCGCTTCTGGCCGCCAAGCCGAAGCCGAGCGATGCCGACATCGACGCCGCGATGTCGGGAAACATCTGTCGCTGCGGTACCTATGTGCGCATCCGTGAGGGAATCAAGCACGCGGCGCATGGTTTGGCGAACGACAAGAGAGGGAGCTGACATGACTTCCAATCGAATTATCGACCTCGTCGAAGGCGACGGCGTGGATCTTGCCCGCCGCCGCTTCCTGAGTGTGAGCGCGGCGATGGGTGGAGGTCTCCTTATCGGCTTCACGACGGGTCCTTCAATCGGGCCTGCTGATGCAGCGCAAAGTGTCGCAAGCCCGCCGTTTACGCCCAACGCCTTCATCCGCATCGCAGGCGATGGGCAAATTGTCCTGACCATGCCCTATGTCGAGATGGGCCAGGGCACCTACACCTCCATCCCGATGCTGATCGCCGAAGAGCTGGAGGTGGACCTGAAACAGGTGCGGCTGGAACATGCTCCACCCAACGAGAAGCTTTACGGCAATCCTTTGCTGGGTGGGATTCAAGCAACGGGCAATTCGAATGCGGTACGCGCGTCGTGGCAGCCCTTGCGCCAAGCCGGCGCGACCGCGAGAACCATGCTTGTGTCTGCGGCGGCAAAGCGCTGGAATGTCGATCCGGCGTCCTGCCGCGCGCAAAGCGGCGAAGTGCGTCACGTGGCCACGGGGAGACGCGTCAAATATGGCGAGCTCACCGCGGACGCCGCTCGCCTGCCCGTTCCCGAAAGCGTGGCGCTCAAGCGACCGGAGGAATTCAAGCTCATCGGCACCCCGGCCAAGCGTCTGGACACACCGGCGAAGGTCAACGGAACGGCCGTCTATGGCATCGATGTCCGGCCGCCGGGCGTGAAGATCGCGACACTCGCGCAATCGCCCGTCTTCGGCGGTCGCGTGAAGAGCGTGAATGATGCGGCGGCCAAGGCCGTCAAGGGCGTGCGGCAAATCGTGCGGCTCGACGACGCTGTCGCGGTCGTGGCCGACCACATGGGGGCCGCGAAGAAAGGGCTGGCGGCGCTGGTGATCGAATGGGACGACGGCCCGCACGCCAAGCTCGACACGCAAAAGATCGTGGACGAGCTCGAGAAGGCGACGCTCAATGCGGGGCCGGTGGCGCAGAACATCGGCGATGCCGACAAGGCACTGGCGAACGCTGTCACCAAGGTCGAGGCGACCTACCAGGTTCCGTTCCTCGCGCACGCCGCAATGGAGCCGATGAACTGCACCGTTCATGTCCGCAAGGACGGATGCGAAGTCTGGGTCGGCAACCAGGTCATCCCGCGAGCCCAGGCCACTGCCGCAGAAACCACCGGACTGCCACTGGACAAGGTCGTCGTTCACAATCACCTCATCGGCGGCGGCTTCGGTCGCCGGCTCGAGATCGACGGCGTCACCCGCGCGGTTCAGATCGCGATGCAGGTGGAGGCTCCGGTGAAGGTCGTATGGACCCGCGAGGAGGACATCCAGCACGACATGTACCGGCCGTATTTCTTCGACCGGATTTCCGGCGGTCTCGATGCGAAGGGCATGCCGGTCGCCTGGAACCATCGCTTCGCGGGCTCCTCGATCATTGCGAGATGGGGTCCTCCGTTTTTCAAGGATGGTCTCGACGCGGACACGACCGAGGGCGCGATCGATCTCGTTTATGCCTTCCCTAACCTGCACGTCGAGTATCTGCGGGTGGAACCGCCGGGCATTCCGACGGCGTTCTGGCGCAGCGTCGGGCCGTCGCACAATGTCTTCGTGACCGAAAGCTTCATGGACGAGCTGGCAGTAGCGGCCAAACAGGATCCCGTCGCCTATCGGCGCGCCCTGCTCGACAAGACGCCCCGCGCCAGGGCTGTGCTCGATCTCGCGGCGCAGAAGGCCGGTTGGGGCACGCCCTTGCCTGCAGGGGTCGGTCGCGGCGTCTCGCTCCAGCACGCGTTCGCGACTTATCTGGCGCAGGTTGCCGAAGTCGAGGTGTCAAAGGACGGGGCGGTTCGGGTCCGGCGCGTCGTCTGCGCGGTTGATTGCGGGATCGCCGTCAATCCCGATACCGTCAAGGCGCAGATCCAGAGCGCCGTCATCTTCGGCATCACTGCGGCGCTGCACGGAGAGATCACGCTGAAGGACGGTCGTGTCCAGCAAAGCAATTTCCACGACTATCCGGTGCTGCGGATGAACGAGACACCGGCCATCGAGGTTTACATCGTGAACAGCACCGACCCACCGGGAGGGATGGGCGAGGCCGGAACCTCAGCGATCGCGCCGGCAGTGACCAACGCGATCTATGCAGCGACGGGCAAACGCATTCGCAAGCTGCCGGTGGCGAATCAAGCTGCGCGCACCTAATGGTGTCGCCAGCATAGCTTCGTAGAGGAGACGCGATGAAGTCAATCTTGTCGCGTGTCGCCCCAATCGCCGTGGGTTTGACTTGTTGCGCAGGTTGGGCCGCGGCGGCCGACACGGTGAACCAGGGAACCGAGTTAAGGCCAGCAACGGCGTTCGCGACGATCAGCGATAACCGCGTGCGCTCAGTGGCGCTGTTCAGTGAAGCGGGCAAGGTCATCCAGAGCCCACGCTGTCTGAACTGTCACCCCGTTGAGCGGCGCCCCACGCAAGGCAACGACCTCCACGCCCACGTTCCTTTGATGCACGCCGGTAGCGAGGGCAAAGGCATTCCCGCGTTGCCGTGCAAGTCCTGTCATGGTCCAGAGAATCACGCGACGCTCGCGCCTTCCATACCGAGCATACCTGGCAATCCGCGTTGGGGGCTGGCCCCTGCCTCGATGGCGTGGCAAGGCAAGTCGCTCGGCGAAATCTGCGCGCAGATCAAGGATCCCGACCGAAACGGCGGCCGCAGCCTCGCCCAGATTTATAAGCATCTGGCGACCGACGATCTCGTCGGCTGGGCCTGGCGGCCCGGTGAGGGACGCAAGCCTGCACCGGGAACGCAGGTTGAATTCGGCCTGCTCATCCAGGCTTGGATCAAATCCGGGGCACACTGCCCCAGGTCATGACGGCTGCGGACAAGGCTCACCGCGGCACCACGAAATCCGTGCCGGACTTTTGCCGAAGTCAGTTATGCACTGTTGTGCACGGTCATGCAGTTTGCAACGGACGTGACCGCAAAAAACAACCAAAATTCAAGAACCTGGGCGTCGAGTACCTGGCTACGAACCAGGGGGTCGTGGGTTCAAGTCCTGCCGGGCGCGCCAAATTTCTCAAGGGGTTGCAGCGATGCAGCCCCTTCGACATTTACAGACTGTGCCGTAAACGTGCCGTCGGCAGGACCCTCCACGGCGCGCACGGCGCACAGGCGGTCCGCGTACGGGGCCAGCTGTTCAGCCGAAAAGTGTGCGTACCGCCGCACCATCTCCTGGCCCGCTTCGACCGTGGCCCGACTCACCAAGGCAGCATCGTGTCGTTGAAAGCAAAAAAGCAGCCGGTCTCGTGCCGACT